>Ga0114957_1000936_pt1 | contig 34838 bp, 35 predicted proteins | sample BantaG_FD_87175 | JGI IMG/M metagenome (GOLD analysis project Ga0114957, IMG submission 87175) | Marine algal microbial communities from Bantry Bay, Ireland - BantryBay_4 metaG | ecosystem: Host-associated > Algae > Red algae > Unclassified | place: Bantry Bay, Ireland | collected 2014-11-21
AGAAATAGAACTCCTAAATGCAGCTTGATTAAAAATATTCAAGTCTTTTTTATAACACACCGATACCGACAAAGTCGCTTGGTAATTAGACCGTCAGTTTCCCTTGGTCATGACACCGTTACAGTTAAAATCACTTAAAAATAAAAATATATTTGCAAAGACTCGCGTTAAACCTTTACTATTTCTAGTATAATTCTCTACCTCTATTGAGGTCATTAAATTATAATTTTTAATATCATTAATTTTATGATACATACTTTTTAAGTTAAAAATTTCTGATTTTTTATAACTCGTTGTTTTTTCAAAATTATTATCACTCAAGTCAATATAACCATAATTTTCCATTCTCGATACCTGAGGTATTTTGTAAAAAGTATTACCTGATATTAGAATTGTGGCAAAACTTAAAGCTGTAAGGCTTAGTTTTTTCTCAAACAAACAATTATTAATTTTAACTTCGTTTTTAGCGCCCCTTGCGATTATTTTTATATTACCCTCAAATGTGCTATTTTCAATTTCTATTTTTGCATTTGGCGATGTAGTTAAAGTCAAATCTGTGTTTTTATTTTTCACGTCTTTTATAATAAAACTACTTTTTACTGTTATGTCACCTGAAATACATGAGTTATTCCCTTTAAATTTTACCGGACTATGAAAAGTCATTACAGTATCGTAGTTATTACGTCGATTTTTTTTAAAGCTTAAATCACAATCTATAAAAATACATTCAACACCGAAGGAATGTATATAATATAATTTGATTTTATTTTTTTAAAAATAATTTTTTCTAAAGATTTATAATCTTCTAATGCCCCAGCGCTATAGATATTAAAATTAATATCTCTTATTTGCACTACTTTTATATCTTTATCCATTTTGAGCTTTTCTGAGAGTTTTAAAAAAAGTTCACTCTCATTATTACCAGTCACACTAAACATATCGTTATTTTACTATTAACCCTGGATTAAATTATATTTTGAATTATTAATATTTTAATATCTTACTTAGGCTAATGTTTTATTTACGGATTATAATTATAATCCCTAATATACCCATGGCAAACGGCCTTACCCCAAGTTCTGTAGGAGAAATTGCTGTAGCGCTGGGTTTGAATTTCTAGGTTTTCAACATAACCCAAAGAGGCGCCTATAACTTTGAAGTGACGTCGGCATTCTGTTTTCATGATGCCGCGTAAGGTTTGGTTATAAAGCTGGAACTGGTTAAAGCCTGGGCGGGCGACAACTTCTGTGGGTTGTACTTCTAGGACTATAAATATTTTACCTTTTTCACCGGAGTATCTGATTTCTGAATGCCTGATGTTTTCTTGTGGGATACCGTTATTTAAACGGTATTCGCTTTCAGCATAATTTTTTATTGTTTTCTTTTTACCACCGCTTATGCAGGAACTAAGTACAAATGATAATAAAGTTACTAATACTAGGTTTTTCAAATAATTACCTTTTCTTTAAGTCTGCATAGCCAAATACTTTTTTAAGCATGGCCGAAGTTCTTGCTACTGGGTTTTTCCTAATTAGACTTTCTTGCACCTTAACTTGTGCAAATAGTGCACTCATTGCTTTTTCAGTCACATAGCTTTCTAAATTAGGATTTACCTGTTTAACAAAGGGAATTTGGTTGTAAGCCTTTGTTACATCGCCCCAATGTTTAGTTGCATTCACTTTTTGTAAGCTTGAAGCAATTACCGGGTTATATAATTTTTTAATTTCAGGGCTTGTTGATTTAACTAAGTAATTGGTAGCTGACCCATCAGCACCCATTAAAATATTCATGGCATCGGTGAATGTCATTTTTTTAATAGCACCCACAAAAATGGGCGTGGCTTGCGAGCTGGCTTTTTCTGCCGCCCTGTTAAGTGAAGTTACAAAATTATCACATAAATGCCCCAAACCTAATGAGCGCAGTTGCTTTTCTACTTTTAAAGCCTCTGGTGGAAAAAATATTTTAATGGCTTGGTTACCCAGAAAGCCATTAGTTTTAGATAAGCCAGTGACTGCTTTTAATACACCTGAAGTCAGCGATTCTTTTAATCCATATGAAACTTCAGAAGTTGTCGGTTTTGCAGCTGAGCCTTGCCCACCTTGATTTAATAAAATCCCTGCAACTTGCCCGATACTTTCTTCGTTCATAGTTTCACAGGCTGTAGTTAAGAGACTAACGAGAGCAGCAACAATAAATAGCTTGAGTTTCATAATGTATTCCTTAATAGCTTGAAGTTTTATACTCTATAGTATGAATAAGGCTTAATTTGATGTCAATTTGTCTAGTAATATTAGAGTATTACAGAACCTAAGGCTGTAAACAAGAAATGCGCTGATATTTGTAATGACTCTATGTTTCGAATAGGTGCCAGTGGACCATTTATACGTTTTAAATCAGAAGGTCACTTCTTAGAGCTTAGTGTTATATGTAAGAAGTGTAAATGATAAGCCTCTTAACTCCAGGAACTTGGAGTATTGAATTACATAAGTAAATAAAACGGCTTAAAAATTCTATTTCAAGCCGATGTTATTTATATTAGTATTGAGATTATTAAATTAATATTTTGGAGCTATGTCGTCTTTTGACCAGTCGTTAGAACATAAAATATCACCATCACTTATGTGAGCAATCGCTTGAGTTCGCTGATAGTTATAAATAGCTCCATACGTATTACCACCATCAAAACTATCCTCTAGTGTTCTAACAACCCACATAAACTGATTATTGTACTTGATTAAGCTCTGGCTTGTGTATTATTTTACAGCTTTCGTAGTCGAAATGGAATATGACATCAAATTAGTTCCAATTTTCCTTATTTAAAAAGTTTCCGTCTCTGAGCTCAAATGTAATTAAATCAGATGCACTGTCAGGAAGACTTTTGCAAGTTTTATCATTAGCAGCGAATGAAGTCATTGAGATTAAAATTACAAATATAATTGAAATTATTTTCATAAATATTTCTTTTTAAATAATTAAAATTAAGCAATATCTAAACTATATTTTTTATGAGATCAATTTCAAAGTTGAGCTGATATTTTTTACCAAATTGAGATGAAAAAAATTACTTAAATGCATTATGCTAATTCGTGTTTCACCTGTGCTTATACGCATATGTTTACATTAAATATTATCTAAACGCGACCAAAGAATTTGGTCTGCTAGCACTAGGTAGGCCATGCTCTCGACAACAGGTAGGGCTCTAATTAAAATACATGGATCATGACGGCCTTGTTTCGCCGTGTTTTTTATTGAAGAGGTGGGCTTCATGGCAATAGTGAGGTTTATATCTTCACCCGTTGAAATACCACCCCTGATACCAGAATATTTTTTTGATGTAGCTGAATCGTGAAACTCTGTCCCTTTTTTAAGGACGTTTACAAAAGAATCTTCAAACTCTATACCCACCACTGCACCAATACTCATCATGGCACTAGTTAACTCTGATTTTAATTTTTTAAATACAGGCTGGCCTAAGTTTTTTACCGGGTTACTGATAGTTAAACTAAAATGCCCGCCGTAGCTCTCGCCATTTTCTTTGGCCGTTGTTAACAGCTCTTCTGTACCAATTGGGTAAGCCTCATCAGTTGTATTTATTAAAGGGCCTAGTTTTGAAATTTTACTTATAATTTTAGTATTTGAGCTAAATTGTTTTACTAACATTTCAGCAAAGGCACCGCCAATAACTCGCGATAGCGTTTCACGCCCTGATGACCTACCACCACCGCGGTGGTCAGTATGGGAAAATTTATTTTTCCACGTGTCATCGGCATGACCTACTCTTGGGTTGCCTTTAATGTAATCGTAGTCTTTAGATTTTTGATTAGTATTGTATACGGTCACGGCAATGGGAGTACCTAGTGTTTTACCCTCGAACACTCCGCTTAAAATTTCAAAGTTTTCTGGTTCGTTACGACTGCTTACCCAAGGCAAACTCCCCGGGCGGCGTCTTTGTAAATAATTATTAATAATAGACTCATCAACCTCTAAGCCACTAGGACAACCTTGAATTACTACACCCATTGCTTTGCCGTGGCTTTCACCGAAGCTTGTTATTTTAAAAAGTTGTCCAAATTCATTAGGCATCATTTTAAGTGCTCTCTCCAAAATTCTTGTTGCTTATAAGCTTGTGCTACAAACATATCAGTACCACTCACATACTCTGCACCTACCATTAATGCGTACTCTTTGCCAGGGGAATCCTCACTGTAGTTTATATCTACAATGGTTTTTGGTGCCCAGGCTTCATTTGGCCAGTTTTCATGTCTACTGCGCCCGGTGGCCCATATTAATACTTCAGGTTGTTCAATAGCCAGTTCTCCACTTCTAGGTTCACCGCTGCGGGCAGAATAGCTACTGACCTCAGGTAAAACTTTTTTTACTGAAGTAATAACTCCGCCGCCACCCCATAAAACTACATTAGTTTTATTTTTTAAATGTCCAGCTAGTTTATTAAAACCGTGATCATCAGTGTTTGTTGTTAACCATTTAGTGCCTGTATAAACTATAGTATTTACTGCATTTTGGTTTTCACCATTAATGATATTACTTACATTATTTTTAAGTGGAGATGTTACTGCCGCCGCTTTCAAACCTAAAGAGCTTAAAAAATTAAGGTTATTTTTTGTTAACTCATCTTCTGATAAATTAATTTTAACAACTGGCATATTAAATTCAGCAAAGAAGCATTGATGCTCATTAGGAGTCCAACTGTGATTTACTGGCAAGCCCATAATTGCGGCAAAGCCCTTAATGTTTTTAAATCTATGGCTCACCCAATCATGAAAGTAGGGTTGGTCTAAAGCTGAGCCCTCAACTGTGGTTTTAAAAAAATTAGGGAATATTTTATTCTTTTGAATTAGCCGATACCAGCTAAACCTACCATCTTTGGATATTGGTAAAAAACAATTTTTTTTCGGATTTTTTAAATACCACCGATGACCTAAAATTAATTCCTCAAATGAATTTACAGGTATGGCCATTTTTAGTATGTCACATCGGTCACTGTATTTTTCAAGATTACTAGTTGATTTTTCAACACCATCAATTTTGTTATGACTCGATATTATAAAATACTTTTTATTTGGCTCCCCTAACTCTAAGGGCCAGTCCATATGTGGTTTTTCTATAAGTTGCTTATCATCTCTTACAGATAGTAAAAGTTTTTCATCAGGAATTTTTTTAATTATGCTTTCAAGCAATTCATTATCAAAGTAGTCTGTTCGCACTTCTATTTTTTCAAAGCCTAAATTTAAATAAAAATCTATATTGTCGGCCTCATAGGAAAGTAGAGTATAAACTCCACTTACTTTACTACCGCCGGTAAAACCAAAAAACAGCTCCTCGTAGTAATTACTTTCTTTTAAACCTTCTTGAAGCACTAAAGTTAAAGCTGCTTGCCCAGAATAATGCTGCTCTCTTTTATTATATAAGTCTTTATACTCATCAAAAGCTGATAGCTCTTTATTAAGCCTGGGGCGATCTAAGAAAGTTCTACCATTTTTATCTGATTCTCTTTTTACAAATATAATTTGAGCATTATCTGGGTAGGGCCCCATAAAACCTGCACCAATTGCTATGTAAGTTTTTTTATTAGCATTAGTGATAATTTTTTTTAAAAATTTTTTTTCTAATTTTCTAAAAACACTTTCACCGCTGCCCGCAAAAATATCTGATATTTTTTTATTTTCACATTGTTCAATATGACTATCTAAATCGACAGTATCAGCATTAATTTTATACTTTCCGCAATAGGAGTTTAATCGCTTTAATAATGAGGTTTTACCCACTCCCCTATGCCCAATTAATAAAGTTATTTTTTGATTCACTTATAAACCAATTATATCCCAAAACTCCGGAAAGCTTTTATTTACAGTATCTCTACCTGTTAATTCAATATTATAGCCCTTGAGCATTAATAAAGCAGCTGCCATAGCGATGCGGTGGTCTTTCCTGGCATCAAATGAAAAACTATTAGGTTGAATATTAGGATTACCCTCAATAACTAAACCATCATCTGTTTTAGTAACTTCAACACCAGCTTTAGACAAAAGATCAAAAGTAGCTTCAATACGGTTAGACTCTTTATGTATTAAATGTTCAGCCCCATAAAGCCTAGATGTGCCAGATGCAAATGAGCTTAACACTGATAATACTGGGAATAGATCGGGGCTGTCTTTTAAACTAATATCAATATTTTTATATTCATCTTGTTTAAAAAAGTGAACGCTAGAGTTTTCTATTTCATAGTCAATATTCATTTGATTAAGTATGTTTATAAAGGCGGTGTCAGGCTGAATGCTGTTTTCACTAAAACTATTAAGCTTTGCTTCGCCGTTTATAATCGCAGCTGCCGCAATAGCAAAAGTGCTACTCATATCTGCCTCTCCGACATAGGAGCTATTAACTAGGGCCTGATTTTTAGGTATATGGTATTCTGTTTTATTAGAATAGATCGACATACCTAAACTGCTTAAAAAGTCTAAAGTCATTTTAAAATAAGACATAGAGAACATGCTTTTTGGTACAGTAATAAATAAGTCTAATGGGTAGTTCCAGGCATTTAAAAATACAGCCGTGGCAAACTGGCTTGATAGCTTTGCTTGCAAATGTAAAGCATCTCCCATGATCTTCCAGCCCACAGATTTTACTTTAAAACCCTCTTTTATTAGCTCCACCTGAGAGCCTAGCTGGCTTAAAAGCTGTATTAGATCATCAGGTAGCCTTGATAATAGTTTACCCGAGCCTGTTAATAAAAATTCACCTTGCTCTCTGGCTACACGCAAAGCCATGAACCTAAGTACTGTTCCGGCTTCGCCACAATTAATTGTTGTTTTTCCATTTTCAAAATCTTCTACGGCTTGTTTCATAACTATGACATCATTACAAAAGCTATCACCATAAATATTAAATTCACTGAAGTGGCTTTTGACTATAAGGGCTCTGTTTAATAATGATTTTGATGTTGGTATACTGCCATTAAATAAAAATGCACTCATCATGTGATCCAAGAGTGTTGGTGTAGCTTTGAAATAATATCAACCACATTTACCGCCTCCACTTCAGGCTGGCCAATGTCTTTTAAAAAAACAAAATTTAATTTTTTATCTAAGTTTAATTTTTTATCTGTAAGTAATAACTTTAATGTTGTCTCTTTCGTTAAATGTTCTGCCACTTTTTCTTTAATACAAGGGAAGTATGAAGATAAATAATTTTTCATGGTTTCATAATTTAACTTTACTAGGTATTTTTTCTCAAAGCTCCAGTCTAAACTAAAATGTAACCCCTGCGCCACGGCCTCACCGTGAGGTAAATCAAATCGCTTTTCTAACACATGGCCCACAGTATGCCCTAAGTTTAAAACCTGTCTTACACTTGAGTTTTCAAAGGGGTCTTCGGCTACTATCTTATATTTTTGATCTACAACTTCAGGCATTATATCCCAAAGCTTATCAATATTAGACTCACTCGCCGCTGGTAATTTACTCCATAAAGGCTCTCCAGCTATCATCGCTGTTTTGATAATTTCACCAAAGCCAGACATAATTTGATCTTCAGGTAAATGAGCAATAATGCTTTTAATGATGAAAACACTTTCTGGAAAATAAAATGTTCCTATTTGATTTTTGGCCACAGTGCTATTTAATGCATTTTTCCCACCATGAGCTGAATCTATAGCAGCCAGCCATGTTGTCGGGACTTGCACTAACTGCACCCCCCTTTTATAAACACTGGCAAAAAAACCGGCAAAGTCTCCTATACTTCCACCACCCACAGCAACTACCGTAAGCGCCTTTTTACTCACTTCTGGTATTTTCTCGCTGATGGCAAAAAAATGCTCAGGAAAGGATTTAATGCTTTTTAGTGCTTCCCCGGCCATTACACCATAGCTGTGTTCAAATTGAATTAGCCAATTTTTGAAGCCAGGAATTTCTGATAATAAAATATCGTAGATAATTAAAGCCTGCTCACCCTCAGATAAAATATCTATTTTTTCTGGCAAAGACTCTATATACTTAATTTGTGGCTTTTTATAATATCTCATAATTTACAGTAATTTTGGGTCTAGTTTATCTCTTAAATAGTCACCTAATAAATTAAAACTTAAAACGACTAGCAATATACAAATACCCGGAAAGTATAAAAGCCAAGGAGCTGTTTCAATAAAATCTTTTGAGTCAGCTAGCATAGTGCCCCACTCACTTTGTGGTGGCTGTGCGCCAAGCCCTAAAAACCCTAAAGCTGCAATATTTAAAATAGCCTCACTAAACGTCAGCATACATTGAATTAATATTGGCCCTTTACAGTTCATTAAAATATTTTTGATTACAGTTTTATGTTCTGAACCCAAACTTTTTGAGGCCATTATATATAACTTTTCTTTTTCATCCCAAACAGTTATTCTTACCAGCCTTATCATTGCCGGCATTGATAAAATTGATACCGCAATTACTCCTGGCATTAAACCAGAGCCTAAAATTGTTACCACAATAATAGCTAGTAAAATACTTGGTAGAGACATCAAAATATCAGTGGCACGCATTATTACTTGGTCTGTCTTTCCACCAACATAAGACGAAAGAAAACCTAAGGACCCACCAATTGTTAAAGCAATAAACACTGCCAGTAAGCCCACACCCATAGAGACTCTGGCTCCATATACTAGGCGAGTAAGCATATCTCGGCCGAGGTCATCTGTACCTAATATATGTGCCATTGTGCCACCTGCTTGCCAAAACGGTGGTGTAAGCACTTGCTCAGTAAAAACTTCTGATGGCGAATAAGGCATTAAAAACGGACCAAATAAAGCGATTAAACAAAAAAGCGTAAAAACGGAAAACAAAAATGTTGTAGTAACACCCATTTGTTGTGGGCTAAATAAATTTAAAATACTTCTTTTATTTTGCTCTTGGTCCATTGTAATAGCAGCCATTTTTATACCCTCAGCCTTGGGTTGACCCATTTATAAACAATATCAATTAGAAAATTTAAAATCATAACTAATGAACCTATTAAAAATATACCGGCTTGTATTACCGGAAAGTCTCTCGATTCCACCGCCGAAAGGAGCCACCTCCCTAGACCTGGCCAAGAAAAAATAGTTTCAGTAAGTATAGCTCCTGTTAATAAAGCACCCATCATTAAACCAATAACCGTTACTACCGGCAATAGAGCATTTCTGAGTGCATGCTTAAAATAAACTTTACTTTTACTTAAACCTTTTGAATAAGCAGTACGAATATAGTCCTCACTTAATACATCAACAAAACTTGATCTCGTCATTCTAGCAATTGAGGCTAATGGCACCGTTGCTAATACAATTGATGGTAAGATTAAATGCATAACAGCATCTTTAAAGGCTAACCATGGCTCCTCAGAAAACCAGGCATCAATGAGCATAAAGCCAGTGACGCTATCGATGTCAGTGATTGCTGATAAACGACCCGACACAGGAGTTAACCCCCAGCGCACGGACACATATAAAATTAAAATTAGACCCCACCAAAAAATGGGCATTGAAAAGCCTACTACTGAACCAGTCATAAGGGTTTTATCTACAAGAGTCCCTCTTTTGACAGCAGCATAAATACCTAAAAGTAAACCTAAAGAAATTGCTATGAACATAGCAAAAAAACTTAATTCAGCCGTGGCTTTAAGTTTTTCTTTGAATTCCTCCCAAACAGATACGCGAGTAATAAACGACGTACCTAAATCAAATTTTGCAAGCTTTACGACATAGTCTTTGTATTGAAACAAAATATGTTTATCTAAACCAAGGTTTTTTTTAATTTCCTGATAAGACTCTTCGGTAATACCACGATCACCTACCATAAGCCTAACAGGGTCACCAGGAATCATTCTTATTAGAAAAAAAGACACTAAGCTCAATAGCCAAAGGGTAAATACTAATGAGCCTAATTTATTTAAAACACCAGAGCTTTTCATTATTTAGTTACTGATACCTCATAAAATGATTCTGTGCCTAGCGGGCTCATTACATAACCTTTAACATTTGTGCGTAATGCTCTAAATACTTTTGAATGCGCGATAGGTACCCAAGGCACTTCTTGATTAAATATAACTTGTGCTTTTTTATATAAATTTGCACGAGCATCTTGAGAGACTAAACTCTTGGCATCAGTTACGAGTTTGTTAAATTTTTTATTACACCACCTAGCGTAGTTACTTCCAGCTTTAACAGCGTCACAACCCAACAGTACAGATAAAAAGTTATCCGGGTCGCCATTATCACCAGTCCAACCTAACTGAATCATTTCATGTTCACCCTTTGAAGCTTTCTCAAGGTATGTGGCCCATTTATATGTTTTTAAATCAACGGTAATACCAATTTTTTTAAGGTCTTCCTGAATTAACTCACCCATTTTTTTTCCGTTAGGGTTGTAGGGCCTTGATACTGGAAGCGTCCACAAAGATATTTTAAAACCTTTAGGGTACCCAGCTTTTGCAAGCAATGCCTTAGCTTTTTTAACATTATAATCAGTCATTTTTATTTTATTATTGTAACTCCAAATGGTTGGCGGGATGGGATTTTTAGCAACCTCAGCATAACCTTTATAAATAGCTTTGATATAAGATTGTCTATTCATTGCCAGGCGGATGGCCTCACGTACCTTTTTCTTATTAAGTGGCTTCTTCTCGACGTTTAATGCCACGTAGCCTACATTCAGACCAGCCATTTCTTTAACAGTAATTTTTGGAAATTTTCTCATTAACTCAATATCATTTGGAGAGGGCTCCGCGATTAAGTGACACTCCCCTCGTTTTAATTTTTGAAAACGAACACTTGGCTCAGGAGTAATACTAAAAATTAGTTTTTTAATTTTAGCTACACCCTTATAGTATTTTGGGTGAGCAGCGTATCTAATTACTGTGTCTTTAACATATTTTGTTAGAGCAAACGGCCCGGTACCTACAGGCTTTAAATCCATCTGTTCCTTTTTATTCATCTTTGCTAATTTATCACCATACTCTTTTGAAAGTATGCTCGCAAAATCCATCGCCATATTCGACAAAAATGGAGATTCACGTTTAGATAAAATAAATTGAACTTCATGATCATTTATTTTTTTTATATCTGTTACTAATTTTCCCATTCCCATCGAACGAAAGTACTCGTAAGTTCCTTGATTCACTTTGTGGTACGGATGACTGGCTAAACGCATTCGATTAAAACTCCAAATTACATCATCTGCATTGAAAAGTCTTTTAGGCTTGAAAGTTTTTGTAGTTTGAAAAGAAACATCTTTTCTTAATTTAAAATTATATTTCAAACCGTCTTTTGAAACAGTCCAACTCTCAGCTAAACCTGGAACTACATTAGTAGCTCCTTTTTTAAACTCAACCAGTCTGTCATATGAAGTACGTGAACTGGCATTGAAAGTCGGGCCGTCAGTGGCAAGCTGTGGATTAAATATCTTTGGACTCGCCTCTGAACAATATACAAAGCTTGATGCATTCGCATTTGCTACAACTAAAAAACTAACTAGGCTTATAATTATTTTGAAATAAGTCTTCATTATAACTCCATTTGAGTAAGGATTATTTTAAAAGACTACTCCTTATGTGGCATTGCCCAATAGGGACAGGTGCTGTAAAAAGTAGACTTCGTATATATCACCCTAACATAAGCTAAGCTTACTACGAGCGAACCAATAAACCTTACCTAATATAAGTAACTATGAAAACTATTAATTAGCTAAATTTTGCCCAGTTAATTTCCGTTTCCCCTTGTTTTAATAGGTATTTATTGGCTTTTGAAAAGTGCTTACAACCGAAAAAGCCTCTATAAGAAGACAGTGGAGATGGGTGAGGAGCTTCAAGCACTAGGTGCCTGTCAGTGTTGATAACTTTACCTTTTTTTTGAGCATAACTTCCCCAGAGTATAAAAGCTAAACCTGATTTTTTTTCGTTTAATGTATTTATGACTAAGTCCGTAAAAGTTTCCCACCCCCTATTTTGATGAGATCCAGCTTTACCGGCCTCAACACTTAAAGTGGCGTTTAATAAAAGTACACCTTGTTTTGCCCAGCCTTGTAAAAAACCACTACCTGGAGGCTCAATTTTTAAATCTGACTTTAACTCTTTAAAAATATTTACCAGTGATGGCGGTATTTTTACTCCCGGCTTCACGGAAAAACTCAAACCATGAGCTTGTCCTTCACCATGATATGGATCTTGCCCTAAAATAACCACTTTCACCTTTTTAAATGGCGTTAAATTAAAGGCCGTAAAATATTCTGACTCTTGTGGGTAAATTAAAGCTTTAGATTTTTTTTGTTCTTTTAAAAATTGTTTTAATTCTTTTATATAAGCCTCATCCCACTCGCTTTTAAAATGAGACTGCCACTGACCAGAAAGGCTTTGAATTGCTTTTTTCATACCCATTGTTAGCAAAAATATCTATTTTTATCAATAACTTAGGTGATTTGTAATTTTTAAGTAGTCGTGTTTTTTTATTTAAAATAACTTGCTTGTGAAGTTATTTTTGTTATGTTGCGTCGACATGAAAGAACAGAACCAGCCACTATTTTTAATCAATTATAAAGACCCAATGGACGATAAAATTGTGTCTTTAAACGCTCGCTCTGTGAAAGACTCAAGCCTTGGGCTTAGCTTTGTTTCCATATCTGACTTTGTATTTGAATCTAATCGCCTAGTTATTAAGCCAAGCCAAGAGCAATTACAAAAAAAATTAGAAAATACTAAAAGCCTACATATTTCTATTTACTCAATTATCTCTATAGAAGAGCTTTCTGAGAATAAACTTGAATTCAATAATGATCGCTCAAAGCTTTTTGTACTTCCTACTGATAGCACCACTACTCATTAGTTTCTTCAAATTTATATAACCCATCTGGGCATTTAATTGTTTTGCTATCTACCCTTTTGCAGTTTTTAAGGTTTTTATCACCTAATAAGTCTTCTAAACTTTTTTAACTAGAGTGTTTAAGTTTTCTTCTTGATAAATTTTATTTGAAAGCCCTTTATACAAAGTCATTATTATTAAGCCTGCTAAAATAAAAACGATTACATTCATACAAAGTACTTTTGCTTTATAAAATTTATCTTTTTTTCTATTCTCTAGAATAAACCTTTTTATTTAACTATTTTCGCTAATTGCTGTGCTTTGATTTGGGTGGTTATGATAATTTTATTTGTTCCCAGCCCATACATTTAAAATAATACCCTGAATCGAGCTATAAATTATTTTAGAGTTTAGAACCTAAGTATAGAGTACTGTGCTTAAAATTTGTGCTGCAACTTAATGACCTAGATATGTCTAGAAATCGGCATGAATAAATAGTCCAGTTCTTGTAAAAAAAATTACCTAATAAGATTAAGCAGTTAGTAAAAAAATGGTCTATTTAGCTAGTCTTTAGCTCTTTTATACTAATAATGTACACTTGACTTACACGTATCTTACACGTAATTTCAATATTCATAGCAAAACAGATGTTTTAATAAAAAAGGACGAGCTTCATGGAAAATCATAATTTAAGACCCCTCACTCTTAAAGAAAAATCAGTTCTCGAATTTATTGAAGGGTATTTCATTGAAAAAGAAATTGCTCCAAGTTTCATGGAAATTAAAGATCACTTTGGCTTTGCATCAAATAATTCCGTGCAAAGATATTTAAAACAACTACAAACAAAAGGTTACATTTTTATACCAACTGGTAATCAAAAACGAGCCATTACACTTTTGCATCCATCAAATACATTACACAAAAAATTTACGACTCCTAACCCGCAGAGTACCAGCTCAGTGATTCCTCCTCCAGTTACTGAGCTGTACTCTCTTCCCCTCTTAGGTAAAATTGCAGCAGGCGCTCCCATTGAAAATTTAGAATACAACGAAACCGTAGATGTACCATTTAACTTCGTAAGACAACCTGAAAAAAGTTACGTCTTACAAGTTCAAGGAGAGTCTATGATTGAAGACGGTATTCATAACGGAGATATGATTGTTGTTGAAGACACTAACTTTGCAAAAAATGGAGATATCATTGTTGCCATTATTGAAGATGAAGCTACCTTGAAAAAATATTTCTTTCATGAAGATAAAAATTTAATTGAGTTAAGACCCTCAAACTCCTCAATGGAGTCAATGTGGCACCATCCAAAAAAAGTTAACATAAGAGGAATTCTCAAAAATTTATTAAGAAAATATTAGAAAATAAACAAAATTAAATAAGTTAATAACAAACGACCAAAACCTTTACCACAGGAGTTTTTATGCGTATGTATGCAGATAACTATAAGCTAAGTTATGACGAAGACGAAAGTTATCAAGACTTTCAACAGAGTTTTCCACAAACTCACAGTAAAAAATCTCTCTATAAAAAAATTAATACAACACTGCACTTTGATGTTCCAGTTAACTACTGTTCATACCTATTGTTTGAAGTTTCAAAGCGAATTAAAAACAAACTCAAAACTAACTGCTTTCAGATAGAACTTGATTTCTTTTGTATGTACGACAATCAAAACTATACTCTAAGTATCTCGTCTAAAAAGGGACCGCTCAGTGTTGATAGTATTATTTTTGAACTTGAAAAATACTTAAGAAAACTTAATCTTAATAACCCCATTACAAATGTTGATATCCGCATCATTGGTAGCCTTAAAAAACTTAAAGTCGTTAAAAATTCACCCAGCAAATATAATGTTTTTACCTCTGTAGATTACAAGGCCCCATCAACTGATATTTATTTAGGTTTAGTTAAATTAGACTTAGATACCAGACATTAAGTTGGCTATTGGTTTATTCGATTATTAATTTGGTTAATTTGTAATATATTACTCGCTCCATCTGACCCCCCCTCATATAGGTTGGGGTCTAACAATGAGTAGGTCTCTTCTTCTTCTTTTTTCTCATCAGTTTTTTTAACTTTCTTGTCTTTTTCACTTAAATCACTTTTATCAGAAGCCAAACCTCTAAACTGTGATTTTTTTCTGGGGTTGGTATCCACAAATAAAGTATTCGGCACTCCATTTAATCGCGGCAATGAGACATTATTTAAATCAAATACAATATGGCTACCTGAAGATACATCTCCCATATTTATAAAGAATGTGAATATTGCCACATTAATATAGACCATAATTTTAGTTAATTTAGACAACGTGTATACTCCCTTGCTATTTATTAGTTCAATAAATAGGCCAAGAGCCCATATTTAATCTATTGATTTTACTTAAGATTATGCGCCTCAGGCTGATACATAAAAAAAAGGCTGTATAAAAATAATACAGCCCAAGATAAATTGTATAAAATATTTACGATATTATTTTGCTACATTTACTTTTTGTTTAGCTAAAATTTTATCAAACTTTTTTTGAAGTTTACACCAGTCAGTATTAGAGCGATTACCACCATAATAAGGAACTGCTAAACCTTTTTTAATCAAGTGCTTGGCTAAGGATTGGCCATTTACAAAAACATCAGCTAATACTCTAAAGTATTTTCCACGCTGAGTGTCTTTAAGTTCAATTTGGTTGGCTTTGTTAAATACTTTTTCTACTTCATCTTTAGCAAGGTATGCCATTTCTACTTCACATAGAGTTCTGCCTTCGTGGTTTTTAACTTCACCTGTATCAATACCTCTTACACGAACTGAAATTTCTGAACCAAAAAATGAGTGAACTCCCTGGAGAGTGACTGAAATTGTATCGCCATCATAGTTCCTAATATAATCAACACAGTTAAAATTTGCTGCCTCATCATTGCAGCTTGATGCGTAAGAATTACTCATAAACAATAGTGGTATAAACAAAAAAACGGATAACTTTGTTACTAATTTCACTATGGATAGTTTCAAACTGCCCTCCAGTGGCTAGATCTGTTTATATTTCATCTCACGCATGTAATTATTACAAATATAAATAATGTAGTAATGCGCGGCGTAATCGTAAGTGTCAGAAATTATTAGCTTATACAATGTGATTATTTTTAAGCTTACACGAATCAAATATTGCGCAAGATGTAATCCTCTAGTGCCTTCATAAATTCGTCCAAGCTGAGCTCTACTATAAATCTCTAGTTCGTAATTAATTTTTACCCTCTTTAGCCGTACAGCTAGAAAAGTTCTTATTATTAACAAGCAACACATTTAGTATTGCGATAGTAAGGATCCACTTATATTGTGAGCCTTATGTTAGATGAAAGTTTGAATTTAAAAATTTATTTAATGAGTGGAACAGCAAATAGCTTTGCCATCACCAGCTTTATGTCAAAAGAGTCCGCAGAAAGGTTATACGAATCTTTTAAGCTTAGCACACTAAACGAACTCGCTAATAAATTTTGTAACATTACTAATGTCGATGGGTTTATTATTCTTACTGAGTCAGACAGTAAAAATAATGACTACAAATGGTTATTTTTTAACCGTGATGGCTCACCCGCTGAAATGTGCGGGAACGCGGCTAGATGTGTTGGCCACCTTACATTTAAAAATCATATCGCCGGCCAAGAGCATAGTTTTGAAAGTAGCGCTGGAGATATTTCTGTTTTTGTTGAAAATGAAGAGCGAGTGACTGTGGCTATGACAAAAATTAAAAACCTAAAAAAAGATTTAGTGTTTGATTTTAACAATCAAACACTTAATTACACTCACCTAGACACAGGAGTTCCTCACTGTGTTTTCAAAATCGAATCTTTTGATCAATTGAATGCCTATAAAGCTATGGCCGCAACTCTACGTAACAACAAAGAGCTCTACCCTAGTGGGTCTAATGTTACATTTTATTCTGTTACTAGTGATGAGAGCATTCAATCGGCCTCATTTGAGCGTGGAGTGGAAGACTTCACACAAGCCTGTGGCACAGGGGCTGTGGCCGCTGCTTTCTGTCATAAGCAAGAGGTTGATAAGGACCAAATAGAAGTGAATATGCCCGGGGGCCGTGTATTTGTTGATTTCTCAAAAATTACACCTTACCTTATAGGGCCAATTAAATATAACTCCACATTATTTCCTGAGGATATAGAAGATTTATGGACGAACTCGTTTACGGCTTAAAGCTAATTGATCGCAAAAAAGAAACATCAGACTCTGCCACACTTATTTTTGAAGTGGGAGAAGAGCTTGTTGAACAATTTAAATTTACAGCTGGGCAGTTTGTAACACTGCACTTAATGATTAATGGAAAACTTGTAAAAAGAAGTTACTCACTGAGCTCAGCCCCAAGTGAGGGTAGCTTTAATATTACAATTAAAAAAATACCTGGCGGAGCAGCCTCAGGTTTTTTAGTTGAGGAGCTTGAAGTTGGAAAAATTATCCCAATGACTCCACCGGCTGGGATATTTACTTATACTTCAAAAAAAGTAACTACTGACAATCTTATATTAGTTGCTGCAGGTAGTGGTATTACGCCCATGTTTTCAATTCTAAAAACAGCACTACCTGAAAATAAAAATGTACATTTAATTTATTGTAACCGTGATCAAAATAATATTATCTTTGCTGATGAGCTCAAAGAGTTAACAAATAAATACCCTAACTTTAAAATTACCCATGTGATTAGCCAACCTAAAGGCGAATGGAACGGTATCATTGGCAGAGCAGACATACCTGTTTTAACTGAGCTATTCAGCGCAACCACTCCAACAGATGCGCACTACTATATGTGTGGCCCTGTAGGGCTAATGGATGCCGTTGAAGGAGCTGCTAAAGGCCTTGGTGTTGACCGTAAACAAATTCATAAAGAAGACTTTAACCCTGCTATTTATGAAAATGCTCCTTCAGAAGACTCTGATGATGTGTTAATTGGCGACGTTGCAGATAAATCAGCTGCCGGAAATCAAATTACTGTTGTACTCAACGATGAAACTTTTGACTTAGAAATTGATCCAGATAAAACAATTTTAGAAAACCTTATTGAAAAAGACAAAAACCCTCCTTACTCCTGTATGGACGGAGCCTGTATGGCTTGTATGGCAAAAATTACTAGTGGGCTTGTAAAACAAGATGACCCTGGAATTTTAACTGATGAAAGCATCGCCGATAAAGAAATACTTACCTGCAAAGCAAAGCTTGCAAGTAAAACTGCAACTATTAACTTTGATGATTTATTTTAGACCTTCCTAATGAACTTCGCCTATTAGCTTAGTTACTGCTCGTGCTCAAACATGCTCCAGCCGCTTAGTCTGCGTTTTACATCGCATTGTCCATTGGGGACAAGGCGCAATAAAAGTAGATTTTATGTATATCGCCTCCGCGCGAACAGTAACTAAACTAATAGACTAAAAACTCAAAAGATAGCGTAGCACCTACGCTTAGAAAATTTGCCGATTTAAGCTCTTACCTCGAAATAATCAATATTTATTATTGATTTTAATTCGCGTATTTTTCAATAAAATCTTTTGTTTTTGCGGCAATGTACATTGGTATTTCATGCCCACCTTGAAAGTTTAAAAATTCGCCTTGAAGCTCACTTTGTTTAAAAAATTCCGATAGCCTCTTTGCTTCATCAAAACTAAGTACTGGGTCAGACTCTCCGTGAGACTGTATAAATGGCACTCCTTTTAATTTACTCAAATTTGGCACCCAAAATTTTTCATCTAATAATGCGCCAGATAAAACAATAAGGCCTTTTAAAACTGAAGCCACCTGAAAACTTAACTCTGTGGAAAGCATAGCCCCTTGGCTAAAGCCACCCAGTATTAATTGATCACCTTCGCCTAGAATTTCTTTTAAAAATTTTAATAATCTATCCCTGGCTTCATTTAAACCTGCGGGCCTTACAATGGCAAGATCTCTGTGACGACCTTCAGATTGAGCCTTTTCGTAAGCCTCAATATCAATTGGGAACCAAGCCTTACTTTCAAATGCAGGCGTTGAGCCTAGATCTAAAAAACCATTAGGAAAATGCCAGTTATATTTAGTTTCTGGATCAAAAAATTGCTTCAAAGAGTAGAGGTCATTAGCATTGGCGCCGTAACCATGCAAAATCACAATATGTGTTTTTGAGTTAGAATTTAAGTCTTGAATAACTTCAAGACCACCAACATTTTTCATAACTAGCTCCTACTTCTAAAAAATTATTTGTAAACTATACTTTAAACCTATTGTGAACAAGGTTTTTTAATAGAGTCACCACAAATGCATAATACTGCTTAGTTTAATCTGTCATCTTTCGCTCACGCTTAAGGTGACAGGCGTAAGTGGCTCTAACACAGCAGCACTACACTAATGCCTAGACTAATGAAGATACGCTCTAGATATTCGTTACAACGATATCAAAATAAGTTAACCTATTAGCTATGAGAGAATCTATTAATAATATATTTAATAAAGCAAAAACTCATATCAGTGCCATTTTTTTTATTTGTGGTTTTCTATTTGATTTAATTACCTTAAACCGAATAGATCAGGGCTTAATGCTCATCCAACAAGCCCTATTTTTAGCTTTAATACTTATATTTTTACACATAGAAATTAAAGTTAAGCTCGGCGGCAAAGTACCAGCTACAATCGCTAAATACCGAGTTTATATTCTCCATTTCTTATTTGGAGCCTTATTAAGTGCATTTGCTATTTTTTATTTCCTAAGCTCCTCAGGGCTTAACTCTCTACTTTTTGTTTTAGCGATTATTGCCCTCATGTTTGCTAATGAGCTTCCGCAATTTCAAAAGTTAAATATTCCCTTCAAGGTGGCCTTGTTCTCAGTTTGTTTAATTTCTTATTTAAGTTACCTAACACCAACCATATTAGGCTTTTTAGGTGCTGGCCCTCTAATGCTCTCTGGAATTATATTTTTTCTCCTAATGACACTAAACTCTGTTTTTTTACAAAAAGTAACTGATGATAATAAGTTCATAAATAAAAATTTTACCACGCCGAGCCTCATTACGTTGGCTGTTTTTTTAGGGCTCTATTTTTTGAAGGTAATACCACCGGTACCTTTATCAATAAAAAAAATTGGAATTTATAGAGGCTTAGAAAAAGCAGATGGTAAATATATATTAAGCCACAAAAAACATCCTTTGAAGTTTTGGCAAAGTGGTGAAAAGAATTATCGCTATCAAGAAGGTGATAAAATTTATTGTTTTGCTGGAATTTTCTCTCCCACCAACTTTAGTGATCAGGTTAAATTTAATTGGTTTCTAGAAACTAAAAATGGCTGGCTACTCAGTGATGAGGTACCTATTAAAATTTCTGGTGGGCGAGACAAAGGCTTTAGAGCATATAGCTATAAGAGTAATATCCAAGCTGGTAATTGGCGAGTAAAGGTTTTAACTAAAGACCTGCGAGAAATTGGACGTATCAATTTTACAGTTACAAACGGAATTTCAGATAATGAGCTTCAGACAGAAATTTATTAAGATCTAGTTTGAGTTCGCAGATTGAACTCTTAACTTTCTACCGTTAATATCGTGGCCATTAAGTGCTTCCAATGCTTTTTCGGCGTCATGATCAGTTGTCATTTCAACGAAACCATAGCCTTTAGATGTTCTATCAAATGGGTCACGCACTAACTTAACTTTATGAACTCTTCCTACTTTTGCAAAGATCTCTAAAACATCATGCTCGCTCAATTGAAAGTCAATATTACCTACATATAACTTTGATCCGACCATAATACTCTCCTTGCTTAAATTTTATTATTTCTATCTATCTATTTAGTTTACGATTTACGAATTGCAATTTCAAATTCAAGAGCTAAACTCTAACGATTAGCCCAGGCTAACTAGCCTTTTGAGCACTTACCTTAGTCTTTTCTAAGAGCGAATTTACGAATTCTTCAGAGGTTAAAATTTTATTTTTATTTTCTTTAATATCTAAAAACCTCATTACGGCCCTTGCAATTGAGCGATAAGAGTTTGGGTCAAAACTTTGGTCTGGTTCAATAATATCTCGTACATAGTCTAACTCTGAAGCTATGATAGCTAAGCCAGATTTTTTAGCCTCAAGTAACGGCAAACCAAAAGATTCAACTTTTGATGGGTACACCAAAGCTTTGTGCTTTTTATATGCAGCTAAAACATCATCTCGGGATTTATCACAGTGCACATCTATAAATTTTTCTACATGGCTTTGACTAATTAGCTTTTTAAGCTCATTCAAGCCATTACCTGAAACTATTAATGTTAGTTTTTCTTTTACACCATGATAAACAAGAAACTCCCAGGCCTTTATCAAATTATAATGATTTTTATGTGGTTCAAAACTTGAAACATAAATAAAGCCATCTTTAATAAGTAAGTCTGAGTCTTTCTTGGTAAAATTAAAAAAGGGAGCGACTATTACAGAGGTACCTATGCTGCCTTGTTGGCTTAGCAGCTTTCGCATAAATTGGTTTTGAACTATAAACTGGTTGGCATTTTTTTTAAATAGCTTAAACCATAATTGGTTAATCCTATTTTTTAAATTTAACCCACTTATTTTATCGAGCAATAAAGCGTTTTGATGAAACACACTAGTCTTACATGGGAACTTAATTAGAGGTGGTCGATTTGAAAAAAATAAAACATGATCGTCCGGGCCAACTAACTCTCTAAGCTTTAATTGGCTTTTAACTTCATTTACAACACCATGGTTATAAAAGTTTGTTTTTGCACAGCCTGAAAATTCATTTTCTATTCTGCTATCTAAATTAATATACCCATAAGAAACATTTTTATTACTCAAAAGTTGGCGTAGTAAGACTAAACCTCCGCCAGTATTTATTCCTAATGCATGAATATGTAGCTGTTTCATTATAAGATTTATCGGATAAACCTGCCGCTATCTTAATGAATTAAGTATTTTAAACTACTTCAAAGGTAATGGATTTCAATTCAAATAACTAGACCTATTACTTGTCTAACAGGCTCCACTAAGGCCACTTGGCATTAATCAGAATATTTTAAAAATTAAGACGCATGAAGACTCAAAAGGTGCTAAGCACCTTTTAGTTTAACTATTATTCGGCCTTTGATTTTTCTATCTAATAGCTTGTTTGAATATTCTGCTACCTGATCTAAGTTAATAGTATGAGATGGCTTTAAGTATTTTGGTTTTATATTTTCTGATAAACTTTTCCAAATTAATTTTCTGATATTCATTGGGCAGTTATTTGAACTTACTCCTAAGAGGTTCACTCCCCTTAATATAAAAGGCATTACTGTTGTTTCTAGTTTATGACCACCAGCTAAGCCTATACTTGCTACCTGACCATAAATATTAATATGGGGAATAATATTTTTTAGTAGCTCCCCACCTACATTATCAACACAGCCGGACCACTTTACTGACTCTAGAGCTTTTGATTTCATATTTACCGAGTTCGGCGAAACAACCTCTGTCGCACCAATATTTTTTAACCACTCAGCAGCCTCAGGCTTTCCAGTCATTGCAGTTACTGAGTATTCTTTTTGACTCAAAATTTGTACGGCAAAACTGCCAACTCCACCACTGGCTCCAGTTACTAATACTGGGTATGACTTATCTAGATTATTTAATTCCATTTTATAAACGGCAAGGCCTGCGGTTAAACCAGCCGTGCCCATTGTTATTAATTCTTCATCAGTTAAACCTGCTGGGGATAACAAACAATTTTCATCACTTAATAAAACTTTTTCAGATAAACCACCGTTATAGGTTTCACCTAAATTGCCGCCTGTTTGAAAAACTCTATCTCCTGATTTAAATTTTTTTGATTTAGACTCTATAACAGTTCCACAAACATCTATACCTGGCACCAAAGGAAACGAGCGTAAAATTTTACCCTTACCCGTTACAGCTAAAGCGTCTTTATAATTAATACTCGAATAACTTGATTTAATTAGGACTTCCCCCTCACTTAAACTATTAAATGAAAGGTCTTTAATTTCAGTTTGGTATTTATTTTTTTCATTAGTGACGACGATAGCCTTAGACATTTAAGTCACCATTAATAATTTGCTCAAGCAAGCCTTCGCAAGCGTCCTCAACAATATCTAAAGTTAACTCAAAACCATCAACACCTTTATAATAAGGATCAGGTACCTCGGTAATATTGTGCTTAGTGCAAAAATCTACCATTTGGTGAATTTTACTTTCACTGTCATCATCTGGGCTCAAGCTAATTACATCGGCATGGTTGTCATCATCCATAGTAATTATTAAGTCAAAAGACTTAAAATCATTTTTACTGTTAAACGCTCTTGAGATGCTTTCTAATTTGTAACCACGCTCTAAAGCAGCCTCGATCATTCTGCCGTCAGCCGGCGAACCATCGTGATAAGCAGAGGTGCCCGCAGAATCTATAATATAATTATCAGATAAATTTTCTTGTTGAAGCAAATGGTTAAAGTAACCCTCCGCCGCCGGAGACCTACAAATATTACCTAAACAAACAAATAAAATTTTAACTTGTGACAAATTTATTCCTATTTAGATTTTAAATCTAAAGCAACAGCGTTTATACAATAGCGCTTACCTGTTGGCTGTGGGCCATCATCAAAAACATGCCCTAAATGGGAATCACAATTTTTGCAAATAACCTCTGTACGCTTTCTAAATAATGAATTATCAGGCTTGTAGTCCACATTGCCACTATCATGTGCTTTATAAAAACTTGGCCAGCCTGTTCCTGAATCAAACTTAGTGTTAGATTCAAACAACTCCACACCACAGCAAACACATAAAAATACGCCTTCTTCCTTACTTGTTGAGTAATCACTTGAAAATGGTTTTTCTGTACCTTTTTTTCGCGTTACTTTAAAGGCCTGAGGGCTCAGTTTTTCTTTCCAGAAAGAATCAGGTTTATTTTTTAAATCATCCATTTAATGCTCCATAACTCCTAAGCTTTAACATAAAGCTAACAGTTGTTATATATTTTAATTTCGCTTTTTATTCAATACCTATAATTCTCAACCGTACTCATAATCAAGTATACACTAGGAGAGGAGCTCCAATTTATAATCGTTTTTTCGTAACGACTTCCGGCTCCACTTTCAAGGCTTGGATTCAGCGCCTATGGCAAGCATCTCTTACTACGGGCTAAGTTAGTGAAGAAAGGATTTAGCCAACTATTAGCATTAAAAAAAATATTTTCTTAAAATTAATAAATATTGAACTACAATTATGCTTTTAATTTAGAAAATCTTAACCTAATATAAACATTCTCTAAATTTCTTTTAAAGGTATGGCTTATGAACTCTACAGATTTAAAAAAACTAATTTTAGATAGAAGAACTGTTCACAATTATAATAGTAAACCTATCTCTCAAGAAATTATGATGGAGGCTACTGAATGTTTTTTACATGCCCCTAATCATCATAATACTCATCCTTGGAAATTACTTAACACTACTCCAGAGCAAAGAGCCATATTTGCTGAAACCGCCATTGAGTTAAAATCTAAAAAGAAAGACTTAAGCGATATTGAAAAACAGGCCGTGCGCACTAAGTACGCTAACCCCAGCCATTTGATTATTGTCTTACAAGAAACCTGCACTGATGAAAGACAGTCCAAAGAGGACTACGCCGCCATTGCTTGTGCCATAATGAATATGAAGCTTTACTTTTGGTCTAAAGAAATTGGTACCAAATGGTCTTCTGGTTCTATTACAAAATCTGATCAAACATATGAGCTTTTAAAAATTGATAAAACTAAAATGGAGATTGTTGGCTTTTTATGGGCTGGGTATTTTGACCGAATGCCAGTTGCCCCAAAAAAAGAAAAGCCAGAAGACATCTGGCTTTAAAAAAATTAAACCGTACAAATAATTTTATTAAACTATTTGTACGATTCATACATCTCTTGAGTAGTCCTTCCCGTTAAGCGTATCAATCCCCCACGGACAAACTACTCATTTAACTTAAATAAACTCCCCAGTATTATTTAAGCCCCTCTTTATTTCCCCTATCAATAGTAATAGTGGACTCACCCACCGCCTGTACAATCGTATTTATTCACTGAGCACATAAGCAATACTTATAGAGGTCTGGATATTTTTCCATACAACCTCGAGGCTCTTTAAATATATAATAATACTTACTTATTCATGCCTTGTTTATTGTTCCCACACACACATTGGGGCTTCAACTTAGCCCTATATAGGCTTAATTACTCATTTACATTATTACAGACGAAATTTTACTATTTAAGTCTGTCTCAAGCTGAGACAGATACATCAATTTGAGACGATTTTTTACAAACTTTAGTTTTTTTCCGATAATATATAAGTCTACAAGCCATTGTTTTTAAAAGCTTTTGCTTTAATACCAAGGGGGTGAAATGAAGTTCTTAATTAAATATTCTGTTTTGATTTTTTTATCATTAGGTTTCGCAAATTTATCTGCTCAGACTACAACAGCAACTCCCGGGATTGATGAAAGCAATCCTCTTTATAAAATGAAATCTGAAAGGGCTGCAAATCTTTTGCGAGCAACAATCAAAACCTGCGAAGGAAACGAAGACTCTACTGATTGTAGAACAAAAACAAAGGCTAGTGATAAAGCGGAAAAAGCGCTTCAAGCATACATTCGTGGTGTAAATACAAACGCCGCTTCTGAAAAAAGCCTGTGTAAGCAAGATATAGATCTATTAAGAGAAGCAACTAAAGAGGCTTTAAAAGCATGTAATGCTGTTAACCTTAATAACTTGGTAAAATGTAACAATGAACATCGTATATGTGAAGAGGAACAAGATAAAGAGGATCAAGCGCAACAAAGTCGTAGCAGCAATGACCGCCGAAACAGAACCAGTCGAAGTCGTTCATCAAATAGAGCATGTAAATCAAATATTTTGCGCAAACTCTCTAGTCAAGACCCTACATATGAAGACTTAGAGGATGATGCTAAAGCCGCTAAAAGTATAGTTGAAAGGTTACAAGAGAACTTAGAACAAGAAAGACTCAATTTAATTACATTACAGGGCCGACTTAGTGACCAAAAACTTGCAGCCGAAGATATAGTTCGAAATAGTGCTAAAAGAAATGCTGAGGCAGGACAGTCAGCAGTACAACAAGCCCTTAGTATGCAGCTTGAAGTTGAAAAGATTGAGTTTGAAGTTGAAGACTTAATAACTTTAAAGGCCACTGAGTTGGCTAAAGCTAAAAATGCTGTTGAAGATGCAAGGCTTGATTGTTACGAAATTGCAGTAAAGCAATACACTGATGCACATAATGCCTGCTTAATACGTAAACGAAAACGTATTAGCGAAGGAAAATATAGCTCGAATAATTTAAGAACATTTTTTTCAGGCTCCCGCCCTGGTAGTTGTAAAAAAACAAATGTTAAAGAGTGGTACACTAAATACCAAAACGACTGTACAAGTAGTGATACGCAGAAAGCTAAGGTTGCGCGCCTTAAACAACAGTACAGTGAGACCGCTAAAAATATTAATACTACTATTAAAAGAAAAAATGATGCTAAGCTAAAATTACAACAACAATTAGAAATTTTTGAAAAAAATAATGCACAACTAAACAAACAACTTTTAGAAGATCAAAAAGCTGCCCTTCAAAGAGCAACGACACTTGTTAGCCAAACTAATGCCGAAATAGTTGAAAAAAATAAGAAAATCTTTCAATTAGAAGGCGATCTTAGGAAAGAACAAAGTATTCAGACTGACATTGATCGAAACAAAGCTACTGTTGCCGATAGCATCGCAAAGAATAAGTCTTTATTACCTGGTGGCACTTATTCTAAAAAAGATTATGAGGACCTTGATAAATACGGCGAGGCTTTTTCTGCAGCTCAATCTCTAGCTGGCCCTTTAGATAATGCCTATACTACTTGCTGTGCAGATGGTGTAGATAATACTGAGTGCAAAAGTATAACAGATAAAGGGACTAGCCATGGGTTTGAAAAGACTGACAGTGGCTTCCAAGTCAAAGGCTCTAACTAAAGCTAGTTTAAAGCTCATTAGCAGTAATGAGCTTTAATAAGTTATAGTTAGGTTACGAACTAAATCAAAATTAATACATCGCATAGAATGGTCTATTTTTAAGGCATTTCCTTGATTTCTATTACTTAATTTTTAAAATTTATAGTAAACATAAATATTGCTTTAATTTTTTCAAGAGGCTCATATTTATGACTGTTAAACGAATTCTCTTTGCTCTTATTTTCCTTGTCCTTTTAGGCGGCGTAGCTATTGCTGGTACAGTCTATTACTACTCTCAAGACCTTCCTGATATGATTACTCTTGATGATTTTAAACCTTTATTAGTAAGTGAAGTTTATGATCGCAATGATAAAAAAATCGGTGAATTTTTCAGAGAGCGTCGTAAAATTACAAAAACTGAAGATATCCCTGATATTGTTAAAAAAGCTTTCATCTCTTCTGAGGACTCCTCTTTTTATGAACATAAAGGGGTTAATGTTACCGCCATCATAAGGGCAATGATTGCTAACATTAAAGCTGGTCGTAAAGTTCAAGGTGGATCCACTATCACTCAACAGGTTGCAAAAAGAATTGTACTTAAAGATAAAGCTAAAAAATACTCTCGAAAAATCAAAGAAGCCATTTTAGCTCGTCGAATGGAAGAGCATTTAAGTAAAGATCAAATTATGTATTTATATTTAAATGAAATTTATTTTGGGCAAGGGGCTTATGGTGTTGCCATGGCCAGTGAAGTTTACTTTAGAAAACCACTTAGTGAAATTACAATCCCTGAGGCAGCTCTTTTGGCCGGTCTTCCACAAGCACCCAGCAGGTACACACCAGTTTATAAACCTAAGGCTGCTAAAAACAGACAAATTTATGTTTTAAATAGAATGGCTGCTGAGAGTCATATAACCAAAAAACAAGCTCAAGAAGCTATTAACCAAGACTTAAAAGTTTACACTAAAATTAACTATGAAGAAAAAGCCCCTTATTTTCTAGAAACTATAAGGCAAACACTTGTTAAGCATGTTACTGAGAAATCTTTATTAGATGAAGGCTTAAAAATTTATACTGGCCTTGATATTGAAAGACAAGTTGCCGCCCAAGCTCGAGTCCGCCAAGGGCTTGAGGAGTTAGATAAGCGCCAAGGTTACCGCGGAGCCATTAATAATATAACTGACGCCAAACAGGTTTCTGAATTCTTGTTAAAAACCAGAGACAAACTTATCTCAGAGTTTTCTCCCCTTAAAGTTATTAAACCTGACGGCACTATCCGTAAGACAACTAAATTAAACCTTACTGGCTTAGATGAAGAAGGCAACAAGCTCCCCAACATTCCTAAGTATATTAAAAAAGGAGAGATTATTGAGGCCATCGTGACAAATGTAGATGATAAATTAGGCCTAACCACTGTTCGCTTTGCTGAAAACAAGGGTTTAATTAATGTTGATAGTATGCTGTGGGCCAGAGAGCCTAACCCTAAGGTTTCTAAAAAGTGGGCCAAAAATGTAAGAAACCCCTCTGAAGCCCTCAAAAAAGGCGATATTATTTTAGTTAAAGTTGTGGCGGAAGATTTTAAATCTGAGCGACTTCGTAAAGTTATGGCTAACGCAAAATCAAAAAAAGAATGGCCAAAAGATATTCCTAAATTTAGCGAATACGCAGAAGTAGAACTTGAACAAGAACCAAAAGCCCAAGGGGCTCTGTTATCCATCGGCAATGAATCTGGTGATATATTAGCCATGGTTGGTGGTTATGATTTTAAAAAATCAAAATATAATTGTAGTATTCAAGCAGCAAGACAAACCGGATCATCATTTAAAGCCTTTGTATTTGCTTCAGCACTTGATCATGGCTACACCCCAGCATCCATTTTAATTGATGCGCCCCTTGTTTATAAACAAAGTAAAAGTGACTGGAAGCCATCAAACTATACAAATAAATACAAAGGGGATGTTTTATTTAGAGCCGCTATTGCGCAGTCTTTAAATATACCAACAGTTAAACTCATTGAAGATGTGGGAGTTACGTGGGTTGCTGACTACACTAAGCGCCTTGGTGTTTTTAGTCCCCTTAATATGGATTATACGCTAGCGCTTGGCTCAAGTAGTGTAACTTTATATGAAATGACTAAAGCATTTGCTCACTTCCCGCGCCTAGGTAAAAAAGTAAGCCCTACTTTAATTCATAAAGTAGAAGACCAAAAAGGCGAAATTATTTTAGATAAACTTAGCCTAGATGACCGCTTTGGTGAAGAGATCGATGAACTAGATAAGTATTTACAAGAAAGAAAAAAGGTTGGGTTTTCGGTTAAAAAAGAAGAGCTCGAAGACCCTAATGCCACAGTCCAAAATGATTTAGTGGGTGACGCGGCAAAAGTAGAGGAAGAAAAACCTGTTATCTACAGACCCCAGCTTTTCTTCAACAACCCTGAACAATTAATAAAGCCAACCACTGCATTTTTAACCACAACTATTTTAAAAGCCGCAATCACTGACCCTAATGCCACTGGCCTTAGAGCAAGTAATATTGGCCGACCAGCTGCTGGTAAAACAGGAACCTCCAGTGACGAATACGACGCTTGGTTTTTAGGTTATACACCACAAATTACTACCGGGGTCTGGGTGGGCTACCTTACTGAAAGATCACTAGGGGCCGGTGAAGGTGGCGGAAAAACTGCATTACCAATTTGGCTTGAGTATATGAAAGATGCCCATACTGATATGGAAAAAATGGACTTTAAAGTCCCCAGTGGAATAATGTTTGCCAATATTGATAATGTAAGTGGACGTTTGTCATCTGCTGACTCTGACCCTAAAAGCGTTATTCGCCAAGCATTTGTAATTGGCTCTGAGCCAACAGGACGTGCTGATGAACCCACTGTTGAAGAAACTAAAAACTTTTACAAAGATGATTTGGCTGAATGAAGAATTCTATAATTTTAAAAGGTGTTAAGCAAAATAACTTAAAAGATATCGATATTGAAATTCCGATAGGCTCTTTCACTACAATCTGTGGCCCAAGTGGATCTGGTAAAAGTTCTTTGGCATTTGAAACATTATATGCCGAAGGCCAACGTCGATATATTGAAAATTTATCTAATTATACAAAGCAGTTTTTAAATAAGGCTCCAAAACCTGACCTTGAAAGTATTGAAAACATACCCCCCTCAATTTCTTTAGAACAAAAAAATAGTGTTAAGTCATCGCGCTCAACTGTTGGCACCACTACTGAAATTACAGACTACCTAAGGTTACTTTTTGAAAAAGCAGGTGTAGCCTACTGCCCTACCCATGAAATTGAACTTGTTAAACATAACACGCAAAATGCTACAGATATTACTATTGAGCAATTTAGTAAAAAACGTGGCTATATTATGTTTCCACTATCAAAAGGGAGTCGCAATTTAAAACCCAAAGTATTACTTAAAAGCTTAATACAAGATGGCTTTATGAGAGTTTATATTCCAAAAACTACTCGTAAGAAAAAGGTAACAAAAAAAACTAAAGCTAAAAAGAAAATCACTAGTAAAAAAATATTTTCTAAAATTAACATGGGTGACTTCTTTGAACTCAGTGATAAAAAATTTAAAACTAAAGGTTTGCCTGATAAAGACATATTTATTGTTGTTGATCGCTTAGGGTTTAGTAAAGATAGTGAAACTAGAATATTTGACTCCTTCTATCAGGCTTATAATGGCTCGCTAAAATATAATAATATAAGTCGCGGCCAAGCTAATGTTTTAACAACTGACGGCCAAATTATTAACTTCAGCGAAGAGTACTCGTGTACCATCTGTGACTATACCTTCCCAAATATTGATTCTAGATTATTTAGTTTCAACTCCCCTATAGGGGCTTGTGAGTCGTGCAGTGGGTTTGGCAATATACTACAAATTGATCCGCAAAAAGTAATACCCAACCCCAAGCTTACACTTCGTGAAGGGGCCATAAAGCCTTTTACTATGCCCAGTGGTAAAACTGATAACCGAAAAATGGTTCGCTACTGTGAAAAAGCAAAAATTAGTTTAGATATTCCGTGGGAAAAACTACCCAAAAAACATCAAAAGTCTATCTGGGAAGGAAATAAAGATTTCTATGGTGTACTCGGGGTATTTGATTACCTTGAAACAAAAAAATATAAAATGCATGTTCGAGTTTTCCTAGCAAGACATAAAAGCCCTAGTAAGTGCCCTGATTGCAAAGGCGCCAGACTAAAACCAGAAAGTTTGCAAGTAAGTGTATCTGATAAAAATATTCATGAGCTGTGTGGGTTAACAATCGCCAGGCTTCATAAGTTTGCATCACAACTTAAACTAAGCCCTGAAAAAAGTGAGGTCTGCAAAGAGGTTTTATATCAACTTGTGTCTAGGCTTGGCTACCTGCTTGAGGTCGGCGTTGGGTACTTAACTATGGACCGCCCTACTAAAACTCTTTCTGGTGGTGAATTTCAACGGATTATGCTTTCAAACCAATTGGGGATGGGGCTTTCTCAAACTTTATATGTACTAGATGAACCCACTATTGGCTTACACCCAAGAGATAACGACCGCTTAATTGAAATACTAAAGCAATTAAATGATTTAGGAAATACATTAGTTATTGTAGAGCATGACCTCGACATTATAAAAAATAGTTCGCACGTTATTGAGTTGGGCCCTGGCTCTGGGCACCTCGGTGGAGAAATTATCTACGCAGGCACTGAAGCTAATTTTTACGACTGCAAAGAATCTAAAACAGCCAATCACCTACGCCCAGGAAGCTGGGTACCTATGAAAACACCTAGAGCTGTTAACTTTAATAACGAACGCTACACCCTAGAAATGAAGGGCTGCTCCAGCAATAACTTAAAAAATGTGGATGTTAAAATACCTCTAAACCGCCTAGTAACTGTTACAGGCGTAAGTGGTTCTGGTAAATCTACATTAATTAGTAGTACTTTATACCCAGCCATTGCCCGAAAATTAGGTAAAGAATTTAAACCAGGTGGCGCTTATAAAACCATTAACGGAATTAATAATTTAAAAAGTGTTTTATATATTGATCAATCTCCTATTGGAAAAACCGCGCGCAGCACACCAGTGAGTTACTTAAAAGTTTACGACGCGATTAGAACACTTATGGCTTCTTCTAGCGAAGCTCACGCCAGGGGCTATCGACCATCTACTTTTAGTTTAAATGTGGATGGTGGCCGCTGCCCTGTATGTAAGGGTATTGGCTTTGAAGTTATTGATATGATGTTTATGGATGATATTAATATTGAATGCGAGGCTTGTGACTCTAAAAAATTTAGACCTGAAGTTTTAGATATTAAATTTCGTGGAAAAAATATTTTTGAAGTTCTTTCCCTCACTGTAAAGGAGGCCATGGACTTTTTTGTTTCTTACCCGAATATAAGAAGGCCACTTTCTTTACTTAAAGAAGTGGGCCTAGATTATATTCAACTGGGTCAAACAGCCAACACTTTAAGTGGTGGCGAAAGCCAACGCCTAAAAGTAGCTAAAGAGATTCATGCCACCAATCAACATGCTACATTATATATTTTAGATGAGCCGACAACTGGCCTCCACTTTGATGAAGTGCAATTATTAATTAAAGTGCTTAATAAACTTATCGATGCTGGTGGTAGTGTAATTTTAATTGAACATAATTTAGAAATTATTAAAAACTCAGATTATATTATTGATCTCGGCCCAGAGGCTGGCTCCGGTGGCGGAAAAATTATTGCTCAAGGCACCCCTGAGGAAATAATGACCGTTAAAAAAAGCCATACTGGTAAATACTTAAAGCAGTACACCAGCGGACTGTAAATACTACAAATAGTTAAAATTATTAGTATTTTTAATTATTAAGTCCGTTGATTATTATAGTTCTATCTATATAATGCTGTTCATTATGATTTCTATGCTAAAAAGGCTTTTGCCGGAATTTAAACCTCATATTGGGAAGTTTGCTTTTGCGCTTTTACTTGGCGCAATAATGTCTGGCTTAAAAGCTTTGATCCCCGACCTTTTTACAGGCCTTACTGATGCCTGGGAAGTTAGTGACAAAGACCAAAGCTTACTCCTCCCGTTTATAATTTGCGGCGTATGGATAATTATAAGTATCCTCAGGTTTTTCCACATGTACATCATGCGCTTTATTACTGAAATTATAGCAATTAACTTTAGAAAAAAACTTATGAACAAATATTTAAGGCTTGATCTTAGTTATGTTCAAAATTTTCAAAGCGGTTCCGGCGGCCTTATGAGCCGAATGATGAATGATATCGTAATTATTCAACATGACTTAATGAAAATTGCCGTTTTATTTCGCGAGCCCATATTAATTTTATTAATATTTGGCTACTTACTTTATATTGATTGGAAGCTTGTCGTAATTATTTTAATTGCGGCACCTATTATCACTCAAATTCTTAAGTACCTAGGTAAGAAGCTAAGAAATGTTGGCGTTTCTAATCAAGAAAAAATGGAAGAGCTCACCAAAACTCTAAAAGAAAGCTTGGATGGCACAAGGATTGTACAATCATTTAATCTTGAAAATGAGCTCAACGAAAAATTTAACAAACAAGCTGATGATTACCTCGAGCTGCGTAGAAAAATAGTAAAGTTTGAAGAAGCCGCTGGCCCATTATCAGAAGCCATCTCTACTTTTGCTCTTGCTGTTTTACTGGTTTATATTGGTGGCCAAATACTTGATGGCCAGTTAAAGCTTGGACAGTTTTTAAGCTTTAGTATTGCTTTAACTATGCTTTCGGAATCAATTAGGAAAGTACAGCAATCTTATATTAAGCTTCAACAAGTTACAGTTGCTGTTACAAGAATGAATGAGGTCTTAAATACTAAACAAATGGTGCCACAGGTCAGCCAGCCTGAAGCCTTTCCGAAATCTTGGGACAGTATTTCTTTTAACGACGTCTCTTTCAAATATGGTGAGGATTTAGTTTTAGATAAAATTAATCTCAATGTTAAAAAAGGGGAAATGGTTGCCCTCGTTGGAACAAGTGGAGGGGGGAAAACTACACTGGTTAACCTTCTTCCCAGGTTTTTTGATGTATCTGATGGCAATATAAAAATTGGAGACACAGTAACTGCCAATATGAAGTTGTCTGACTTAAGAGATCATATTGCACTTGTATCCCAAGATGTATTTTTGTTTTCTGACACAATTAAAAACAATATTCAGTATGGATCTAAAACTAATACTAATATTAAGCAAGCCTGCAAGTATGCTTTTGCTCACGACTTTATCATGAAGGCCCCAAATGGCTATGACACTGAAGTGGGTGAGATCGGCAGTAAAATGTCTGGAGGCCAAAAGCAACGCCTGAGTATAGCTAGAGCCTTCTTAAAAGATGCCCCTATACTTATACTTGATGAAGCCACTAGTGCTCTTGATTATGAAAGTGAACAGGAGGTCCAAAGGGGCTTACAAAAATTGATGATCGGTAGAACAGTATTTGTAATCGCCCATAGGCTCTCAACAGTTATTAACGCTGATAAAATTATTGTTTTAGATAAAGGTAAGGTTTGTGAGCAAGGAACACATGATGAGCTTGTTAAGCTAGATAAAGAATATGCAAAACTTTATAAAATGCAAAGCTCTCTATAAACTAATAAATACAATTGAACTGAATAAAAAACTGATATAAATCATAGACTATGAGCCTACTTAGCTGCTACATATTAACTTTTAACAGTCAAAAATATTTGAATGAAGTGCTCGAGCCAATCAGTCAAATTACCGACGACATTGTTTTACTTGACTCAGGAAGTAGCGATAATACTAAAGACATTGGAAAAAAGTTCAATGCTCGCTTTATCCATAGAAAATTTGATGATTTCAAAACTCAGCGCAACTATGCTGCTAGCCAGTGCCTTCATAATTACGTAATGTTTGTGGTAGCGTAAAAAAATTCGTGTCTCTACCCATGTCACATAAGAATATCTTATATGACAGCCCAAAGGAGACAACGTATGAATTCACTTATGAGTATTGTAAAAATAGAAATAAAAATGCCCGA
>Ga0114957_1000939_pt1 | contig 34806 bp, 26 predicted proteins | sample BantaG_FD_87175 | JGI IMG/M metagenome (GOLD analysis project Ga0114957, IMG submission 87175) | Marine algal microbial communities from Bantry Bay, Ireland - BantryBay_4 metaG | ecosystem: Host-associated > Algae > Red algae > Unclassified | place: Bantry Bay, Ireland | collected 2014-11-21
AGTGCTCAAGACTAACGGTAAGAAGGTCTGCGGAGTCAAGATATTCATGGGCTCCAGTACGGGTAATATGCTGGTGGATAATACTAAAACTTTGGAAGGCTTGTTTTCCAAAGTACCTATCCTCATCGCTACACATTGCGAAGATGAGGCGACCATCAGAAAGAACCTAGCCTTAGCAAAAGAAAAGTACGGCGACAAGATTCCAGTCGAACAACATCCGATCATCCGAAATGTAGAAGGCTGTATCACCTCATCCAGAGCTGCCGTAGAAATGGCAAAGAAGTTTGGAACCAGACTGCACATCCTTCATATCTCCACCAAGGACGAACTAGCCCTCTTCGATAATACAAAGCCCCTAAAAGAAAAGAAGATCACTGCCGAAGTCTGCGTACACCATCTCAGCTTCAATAGCGACGACTATGCAAAATACGGCACACAGATCAAGTGCAATCCTGCTATTAAAGCTAGATCACACCAAGAAGCGCTTTTACCAGCCTTGTTAAATGATACCTTAGACATCATTGCCACAGATCACGCACCACACACTTGGGAAGAAAAGCAAAATGACTATGGATCTGCACCTTCAGGCGTGCCACTGATTCAGCATTCATTGAATATGATGCTAGAACTACACCATCAAGGAAAAATTTCCATCGAAAAGATCGTAGAGAAGATGTGCCACGCACCTGCAGTCTGTTTCCAGATCATAGATCGTGGCTTTCTTGACGAAGGCGCATTCGCCGATATCGTATTGTTCGATACCTCTGACACCACAATCGTGAAGAAAGAAGGGCTACAATATAAATGCGGTTGGTCTCCCTACGAAGGCAAGACTTTCAAAAGTAAAGTATGTCAAACTATCGTGAATGGAACAGTTGTTTACGATAATGGCACCTTTACGGAGAAGCACGTTGGGCAGCGTGTGTTGTTTGATAGGTGAAGATAATGGTGAATTGTGAATGCTAGAGTGTATCGGAGAATTTTCAACTCTTACTTTTCCCATTTTATAGCCATCGGATATAACTTAGGTGCCTCGTTCAAGTAAACGCAGCTTAGGTGCCTCAGGTGGTTTCGCCAGCGTAAGCTTAGCTCTTTCTTCCTGAAAACGATTACAATTTAAGGAATCGGCATATTGGCAACGAAACATATTGATACTTAACCCATTATCCATAAAAAAAGGTCTTCAAATGAAATTTGAAGACCTTTTTTATATTTATATAAATAGAGAATTACTCTCCTCTAAACTTCCTAAGAATGTGTTCCATCTGCTTACCAGCAGCTTCTCTACCTCCTAATCCGAATGAAAGCGCAACAGCAACAGCAACAGCACCTAAAGTCAATCCAAAGGCAAGGTTGACAATATCGTCAGCGATGCCCATTGTTCTCAAGGCAATTGCTAAGAATAAGCCTAATGTAGCCATTCTTGCAATTGAGCTCAAAAAGCTATCTTTAATAGCACCTGATGCTAAAGTTGCAATCCAATTTCCGATAGCCATGATAATAAGGCCGAAGAAAATGCGGCCTGCAATTTCTAATAAGTCATTCAACAAGTCGGACATTTGTCCTAATTCTAATTGATCACATGCAGTCACAACAGCAGTGAACATTAGGAAAGCAAAAACTATATTAGCTGCCAGGCTCGACAACTTCGTATTACCTACGATGTTGCTAATACCCATTTTATTAGCCATATTGTCAACACCTAAGTTTCCTAAAAGCTCTTTAAGTATATTTGATATGAATTTGCCCCCGAAATAGAACACGGCAAGCGTTATAGTTGCGGCAATTAATTTTGGTATAAAACTCATCATAGTGCCTAGCATCCCTTTTAAAGGATCAGCAATCGCATCAAATTCTAATTTGTCGATCGCTAAAATTAAGATAGGAATGAAAATGATGATAAATACAAGCTGCTTTACTAATTTTCCTAAGTCGAAATCCTTAGTCTCCATACCAACTTTCGCAGCGAGTCTATCTAATGATTCACCAGCGAATCCCATCAATTCTGACACAATAGTAGCAATCATATAACCAGCAAATCCAATGATTCCTGCAGTTATTAATTTAGGCACAGCACCTAAAAAAGTTCCAACCATTGCTTTTACTGGATCTAATACGTCTTTTATACCTAATTTTTCTAGTACAATCATCAGCACAATAAGCATAATAACATAGTATACGATCTTAGCAATCATATCTTCTGGGCTGAAACTAGAGCTGCCAGATTTGAATAATTTATTGTCTAAATCAGTTTTTCTTAAAGCTGATCTTGTTATTCCTCGTAATGCCTTAGCTATAAACCACCCGATAATTAAGACGACTAGTGCTCCTATTATTCCTGGCAAATGATTCCCCGTTGTTGTTAGAAATCCACCTAATGCATCATTAAGTATTTGTCCAATATTCTCCATGTTTGTAAAGTTTTAGATTTTTTGTTAAGTTTCTTAATCCTTAAAAAAGTGTTAATTCTTACCTTTAATTAGACAACACTTTTTTGCAAAAGTAACTCCTATTCTTTCTTATTCAAGGTTTTTTACCAATTAAATGTTAATAATCGTTAATGCGTTAGTATTATGGACTCGTTAACAAATGATAGTTTGCGATTCTTCAACCTTAATATTAACTTTAGACGTTATTCGGTTTAATTGCCACTCAATTGTTATAAACTTTTGTAACACATTGACTTAGGCAGTCACAATCTATTATATTAGATGAGAATCTTAAAGCCAACTTGTTTTTTAATTGCATCCTTCTTGATAGGTTTGGCTTTCATTGTAATCAATGTCTCCTACCATAATAAATCCGATATTTTACTTGAGAATGGTGCAAAATATTTAAAAATAAATGACCAATACCTCGAATTAGCTGCCAACAAGCCTCATTTGCAACTTGATTTTACATTCTTTGATTGGTGGGAGATTCATGAAATAGAATCGAATACAATTGAACAGCCGAAAAACTTAAATATAGAAATATTTGCCCAAGGCCATAAAGGTCATGCAACTTTTGCAGCGAATGGCTTTGACCCCTCTTTTTGGCGAAAAATCGCAGCTGTTTGCGGCAAAGATGCCTGTCTCTACATTAAAATGTCTTCTCCTGATAATCACAAATATTTTGCAGCCATAAAATCTAAGATTGATGCGCCCAATTATGTGACTGAACTCATGAATAGTAACTTCTTTGGGAATAGTACATTCAGTATCAATTCCGCCCAGTTCCATATCAACGACCAAAAGAATTACCGTTTAAGCACATTTTCATCACAAGAGTTAATCATCCCACATTTTCTTTTTAATGAAGAACTTACACAAGGGCAAAAGGTGTTTCTTGATGCTGGGACTTTAACTAATGATAGCATATATGCACTTGTGAAAACAGAATCTGGGACAGTCTATAATCATATGTTCGAAGATGTCCTCTCTTTTAATTTGTCAAAGTTATTGGAGCATCATGTCGAATCCAGTACTATTTACCTCTGTATTGGCAATCCTAATTTACCAAATCGAAGATTGTCCATTCTTAATATTTCAAATAATAATGTCCTTCATGCAGTACAATCTGATTTATTACTAAAGACAACGGGTATTCATTTAGACAAAATAAGCACTCCTTATATTATCTATAAGAACGAAGACCTCAATTTTGTATGGGGAGATATGCAATTCGCTTTTACCAAAAATAAATCTGGGGATTATTTTGCCAAGAAAAGAATTGGGCGTAGCCAATGGAATTCCGCAAGACTTAACAAGCCTAACCTTGTCATCGGCAAGAGTTTATTCATGGATAGCTTATCTTTTGATTTCTCTATTGCTAGTCATGATATAGATACAGTAAATAAAGTTCTACTACGAGATGTCAGCACTGTAGATGCAAGTGATAAGTTTAACAATATGATACCCGATTCTTTAACCAGTTTACCTGACGATGCACAGGATAGTACAATAAGACTAGACTCGATTACGAATGATCACATAGGGCAAGCCATTATCAGCCTCGAGATAGAAGTCTTTGATGATTCTCCAAAAACTAAACAAAGAAAGTTTCAGTTTCATTGGGGAAACATAGATACAACGCTTATCCAAGAAAAGAAGAATGGAGACTTTAGACAATCCATAGAAATTAGCTTAGCCAAGTTTCAAGCTACCTTCGAAAAAGAACCGATTTTGACATCTTCAAAGAGTGGAGTGGTCGATTCTTTTGATTGCAAGATTTCCCATTTCCGCAAAAACAAGCTGATTAATAAATCAATAGTGACTTGTAATATAAAGGATGCGAAGACATTTTCTAATTCAATTAAAAAACTTGAATCACTCATTGCTGCTCAAGCAGGAGACAGAATCTTACTCAGTTCATTTTCTAGTCCTCAGATCAAAGACAATGAAACGCTTCGAATGGAAATACTTCTCAAGAAAAACTCAATAGAAGATGAGGCGCTGTCAGTAGATGATAAAAATCTGTTTTTACAATGGGGAGAATTAAAACTAAAAGCTACCCCGCTCGGAGACAGTAGCCCTAAAAAACGAACTCAAGATCAAGTCATAGAAAAGGATAAGCTTGAGCAGATTATCCGTAAAGAATCTTTCCTTAATAAGTATGGAAGAAGAGAAAGAATAATCGATGCTGAATGGTTTTTAAACGATGATATCTTCAAACCAGACGAATGCAAGACTGAAAAATGGCGAGAATGTTTTATTGAACAAATAAACCAAAGTATGCCAGGTGACTTTGTGAGCTTGTTCATGCGAACCTCAAGTGGTGCCGGTGTGATCTGCCAATTTTATGTGGATCACGTTAGCTCAGATGTGCTCATTGGCTACGGGAATACCCAATTTGACAGCCTTTTGTTTAAGTATTCAAAATATGTAGTAAGTAAAAAAAGTTTGCCTATGTACAAGTACGAATTTTCGTGGGGCGAATCAGTCGTTCCTCTAGAGCTTGTAGGTAACCCTAGAGTGTATGGTGGAAAGATCAGCATCAAAAAAGAGGATCTTGAAAACGTATTACGCGAAAAAATTGACATCAATTCTAGCGATGGAGAAGTGATTAGTATTGACCATGCATATTTGATACTATATAAGGCAGTACTAGAGAATACACCAAAAAAATTCTACAATTATGATTTCGATTGCGATAGTAAGGACTGTGTAATCGCTGAACAAGAACTACTTCATGTTCTAGATGATCTTGAAGGTTCAGTGTATAGTTTAAGGGTTTTTGTAGATCAGCACGTGCCAACAGAGGAGGGTATCAAAGTCTCTTTTATTGATTTCATTATTCAGGACGACAGCAATGCTTGGATTCCTCAAAAATGGACAAGTAGTAAGTATCCAACAGAATTATTCGAATTCCAATTTGTTTATCAAAACAAAGAAAAAACGCTAATCAAGTTTGATCAAGAAAATGAAAAGTATAAATGGATTTTTGAGAAGTATAAAAATGATACATCGGTAGAGTTATTAGATATGCCTGGATTCCAGACGACTCAAAGAGCAATCTATACTAAGTATGACTACGGTCAAGACGCCAACATTCGCAATACTCAAGTACTCAGTAAAAACTACACTAATGTATTCACACTCTATGAGTACTATGATCTGGCTTCAAAGAAAATTGACTTGTATTGGAAAGGTTACCCGTCTCTAAGCGGTGCTCAATCTTATTGTAAAGATGATTTTGTCTGTGCTGATGGGGGGCTGGAATTGACTGTTGATAGCAAAAAACTAAATATTATGAGAGGTGATTTAGTTATTTTGCCAGAAAATAGCACAGGCTATAAGTTTGTTTTTGATGATATCGATAGCCAAGAAATTATAGACGTCCTTGAAGACTTGCCTACCTATACAAGTTTACTTTTCGAAAATATTTTAGTCGAGGGCCCAGAAGGAAAACCACTCAGGTTACCGATCAAGTTTTCCTTCCACATAGAGTAATCCATTTAATGCAGGACTTTTGCACCAAAAACACCTTTCGTTCTGATTTATTTAAATAGTTTTATGGTTTGGAATTTTTTCACCGTTTAAAAGGTTTTTTGATGCGCTATTTCTTTTCACTAATGTATGTTTTGATAGTATTTTCATTGTTCGCTCAAGAATCTATAGATGACTCTTTCGAGGTGCAAGATCAAGAGAAAAAATATTCTATTTACGTTCCATCGAACTATGATAGCACAATACCTCAGCCATTGATGATAGGTTTTCATCCATTGAATGTCAATAGGTGGGATTCAGAATCCTGGAGAGATACTTTAATCACTTTTGCAGAAACCAACAATCTACTTTTGGCTTGTCCAGACGGTGGTCTAGATGGCAAGATAGATGACCCTATCGATACTATCTTCACGACTATACTTCTGGACAGTTTGCATACTTGGTATAACATAGATCGAGCCAACCAATATGCTATTGGGTTCTCTTGGGGTGCACGAACATCTTATTCATACAGTATGAACCACCCTGGCACTTTCAAAGGAATTATTCCAATTGGAGCAGCTATAGATGGGACTCAACAGTTTGCTGATGTTATAGCCAATGCGAATAGGATGACCTACTTTATTGTACATGGTGCTAATGACGCTCCAGCTGCGAGATATACCCCAGTGATTAAAGCTTTTAATGAATTAGAGGTATGCTATGAGACTCAGTTATTAGCAGGCGTAGGCCACACTATTGATTTTCCAAATCGTAATTCTATCTTATCAGACGCCTTTGCATTTGTTAAAGATGATTTAGCATGTCAGACATCCAGCAAGACAAATACTTCCTTCACCTCGTCTATAGAAATATATCCTAATCCTATCCGAAACAACACGATACAAATTAGATGGTTAGGCGATGTGGAAGTAGAGCGATATGAACTTTTCGACCTTACTGGCAAATTGATCTACCAACATACTGGTTCTTCATCAGAATTGCGAACGAATGCACTCGCGAAAGGTGTTTATATACTGTCTATTTTTCACAAGAATGGTCGATCTGAATTTAGAAAGATAGTCTGTGAAGATTAATTTTATTAGCACAATTTTTAATACACAAGCATGAATAACAAAACGCTGATCGTCATAATTGTCACTTTGATGATTTATTTTGGATTGACTACTTTCGGCGGGCAGTTGGGTCGGACACTAATGTCCCCTCTAATTCTCTTCGTTACATTTCTTCACGAATTTGGTCATGCCCTCGCAGCTTTGATTACAGGAGGTAGTGTAAGAGAGTTTGTCATTAACAGCAATGGTAGTGGTCATACGACTACTGCTGGTGGGAGCCAAGCTATCATTCTTATGGGAGGTTACATAGGATCCGCTATCTTCGGAAACACACTTTTTTACATTGGTGCCAAAAAACCTAAAATTGCGCCTTATGCATTAGTGTTTGTAGTAGTGCTGATGATTATCATTTCTTTGATTTGGTTTACCAATCTATTCACAACATTTTTTCTGCTAGCCTTTGCTTTGGCTCTGGTTGCCCTCGGACGGATGACGAATTTATATGACGCCATCGTCATGTTTTTGGGGCTAGTGAGTATATTATATATCATTCAAGATTTCAATGTCGGGCCTACTTCTGATCTCAATGCCTATGCAAACCTTTTCGTATTCATTCCAAGTTCAGTTTGGATGTATGTCTGGCTGATCATCGTGATTGCCCTCTTTGTTTGGAACATTAGGCTGATCATGAAAAAGGGTAAGAGGCAAGAAAACATGACATAGAGGCTGTTTATTTTTTATAAGATAATTTTATGGGCTTTACCCCACTTATACAAAGACCACTCCTCCTTACCGCGCACATTTGTATCAGCGCGGTCGAGCTCTCCGTTTGTATTCGGCAGCCTCTCGGACTGTACTGCTGTCCCTTCATAGCATCTGCTCCCGAAAAGGGTTCGGCAGCAGCTACTCTTCAGTGAGCAATACTAGCCCTCTTGACTACCTCATATCACTCCTATCTCTAAAGCAAAATGTCTTATCGTCGAAATTACGGATAGAAAAAAGCTGATATCCTTTTCTTTTTAGAAGAACATTGAAAACTTCAATCCTATGGCTGAATCTATGAAAAAGCCTATTTTATTTTGCGAATTAATAAAATCAAACGGTTTTTGTCATTTGTCAGCCAAATAATTAAGTCGCCCTGCATAATCTTGAGCTAATTAAACATATATTTATGAGAAATTTTAGCAATAGGACTTTCGGTAAACAAAGAGTCCGAGACACAAACATAATATTAAACATAACATTTTATGAAGAACTTATTTACACTCATTTTATCTTTAGTAACTGTTGGACTTTTCGCTCAGACAACTTACTATTCAGAGTCATTTGATAACGGTGTTCCTGAGACTTGGTCTGTAGAAGGCGATTGGGCATTTGGAACAGCATCAGCTACAGGCAGCCAATTTTTTCCAGTACCAGATCTTGGTTATGGTGTGATGGCAATTTATAACGACGATGCAGCAGGGAATGGACACATTGGATCAGGAACCATAACTTCCTCTGCATATGATTTGTCAGCTATCGAAGGACCAATAGTTTTAGAACTTTACTCTTACTTTAGGAATGCTGATTATTATCAAGGCAATGAAAGAGCAGTTATTTCTGTTAGTTCAAATGGGGAAACTTACACAGAATTATTTGAATTTACTGGTAACGATAGTTACATACCAGAGACGATTGACATTTCTGAATTTGCAGGAGAAAATCTTACATTCCAATTTTTCTATGACGACGGTGCTGTTTGGAATGCTGGTTGGGCATTTGATGAAGTTAGGATTTCTGATCAGGCTACACTTATTGATCCTAGACCAACAAGAGATTATTCGATTAGTGCTGGAGCTTCAACGATTGTCAACGAAGCTCAGGCTGGAATTGAATATATACATGAAGGATTAATCGTTAATAATGGACTAGACCCAATTACGTCATATGATGTTACCATGACTGATGGAACTGAGACTTGGACTAACTCCTTTACTGGGCTTGATGTGCAATTTGCAGAAGCGCACAGGTATGAGATGGAGGATGCTATTATTGTGGAAGGAAATCAATCATTCACCGTGTCCATTTCAAACGTAAATGGGGATATGACGGAGGATGCAAATATGGCTGACAATACTTCTTCTTTTACTTTGCAAGCTTATTCTGCATTGAACCCTGATAGAGCAATTTTAGCTGAAGAAGCAACTGGTACATGGTGTCAATTTTGCCCTGTTGGAACTGTACTTATGGATGAAATGTCAAAGCGTTTTCCAGAAAATTTTGTCGGAGTAGCTGTTCACAATAATGATCCTATGGTTAACAATGCATACGATGATGAAGTTACTTCTTTCCCTGGATTTGAAGGATTTCCTTCGATCATTTTTGATAGAAGCACAGTTTCTACAATTGATGTAGAGACTTTAACAAGTGCAGCATTAGTTAGTATGAATCAAGCTCCAGCTGCCGCATTATCAGTAGGTGCATCTGTTTCTTCTACAGGGATTACAACTTCTATAAAAGTAGATTTTCTTCAGGACGTTACTGAAGAGCATAACGTTGCCATCATCATAACTGAGGACGGCGTTACAGGTAGCGATGCTGACGGTTATTTTCAGATTAATGCATGGGCTGGAGGTGCAAGAGGCCCGTTAGCAGGTTATGAGTTATTGCCACAGTCAGTACCCGCATCATTTAACGTTTTTAACCATGTCGGTAGAGAACTTGTAGGTGGACATGATGGATCTGCTGAAGCATTAGATGCAGAAGCGTACACTGCTGGAATGACTGACGGATGGGTATTTGATGAAGTATCTCTTCCAGCTGGTGTTAATACAGATAAACTGCACATTGTTGGTGTACTTATCAATAGAGCTACAGGAAGAATCGTAAACGCAACTCAAGCGTCAATTCTAGATGCTGCGTCTAATGGTCTTTTCGATAATACTTCTACTAGAGATGTTTTCGATGCTAATCTTGCTAAGGTTTATCCAAATCCAGTAACGGATGCTGCAAACATCGTTCTAAACTTAGACAACGCTGCTGATGTAAACATTACTGTTATCAACAGCCTTGGTCAAGTAGTAGCTAATGGAAGCTATGGACAACAATCTGGTTCTGTAACATTACAGCAAGATATGTCTTCTTTCGCGGCTGGTATGTATATGATCAATATTACAGCTGGTGATAGATTCATCACTAAGAAGATCAATAAGATAAACTAGTATAATAGCTGGCTTTAGCTTTTATGCCATTATTTTGATAGTCCTGCCCGAAACATCGAGCAGGACTATCATTATTTTTGAATGTGTCTAGTGAAAAATTGTTTATTCACAGCTTTTAAATTACCAATAAATAATTTTCCAGAGCGCTTTTAGCCCTTTAAATGCTAAATAATCAGCTCCAGGTTAATAATATTGAGATAATTCAACCTATTTTTAGGTATAATTAGAAACAAGGGCTTCGGGTTTAACTAAAGTCCAAAAAACAACCTTTAAAATATCTTAATTATGAAGAACTTATTTACACTTATTTTTTCTATAGCAGTTGTCGGACTTATAGCTCAGACAGATAATAGAGATTATCTAATCACTGCAGCAAATTCAGCTATGATGACTGATGCTGAAGCAGGTATAGATTATACACATGAAGGGTTTATTATTAATAAGAGTATAGACCCTATTATTTCTTATGATGTGGTTATGACCGAGGGTGCAAACTCGTGGACAAAATCTTATACTGGAGTTGACATTAAAAGTGGAGATGCCCATAAATATAAAATGGATGAGTCTGTTATAGTAGCAGGATCTAAAGAGTACACCGTAACTATTACAAATGTAAACGGTGATCCCTCTAGTGATGTTGATCAGACGGATAATTCAGACACTTTTGTTTTAAATGAATACACTAAACTACATCCAGATAGAGGCGTTTTAGCAGAAGAGGCTACTGGTACATGGTGTCCATGGTGCCCAGCTGGAACAGTCTATATGGATGAAATGTCTAAGCGTTTTCCGAATAACTTTATAGGTGTTGCAGTTCATAATCAAGATAATATGGTAGAAATTGGATACAATGCTGCCATAACTAGTTTTCCTGGTTTTACGGGCTTCCCACAAGTAGTGGTACAAAGAGTTTCGGTTATACCTCCATCTAACATACCAAATTCAATTCTCCCGATGATGAATATACCTCCTCCGGCGGCTTTGTCTGTTGGTGCTGAAATATCTGGCAACTTAATAACTACTTCTCTCCAAGTAGATTTTTTAAATAACGTTTCGGGGGCATTTAATGTAGCTATAATCATTACTGAAGATGGTGTTACAGGAACAGATGCAGATCTATTTTACCAACTAAATAACTATAGTTTTGGCCAAAATGGAGAAATGGGAGGATATGAAATATTACCTTATGAAGTACCTGCAGCTTTCAATGAATTTAACCATGTAGGTAGAAAGCTTGTAAGTGGATTTAAGGGTACTCCTCAAGCAATTGATGCTAATTCATACACTGCAGGCATGACAGACGGGTGGGTATTTACTGAAGCATTTCTTCCGTCTGATGTGGATATGAACAATCTCCATATCATCGGTATTTTAACGGATAGAATTAGCGGCGCAATTATGAACGCTACACAAGCATCAATCTCAGATGCTGTAGCCAACGGTCTTTTCGATAATACTTCAACAAGAGACGTATTCGATGCTAATCTTGCGAAGGTATATCCAAACCCTATTACTGATGCTGCAAATATTGTTCTAAATTTAGACAATGCTGCTGATGTAAACATTACTATAATTAACAGCCTAGGTCAAGCTGTAGCGACAAGAAGCTATGGCCAGCAATCTGGTTCTGTAACCTTGCAGCAAGACATGTCTTCTCTTGCAGCAGGTATGTACATGATTAATATTACAGCTGGGGATAGATTTATCACTAAGAAGGTTAATAAAGTAAATTAAATTGTAACTGACTATACCAATAAGAATTTCCAATAAAAAAGTCCTGCTCGAAACATCGAGCAGGACTTTTTTATTATCACCAATTAACCAACGCATGAAGGATGGTAAGCAGACCAGCGATAGCTGGGAGATCAATCTCCGATTTTTTCATCGGAGTGCAGAGCCGAAACGAAGTGGAGTGCTGGACAGCCTGACCTCGATTATTCATCGAGGACATGCCCAAAAGAAAGTGTTTAGCAGAAACCAAACTTTTGCATTGACCATTAACCATTATTAGCTACCACTTTTGCTTAAAATTAATATTCAACTCTTTTTCAAGTTTTTTCAAATCATTCATCTCTTTTTTTGTGACCAGACAGAGAGATACCCCTTCTTTCCCAGCCCGCGCAGTACGCCCAGATCGATGTGTATAATAGTCCACCTGATCAGGCAATTGATAGTGATAAACAAGAGCCAAATCTTGTACATCAATACCACGTGCAGCCAAATCGGTCGCCACTAAAAACCGCAGCTTCCCTCCTTTAAAAGCACGCATTACCTTATTTCTCTCTTTTTGCAATAGATCCCCGTGAATAGCATCAGCAGAAAAATTCTTTGCCACAAGCTGCTTTACCAGAGTCTTAGTTGCAGCCTTTGTTTTACAAAATATGATACCACGATTTTCACCCTGATTTTTGAGGAGTTGAAAAAGCACCAAATGTTTATCCGTTTTCTCACATAGGATATACTGGTGTTTGATATTTTGATTCACTACATTCTTGCCACTCACTTGGATACGGTAAGAACCATCTCGGATATGGGTGTTGATGATCTGCTTGATGCCTTGAGGAAGCGTAGCGGAAAATAACCACTTATTCTGAACAGATGCCAACATAGTTAGTATTTCGTCCAACTCTGCTTTGAAGCCCATACTGAGCATCTCATCTGCCTCATCCATGACTACAGTGTGTACTTGACGAATGTCTACCGCTTTTCTCCTTACCAAATCTATGAGTCGGCCAGGCGTAGCCACTATAATGTGCGTTGGCCTTCTTAGAGCAATGATTTGTTTTTCGATTTTCTCACCGCCAAAAACTGCCTCCGCAAATATCTTATCGGTATATTTGGTAAATTTGAATAGCTGCTTTGCTACTTGTTTGGATAGCTCACGAGTAGGGCAGAGGACCAAGCCTTGCGGAACATTATTTTCTGGATCCACCTTGGCTAGCAAAGGCAATCCATATGCTGCCGTCTTACCAGTACCTGTTTGAGCTTGCCCAACCAAATCCGTATCCTCCTTCAATAGGATCGGTATGACTTGCCTCTGTATTTCAGTAGGCTCAATTATTCCTAGCTCTTTTAGCCCTTTAATAAATGAAGTGTGAATGCCAAGTGATGCGAAATCTCCCAAAATATTATTTTTTTATTAGCTGCAAAAATAGACAAATCTATTTGATTTAGTCCCATCTCAATTTTGCTGTAAAAGAGTTAACTACCTTAGATAATTTACATTATAAAATTACTTGACTGTCCGCTTATTGTAAGGTAGATTATTCTCCAATTGGAGAGCCTCTAGAAATAATTTACAATGTCTTTTTAGATGAAGTGTTTCGCCCTTACAGGGCTTGTGGGGTTATCTATAACATAAGAAGGGCGTTGCCCCTCGCTAAGATGTGATGCCCCTCAGGGCGGAGAGTAGGGTTTCGAAACTGAAAATGATTCATGAACTAGCTCTAGTAGCTAAATCGTAAACAATACATATTAAGGGTTCTATTTTTAATTGATGTATAATTATAGACCCTGACGGGGTCAAGCAAATTAGCATAGGGCATCGCCCTATGTAAAATTGCATACACTTGGTCAAGCCCTGAAAGGGCGTAACACAAGGTTCGCCAGTTTGCTCATGGTAAAAGCTACCTACCAACATCCGGATAGTCAGCTAGAATTATATTATCTTAGAACTATTAAATATTCTCTTATGATAAAAAGCCTTATAACTTTCGGCCTACTCAATTTTGGTGGCTTAGCCATCGGAGCTATCTTCACTAACCCAGGTGTGGCATCAGATTGGTACCAAAACATGCAGCAAGCACCTTGGACGCCACCAGGCTGGGTATTTGGAGCAGCTTGGACTACCATCATGGTCTGCTTTACGATCTATCTAGCTTTACTCTGGGATAAGTTGGGCACTCAGGGTCCATCTATTGATAAATCAACAAGTCACCAAGCCTCAGATGAAGCAAGGATAGAATCTATTAGAGCCAAAAATAAATCTCAATTGGTCTACCTCTATATCAGCGCGCTGATCTTAAATATAATCTGGAATTTTATATTTTTCTACTTACATCAAATGGGTATAGCAGCTATTGTAATTTCCTCTCTTACCTTAATCGTATTCTTTTTCGGATTCCGCTATTGGGATCAGATGAAAGCCAAGACACTATTGCTGGCTCCCTACGCGATCTGGATGTGTATCGCCACTTCACTTAATCTATACGCTCTAATAATGAATTAGATAATTCATTGGTAAATTGCTAAGCTATCGCTGGCGAAACCATCTTAGGTACCTGAGCAGCTCTAGCGCCTAGTACCTAGCATCCAGTACCTAGTATCTAGTACCTAGCATCTAGTACCTAGCACCTAGCACCTAGCACCTAGCACCTAGCACCTAGTACCTAGCACACCCTAGCGCCTAAATATAATTATTCACAATACACTCCAACAACTCCTGCTTGCCACTAATTTGCTCAATATCACCTTGTGTCAGAGCAATCTTATGCAGTTGATTCAAAGTCAGGTTTCCTTGCTCAAACTTTTTCCCATCGCCACGATCAAAAGAAGTATACCTTCTCTTTCGAATCTTCTTATAATCTGACTCCTTCAAAATAGCCTCTGCCGCTAATAGTGCCCGTGCAAAAGCATCCATGCCTCCGATATGGGCTATAAATAAATCCTCAAGATCCGTAGAGTTGCGCCTAGTCTTGGCATCAAAATTAATCCCACCACCCTGTAGACCTCCAGCCTGCAACAAGACTAACATTGCCTGAGTCAACTCAAAAAGATCCATGGGAAACTGATCTGTATCCCAGCCATTTTGATAGTCACCTCTATTAGCATCCATAGATCCCAAGGCACCCGCATCAGCCGCTACTTGTAGTTCATGTTCGAAAGTATGCGCCGCGAGTGTAGCGTGATTGACTTCCACATTAATCTTGAAATCATCTATGAGATCATATTGCCTTAGAAAACCAACCACAGTAGCTGCATCAAAATCATACTGATGTTTAGATGGTTCCATCGGTTTAGGCTCAATGAAAAATGTACCTTTAAAACCTTGGTTCCTTGCATAGTCTCGGGCCATGCTGAGGAACTGAGCCAAATGTTCTTGCTCCCTTTTCATATCCGTATTCAGCAATGACATATAGCCTTCGCGACCACCCCAAAAGACATAATTTTCTCCCTTCAGTTTGATGGTGGTATCTAAGGCGTTCTTCACTTGTGCTCCCGCATGAGCTACCACTTTAAAATCTGGATTAGTCGCGGCACCGTTCATATACCGTGGATGAGAAAACAGATTCGCTGTTCCCCATAGCACTTTGATTTTGCTGGCTTTCATTTTCAGCAAAGCATATTCACTGATTATGTCCAATCTATTTCTAGATTCAGAAGGAGTAGCGGCTTCATCTACCAAGTCAAAGTCATGAAAGCAAAAATAATTAAGACCTAGTTTGGTCATAAATTCAAAGGCAGCATCCATTTTATGCACGGCGCGTTCAATCGGGTCAATAGATGTATCCCAAGGAAATTGTTTAGTACCAGCCCCAAAAGGATCTCCACCTGTGTTACAGAAGCTATGCCAGTATGCAGCGGCAAATTTAAAGTGCTTAGCCATACGTTTACCCATCACCTTTTTATTTGGATCATAGTATTTGAAAGCTAAAGTATTTTTGGATTTTGATCCCTCAAATTTAATCTTCTTTATATCCTTAAAATATGAACTCATCTATCCCTCTATTTTATATTGTTGTTCTAAATAGTGCCTCCATTTTTGGTAAGCTTTTCTGTATTCGTTAGTATCTATATCAGGTATGTATTTTTTTATTACTGACGGTTTCCCTATAGCCTCATCTAGACTTGAATAATACCCTAAGCCAAACCCTGCACCCTTGGCTGCTCCAATTGCACCGTTGGTCTCTATGACTTCTATATCTGCATTAGCTAAAGAGGATAAAGTTTGAGCAAATATCTTAGATTGAAATAAATTATCATTGCCTACATACATTTTTTCTGCTTCTACACCAGCCTGTGCCATCACCTCCAAACCGTAGATAAAAGAAAATGCAATACCTTCTAATGCTGCTCTATACAGATGGGCTTTGCCATGTATGTTGAATTGTAGATTAAGTATGCTCGCGCCTTTATACTCATTTTGCAGCATTCGTTCGCTTCCATTGCCGTATGGGAGTATACACAAACCCGCTGAGCCAACAGGTGCCTTCCTAGCCTCCATCTCCATCTCTCCGTAAGTCAAATTTGCATCAGCAATTTGTTTTTTGAGCCAAGCGTATTGACTCCCTGCACCATTGATGCAAAGTAATACACCGATCCTCGGGTCAGCCGAAGTATGGTTGACGTGGGCAAAACTATTCAGCCTTGAATTACTATCCGCTTTCGCATGATCAACGATTCCATATACTACACCAGATGTACCACCCGTAGCTGCGATAGTATTGGGATATATTACTCCAAGTGAAATTGCATTGTTTGCCTGATCTCCTGCTCTATAGGAAATTGGAGTTCCTTCTATCAAGCCCAACTCTTGAGCCGCACTTTTAGAGAGCTTGGCTTGAATTGAAAACGTATCTACAATTTCAGGAATTAATTGCTCAGAAATGCCATACGCATTTAAGATGTCAACTGCGATTTTACCCTCCTTAAAGTTCCACAATATGGCTTCAGATAATCCAGGTATAGTGGTCTGTGCTCGCCCACTCATTTTCATGGCTAAATAATCTCCAGGCAGCATCATCTTATCTATTTTTTTAAATACCTCGGACTCATTTTCTTTGACCCATTTCAATTTTGATGCGGTGAAGTTTCCAGGGGAGTTTAGGAAGTGGTCAAGACATTTTTTCTCTCCAATTTTTTCGAAAGCTTGTTGACCGATTTCGACAGCTCGACTATCACACCAGATGATCGCAGGCCGCAAGATCTCTTGCTGATCATCCACTATGACCAATCCATGCATCTGATAAGAAATACCGATTCCTAGAATTTGGCTAGTATCAACCTGCGCTTTATGTAAGACTTCTTGTAAGGCCTGCTTAAAGTGGCTCCACCAAACTTCAGGGCTTTGCTCTGCCCATCCCGCTCGCGGAGAATATATTTTCATCTCGGATTTAGGATAGTGAGCCACAGCTAGACAGTTATGATTGTCAGCCTGAATCAAAGCCACTTTTACGGAGGAACTTCCTAAATCAATACCTAATAAGTACATATGCTGCCTTGTATAATGTCAGTATTAAAGATAAGTAATCTCTTAGATTTAGCTGATAATTTTTGATTTGGTGAAAAAAAGCCAGTATATATTGCGTTAATCTTCTGCATAAGAGCGGGAATGCGCTATAATCTTACGAATCACTGCATTTTATTCATTTTATTTTGATTTATCCCCATATTTAGTTTCATCCTATTAGATATAAGCATAACTTGCGTTTTTTTTATAATTAATATAATTTTTAGTAATGAGTAAGGGTACAGTTAAATTTTTCAATGAGTCAAAGGGTTTTGGATTTATCGTTGAAGAAGGATCAAACACAGAGTATTTCGTTCACGTTTCAGGTCTTATCGACGATATTCGTGAAGGTAATGAAGTAGAATTTGAATTGACAGAAGGTCGTAAAGGTCTTAACGCAGTAGACGTTAAGGTTATATAATCTTTTTAGATATAAAAATTAATCCTCGCCCATCATGTCTTCATGGTGGGCATTTTTTATGGCCATCACGCTAAAGAAGCGTGACCCCGTCTTGACCGTCTAGCGTAAGCGTAGACGGGCAGTCAGGCTCTTCCGTTACTACATCCCTTGCCTTCACACAGCACAGACGTTGCAGTGCAACCTCTCTTCAGCTCATCCGCCAGGAATATACCCCGTCTTGGCCAACCTAGCGGCGGCGTAGACGGACAGGCACTTCTATCCTTTGTCCAAAATTCTCAAACAGATGATCTTTATTATATATTAGATTGTTACATTGTATTTGATTATGGAAGATGTAAAAAACAGAAAAGATATTGCCAAGGTAGTTGAGGCGTTTTATACTGAAGCGATGTCTCATCCTGACATAGGATATATCTTTACCGAGGTGGCTAAACTCAATCTCGAAAAACACATCCCCACAATCTGCGATTTTTGGGAGACGGTTCTATTTGGCAATATGATATATCGGGGTTCGGTGGTATCAAAGCACATAGAATTGCACAAAATCTCTAAGCTTGAGCCGAAACATTTTGACACTTGGTTAGGAATATGGCAGAAAAAAATCAGTGCACTTTTTCAAGGAGAAAAGGCAGATGAAATGATAAGGAGAGCAAATCTTATGGCTGAAATGATGAAACATAAGATAAACTATTACAACCATAACCCCAATATGATGATATGATCTCCATCCTCAAAACCTCTTTACTTGGTGGGTTGTTGTTGGCTGTATGTTACGACCTCGCGGAGCGATTCCATTTTCCGACCTTTCCGATACATATAGTATTAATTCCAGGTGGGATGATGTTCGCGATCAACGGTTTTCTAAAGCCGATCGCCAATCGAGCAAAGTACACTTATCTAGTTGGTGTTTGCATTGGATTTTTGTACGCTATCGTTTCCTTTATGCTAGCATATGCCGTTTTCAATCTTTTATATATAGGAGATATTCGGGAATGGTCGTTCGAGTCGTATTATATCACGACCACCTATGCTATCCGAAATAGTATACTGCTGATTTTGATTTCTTCATTCTTGGTTCCTATGATGTATATGGGAAAAAGTGAACTTGAGCATAAATCAGAAACAGATATATTAGATCAAGACCTGTAGTGCTAGTAGTAAAATAATTATTTTTTGCCTAATTATTTGGTGAACAAGGTTTGTATATCACTGTTTAATTTTTGCATGTCAAAACAAAATAAATCATATCTCGACTCCAAATTGTGCCCTGTTTGCCAGCGTCCTTTCACTTGGCGAAAGAAATGGGCAAAGAATTGGGATAACGTTGTTTATTGTAGTGAGAAATGTAGGAAGAATAAAAATAGTAATTGATGTCAGATCAAGAAGAATTACTCCGAGACGATGATTACCAATCAACTGCTTTTCATCCAAAAAGCATTATCTTAACATTGATGTTAATGGGAGTGGGTGCATTATTTGTGGCACTATCAGCCGCATATATTTATAATCGTGTCCAGCAACCACATATACCACCAGTAAAATTGCCGCCTCTCTTTCTGGTCAATACACTGATTTTGCTTGCGAGTAGCTATACCTTGATTCAGGCAAAGAAAGCCTACCGAGCTGATGATACCGCTGGTTACAAGCAAAACCTCGTCTACACCTTGATTCTGAGTGGTGTGTTCTTTGTAGCCCAGTGCATTGCTTGGCGCATTTTATTCGCCAATGATATCAATTTTCAGCACAGTAATACGGCTTCTTATTTGATCATTATTTCTATTGTTCACTTAGTCCACGTTATAGCTGGTATTCCTTTTTTGGCTATTTTCTACTACACTGCTCGCAAACGAATGGTCGAGCCCGTCAGTGTATTAGTATACTTCTCTGACCCAGCTAAGCAACTCAACCTAAGACTTCTTACAGTCTACTGGCATTTTCTCGATGCACTTTGGATCTATCTTGTCATTTTTTTTGGGATCTCTTATTTTATTAAATAAGGTCTATCTAGCATCTAGCATCTAGCATCTAGCACCTAGTAACTAGTACCTAGTACCTAGCACCTAGCACCTAGCACCTAGTACCTAGCACCTTCTTCGTGCCAGCGCTGAGAAAGGGTGAGCCCGTAGGGCGAAGACGACCGATATCTTCATCGGGAGGCCGAACGAATAGTGAGCCCTGGATCATAGCGGCGCGACCTCTTTGTCGCGCGGCATCCAAGAAATCAATAATCAATTTGAAATGATCATGTGCAATTTTCAATGCTCCTAGGCGCGCAAGGCCAAAAAAAAAAAATTCAATGAACAATGCGCTTTGAACTCGCGCTTCAATTCTAAATAAAAAGTTATTTAAAATTCTCTAGATTAAAGTTTATTATCAACTAGCTTCTACTCAAAACTCTGGCTGATTTCTCTTAATTCAACTTTATGAATTGTTAATTGCGCAATGCTCATTGTACATTGATAATTGCTATATTTGCACTTTGTTTATTATCGAAAAAATAGGATATGCAGACAGCAGAGGCTTTACCTACGGTAGAAGTAGCACAAAAATTAGGACTTACGTCGGATGAATTCGAAAAGATCAATGAGATTATGGGGAGGACGCCAAATTTCACAGAGCTGAGCATATTTTCGGTGATGTGGAGTGAGCACTGTAGCTACAAAAATTCAATCACCTATCTGAAGAAATTACCGCGAAAAGGGGAGCATCTTTTGGTCGAAGCTGGAGAAGAGAATGCAGGTCTGATCGATATCGGAGATGGCCTTGCTTGTGCCTTCAAAATAGAATCACACAATCACCCATCTGCCATAGAGCCTTTTCAGGGGGCAGCGACTGGAGTAGGGGGAATCCATAGAGATATATTTACAATGGGCGCACGTCCAATAGCAGCTTTGAATTCTTTGCGCTTTGGAAACATTGACGATCCAAAGACACAGCATCTAATGAAGGGTGTGGTAAATGGAATTAGTCACTATGGAAATTGCTTTGGCGTACCTACGGTCGGGGGCGAAGTATACTTTGATGATAGCTATCAGCAAAATATATTAGTCAATGCTATGTCCGTTGGGACAGTCAAAGTGGGAGAAACGGTATCGGCGATTGCTGATGGACCTGGAAATCCAGTATTGATCGTAGGATCTGCGACGGGCAAAGATGGGATACATGGTGCAACTTTCGCATCTGCTGATTTGACGGAAGATAGTAGCCAAGACCTGCCTGCTGTACAAGTAGGAGATCCATTTCAGGAAAAATTGCTGCTTGAGGCTACGCTAGAAGCTATCAAAACGGGGGCAATCGTAGGGATGCAAGATATGGGTGCCGCTGGTATTACCTGTAGTACTTCAGAGATGAGTGCGAAAAGTAAAGTTGGAATGCGTATCGATTTGGATAAAGTACCTACGCGCCAATCAGATATGAAGCCATTTGAGATATTGCTTTCAGAAAGTCAAGAGCGTATGTTAATAGTATGTCACAAGGGGCAAGAACAAAAGCTATATGATGTATTTGATAAGTGGGATCTGGAGTGCGAGCATATCGGTGAAGTGACGGACACAGAAAGACTTGAGTTTTACGCTAAAGGCGAACTTGTTGCAGAAGTACCTGCTGATCCATTGGTACTTGGTGGAGGAGCCCCGATCTACGACAGAGCGTATAGCAGGCCTGCATACCTAGATGAGGTAGAGGCTTTTGATATGAAGAAAATATCTGAGCCTACTGATTATGTAGCTGCAGCTAAGAAAGTTTTTAGCTCACCTAACATTGTGTCTAAGCGATGGATATATGAGCAATATGATAGTATGGTGAGAACCAATACGAGGACGACCAACAGCGCTAGTGACGCTTCGGTAGTGAGGTTAAAAAATAGTAATAAATCGCTCGTAGTGACTGTGGATTGCAATGGATCTTATGTGTATGCAGATCCATATGTAGGTGCGATGATCGCGGTATCTGAGGCGGCTAGAAATATAGTTTGTACTGGCGGTGAGCCAGCAGCAATAACCAATTGCTTGAATTTTGGTAATCCGTATGATGAGGGTGTTTATTACCAATTTGTCAATGCGCTGAAAGGGATGGGTGAGGCTTGCGAAAAATTCACCACACCAGTTACTGGCGGAAACGTGAGTTTCTATAATCAGTCCGTATATAAGGACAGTACAGAACCTGTATTTCCTACTCCGACAATTGGTATGTTGGGTATCATGGAGGATAAGGATAATCACATGACGCTTAACTTTAAGCAAGCTGGGGATGTAATCTATTTGGTAGGCCAAGCTCAAGATTGTATCGGTTCATCCGAATATGTGAAGCGAGTGCATGAGGTCAAGAAGAGTACAGTGCCTCATTTTGATTTAGATACAGAGTTTAAGCTACAAAGAGCTGTAAGTGATCTGATAAAATCAAAAGTTGTAGAATCTGCGCACGATATCTCTGAAGGCGGCTTGTTTACTTGCTTGTTGGAGTCCGCAATGACCTCTGATTTAGGCTTTGTGGTGAAGACAGATGAAACATTCAGAAAGGATGCGTATCTCTTCGGTGAGTCGCAAAGTAGGGTTATAGTGTCCGTAAAAGCAGAAAAAGTGGCTGATTTTGAAAACCAACTCAAGGCTAAAAGCGTAATGTTTACTGAACTTGGACGTGTATCTAATGGAGATTTAGCTATAGATGGCCAAGATTATGGACAATTATCTGATTGGAGTACGTTATATAACGAGACTATCGAGAAGAAATTAGAAAAATAAATCAATTATGAATCGAGTTTTTAGATTAGGAATGTATTGCTTTGCTGCCGTTTTGTTTGCTGCTTGCGGTGGAGATTCTACTAGTAGCGCAGGGAGTAATGCACAGGCTAGCTTTACAGGTAAAATTAGTGACGCTGCCAATATTACAATGCACTTTGAACAATATAACACTTCGCGTGCAAACCATATCATTGGATCTAAGCAATTGGGAGCTGACGGTAGTTTTGCTATGGATCTTCCAGATAAATATGTACCAGGTCTATATCGGATTAGGTTGGGCAGCAGTAAGGTTATTTTTCCAGTAGATGGCGGTGAATCTAAGATCAACATAGAAGGTACGCTGAGTCAGCTAAAAGACTTTAGCTTTGATATCAGTGGTTCTGAGCGAGCACAAAAATATGTAACGGAAGTGAATAAAGCTATGACGGGTAATATACCAGTCTCAAGTATAGCGTCTAATTTAGAATCACTGGACCCAATCTCTGCAATGGCAGCAGCTATTACTATAGGTGGAAAGAAGAAGGTGTTTTTACCAGTCCATGAGGCCGTCTACGCTCGAATGAAACAGTCAGAGATGAAGTCTCCTTACACTGCTGACTATTCAACCTATGTTAACAATATCAAAAATCCACCCGTTGCATCCCCACAGCGTCCAGTACAGCAGCAGCAGAGAAGACCAGCTTCTAAGTTTAATGTGGGTGATGTAGCTCCAGACATTGCTTTAGAGAGCCCAGATGGTAAAAAGTACAGCCTAAATGACCTCAAAGGACAAGTGGTCTTATTAGATTTTTGGGCTAGTTGGTGTCGTCCATGCCGTAAGGAAAACCCGTCCGTGGTGAAAATTTATGATAAGTATAAAGACAAAGGCTTTACCGTATTTAGTGTGTCTTTAGATGGTTCTACAGACAGATGGAAGAAAGCTATAGAACAAGATCAATTGGCTTGGCCCTATCACGTTAGCGATTTGAAAAAGTGGAAATCTACCCCAGCCAGAGAATACGGCGTATCTAGTATCCCAAAAACATTCATGATCGATAAGGAGGGAAAGATCGCTGCAATTGGATTGAGAGGCGCGAGTAGTATTGAAAATGAGCTTAAAAAGTTATTGTAAAAAGGAGGTTTTAGGTATTAGGCCTTAGGTTTTAGCAGAATTGGAATGTAAACATATAGATGCGATGTACGTGAATTTTGATTCATGTACATCGCATTTTTATTGGATCGCATCCCAGTAATATTGTCGTGTATTTACTTTGCAGAGTATGCCAAAAGTAGTTGAACTACAGAGCTGAATTCATAATTCATAATTCATAATTCACCATTCATAATTATCTTACAGCTTATCTACCAATAACTTATACTTAGGATCCTCTACTACATTCACATCAATAATTTCCTCTGCATTTTTTAGGAGCACTCGACAATCCTTGCTCAAGTGTTTGAGGTGGACTACTTTGCCGACTTTTTCATATCGTTCAGTGATCTTATTTAGTGCCTCGATGGCTGACATATCAACAACTCGACTTTCTGCAAAATCAATATAAACTACCTCAGGGTCATTGAGTACATCAAACTTATCATTGAAAACAGAAATAGATCCGAAGAAAAGTGGCCCATATATTTCATAATGTTTAGCTCCATCATCATCAATGTGCTTTCTCGCACGGATACGCTTTGCATTATCCCAAGCAAAAACAAGAGCAGCAATCACCACACCTATGAGAACTGCAAGTGCAAGATTGTGAAGAAAAGCAGTTACTAGAGTCACCATCACCATGACAAAAATGTCTGATTTGGGCATCTTGTTTATTGTACCAAAACTGGCCCATTCGAAAGTTCCAATTGCTACCATAATCATCAAGCCTGTCAATGCAGCCATTGGCATCTGCTCGATCAGATTCGCACCAAACATGATGAAAACCAAAAGCATTACCGACGCAACTATACCTGATAATCGAGCTCTCGCACCAGAAGAAATATTGATCAAGCTTTGACCGATCATCGCACAGCCACCCATACCCGAGAAAAACCCAGAGAGGATATTTGCAGCCCCTTGTGCTACGGCCTCACGATTTCCTTGACCTCTAGTCTCCGTGATTTCATCTATAATATTGAGCGTCAACAAACTTTCTATCAATCCAACACCCGCCACAATTAGCGCATAAGGAAAGATGATAGTTAGTGTCTCTAAGGTTAAAGGGATCTCAGGAATATGAAAAGGTGGAAATCCACCGGATATAGACGCCATATCACCTACCGTCTTGGTGTCGATACCTGAGACTACTACTATACCAAAGATGGTTAAAATAGCCACAAGGGAGGAAGGTACAACTTTGGTCAGTTTGGGTAGTCCCCATATGATCAACATCGTGATCAGTACCAAGCCAAGGAATAAGTACATCGTACTGCCTGTGAGCCAAGCACCAGAATCATCTTTAAATTGATCCATCTGAGACATGAAGATGATGATGGCTAATCCGTTCACAAAACCAAAAATGACGGGATGGGGTACTAATCTCATCAGTTTCCCCAACTTGAAAACGCCGGCTAGGGCTTGCAGGATTCCAGCAACTATAACGGTCGCGAAGATGTACTCTACGCCGTGTGAAAGTGCGAGTGAGGCAATCACTACCGCGATAGCTCCTGTAGCACCAGATATCATACCAGGTCTACCTCCGAATATGGAAGTGATGAATCCCATCATAAATGCTGCATAAAGCCCCGTCAATGGCGACAATCCAGCTATCAATGCAAAGGCCACTGCCTCGGGGATTAGAGCCATGGCAACAGTCAATCCCGACAGGATTTCAGTTTTATAATCTACCTTTTGCTTTAAGTCAAAAAGATTTAAGTATTTCGTTGGCATATTATAGTTTCTTACTTCGCGGTACGTAGAAGCTTAAATTTATCATATTGATTAAGAGGGAATTTGCTTAAAAAATTCTACCTGTTTTTTTATAAGCGTGCAAAAGTAAACTATTCTATCAATTGTTGCTCATTTTCAAGTACTAATGAAGAAATACTGCATAAATCTCTGATTCCTAATTTTGATATTTTACGACCACATCGATAAGTTGTTATATTGGGGTAATGTTAGGGTTTGGAGGTGCCCTTTCATGATGGGGCTTGCCTACGAGGCCTGTACGCGCCATCATTACAGGTCGGGTCGTTCGTTACTACATCCATGCCCTTACCCAGCCCAGCCCTTGCCCTGCCTCGTCACAACAGCCGACGCGCATGGATATACCACTACCACCCCTCACCCGTCGCTCCTTTTGGTGTTCCTGCTAAGTCTCATCGCCAGTTGTTACATTTTACATTATACAAGCCTTGAATGGTCTTATTTTTTTATACCTTATTTTAATCTGCAATCAAAATTGCTACATAACAGTCAATCACTCCTTACGCACTACGATTGCTAGATTTTGCACTTATCTATAGGGCCAAACTATGTAATAGGATAGAGGTACTTATAGCGGCATTAAGAGATTCCGTTTGACTGCGTTTTGATTTGGATATAGTAAGTTCCTCATTGCATTTGTGGAGAAGATTGGGGGAGATGCCTTTGCCTTCATTCCCAATAATCAGTATCATTTGTTCTGGTTTATCAAAGTCGGAAAGCTTGGTACCATTTAATGTAGCGGCAACGAATTTATGATTAGGGAGTTCATTTTTAAGTTCATTCGAATCTATTGTGAAAATTTGAGTATGAAGAAAGCTCCCCATAGAGGATTGCAGCACCTTATTATTGTATATATCTACACAGTCTGGACTGCACAGCATTTGCGTCAATCCAAACCACGCAGCGCTTCTGATAATGGTGCCCAAATTTCCTGGATCTCTGATGCCATCTAGATAGAGGTGCATATTTATTGTAGGGTCGATTTTTTGACTTTCTATACTAGGCATAGCCACTTCGGCGATAACTTCACTAAAAGTTGTCAGGTTAGTGGCGGACTTCAACTGCTTAGAATCTGCTTCAAATAGGATATTTTCAAGTGGTTTTAATAAAATCTTATGAGTTTCAATCCAATTTTTCGTAGCATATACGCTTTTTACTACGTAAGATGAGTTAATCAATTCTCTTACTATTTTGTCGCCTTCTACTACAAATTTACGTTCTTGCAGACGATACTTTTTGAGTTGAAGAGACTTTAGGTATTTAATTTTATTTTTGCTCAGCATTTACAGCATTAAAGTTTGAAGAGTATAAAATTTACTACATACTATATCATAGCAATTGCGATTATTTTCTTTTGTACCTCTTGTAGTGTCAACAAGTATCTAGCCGAGGAAGATTACCTAATTACTCAAAACCAAATTGTCTTACAAGATACTGAAGACTCCGTAAAAGAGAAGGCACAATTAAGATATGAACTTTCTCAACTGGTCACCCAAGAGCCAAATAACAAATTCCTCTTCTTTTTCAGACCCGAGTTACATTGGTATTATACCACAAAACCAGTAACTGATGAAACCTCAAAGTTACATAAATTCTTTAGACGCAAATTTACAGAGCCTCCAGTTCTTTATAAGCGAGAAAAGATGGAAGAGACTGCTGTTTTTATGGAGAACTTTCTCAAGAACAAAGGTTTTTTCGATGCTAAAGTATTTCCAAGTAATACCCTAAAGAGAAGAAAGAAAGCCGAAATAACCTATGAGGTATTTCCAGGGAATCTATATAAAGTGGATACTTTAATTTATGAATCCAAAGATCCTACTTTGGATTCACTCAAAAATTGGTTGTCAAGAGAAACCTTATTGAAATCTGGTAAACCAGTAGATGTGAGCCTTTACAATGAGGAAGTAATTCGGGTTACAGATTCTCTACGAAACAATGGATATGCTTTTTTCTTTCCAGCAAATGTTGAGCCTTTAGAGACGGATACTACTGGATTAGGCTATGAACTTACCGTATATGATGAGTTGACAAAACCATTTAACGAAAGTACCCATCGAAAATATAGGATAGGGAATATCAATGTGTACCCAAATTTTAATGGAGAGCTAGGGGCTATACATCAAGATACTGTAATATCTGGTCTTCATTTTAAAACACTGGATGGAGACATCGGAGTGAAAGCTAAGCAACTTAGAAGGAATATTTATTTCTACGAGGGAGACTTATTTAATCAATCTTTGATCACTGAAACCAACAAGCAACTAAATGCTCTTGGAATTTACAAATTTGTAAATATTAGAACCAATCCTGCTCTGGCGGAAGATTGTTTTATTAATGTGGACATAATTTTATCAAAACAAGCTAAGCAGGATATTACTTTTGATGCTGACATCAATAATTCCGAACGCATTCTAACTAATCAGAAGAATATTTTCTTTGGTAACTCCTTGAATGTTTCCTATCTCAATCGAAATGCTTTCAATGGTGCGGAAAGATTTGGAATATCTCTTGAGGAAGGGGTAGAGTTTAATTTATCTACCCCAGATACATTGATCAACTCATTAGAATTTACGGGAAGGTTAGATTTGCGACTACCAGAATTTGTCGACATTCCGGGAACTTGGAAGCTCTTGAGTCTGCTCAAAATTGGAAATAGATCACTGATCAATAAGGAATTTTTGAGAGATATGAGGAAGGATGGAATCCCTACGGGGAGCTTTTCCTACAATTCTTTTAATTTGAGAAATTTCTACTCTTACAATTCAATTACCGCTGCTTTGCAGTATGATCTTAGGCGATCTGCAACAGAAAAATATACGATCACCACCACTGGATTAACTGTCTTTCAGTCCAATACTGAACCAGCCTTTGATGCTATTCTACAGAATAACCCCCTGCTTGCTGAAAGATTAGGTGCGAGGTTGATTTCTGGGGTACTGTACAGTGAATTGAATTATTTGAAGACAACGCCTCAAAGTAATTTGGGTGAAACTTGGCAATTCAGATTCAATCATGAGTTGTCTGGTGCAGAGGCGCTACTGGCTAATTATGTTTTCAAGGGTGGAAAATCTGCTTTCGATCTGCCAAACAATTTAGAATTTGCACATTTTAATAAGTTTGATTTCGATATCAGATATTTTAAGGAATTTAAAGATGGCAATGTATTGGGCTTGCGTACCGCATTTGGTGCTGCTTTTCCATTTTCAAAATTCTCTAATTCCGTTCCTTTTGTAAAGCAATTCTTTGTCGGAGGGCCAAATAGTCTACGAGCCTGGCGCATAAGAGAGCTTGGCCCAGGGGAGTATGAAAATCAAATACAGGCTAGCACATTCTTTCAGACAGGTGATTTTAAATTTGAATTTAATGCGGAATACCGTTTCAAGTTTATTCCATTCTTAAATATGGATGGTGCTATCTTTTTGGATGGTGGAAATATCTGGACCTTGGGAGAGGATACGGATAGACCTGGATCCCAATTACTTTGGAGTCCAAAAGAGAATGCAAATGGTGAACTAGTCGGCGATAACCTTATTGACCAGATCGCCTTGGGTACTGGGGTTGGAGTCAGGATCGATTTTACTTATTTTGTTTTAACTGTTGATGTTGGACTCAAACTATTGAGCCCTTTTGAATTAAAAAATGGCAGTAGATGGTATTTTGATGAGTACAAGAACGGTAGATTCTTCGATTTTGTCAATCCTAATCTGTTGTTTGGCTACCCATTCTAAGATGTTATTTCATTAAACTTTTTCTTCCATATACTTTACAGATGGGGCACTGATAAGGATCATGTCCACGAGCTGGACAGTATTCACGCCCAAAGAATATGATTTGGAGATGCAGTTTATTCCAAGATTCTTCGGGAAATAGTCGCTTGAGATCTTTCTCTGTTTTTACCACATTCTTTCCAGTACTGAGCGTCCAACGATAAGCTAATCTCTGGATATGGGTATCTACTGGAAAGGCAGGGACGCCAAAGGCTTGCGACATCACCACAGAAGCAGTTTTATGACCTACTCCAGGTAGTTTTTCAAGGGCATCTAAGTCTTGAGGCACTTCGCCTCTATGCTTGTCAATCAGAATATGAGATAGATCGTAGATTGCTTTCGATTTCTTTGGAGATAAGCCGCAAGGTCGAATGATGGCTTTGATCTCTTCTACATCCAATTGGCTCATCGTAAATGGATTGTCCGCCTTCTCGAATAAGAACGGCGTGACCTTATTGACACGTTCATCAGTACATTGAGCAGATAATAATACAGCTATCAAGAGGGTATAAGGGCTAGTATGATCCAAAGGTATTGGCACCGTCGGATACAAGTCCTCAAGTATTTTATGTATTTCTTTCGCTTTTTCTTTAGCAGATAATCTGACCATATTTAATCTAGATTAATTTTGCCATTCCGCTAAGAAAACGTTTGTATCCCTAGTTCCACCATTATTACGATTACTAGAAAAGACTAGATACTTTCCATCATAAGAAAACATAGGAAAGGCATCAAAGGTATCATCGTAGGTGATTTGCTGCAAGTCTGATCCATCCTCGTTGATAGAGAAGATATTAAACGCTCGTCCAGAAGGCTTATGATGATTCGTAGAAAAAAGTATTTTCTTTCCATCTGGATGGTAATATGGTGCCCAGTTTGCTTTACCTAATTTCGTAATCTGCTTGAGGTTGGAACCATCTACGTTACAGGTGTAGATTTCCATATTGGTAGGTTGAACTAAACCTCTGTCAAGGAATGATTTGTAATTGTCTACAGCTTCCTTTGTCTTTGGACGGGAAGAGCGGAATACCAATTTCTTTCCATCTGGCGAAAAGAAAGCACCTCCGTCATAACCTAGGCCGCTAGTCACTTGCTTAACATTATTACCGTCAATATCCATGGTATATAGTTCAAGATCGCCAGAACGCATGGAGGTAAAAACAATCATCTTACCATCTGGAGATAATGTAGCTTCTGCATCATAGCCAGGCTCTTTGGTCAATTGCTTGATTATTTTTCCATCTAAGTCAGATACAAAAATGTCAAATGACTCATAGATTGGCCAAACATATTTACCGTCTACTGACCGCGGTGAATCAGGACAGGCTTCATCAGCTAGGTGCGTGGAAGCATATAGTATAGATTTATCACCAGGCATAAAATAAGAACAGGTCGTTCTACCTTTTCCTGTACTCAATAATGGAGGTTTGCTATTCATCGCGCCGTTCAAGTCCATCATGAATATTTGATCACATTCGGCACCCCAAGCTTCATTACTAGCCTGAAAGACCAGTTTGCTATTATCAAAGCTGAAGTAAGCTTCCGCATTATCACCACCATTGGTCAGTTGTTTTAGTGTCTTGAAATTCTTCTCTTGGTCATTGATCAGCTTTTTAGGTTGAGTCGTCGGAGCAGAGGTCGGTTGCGATGTAGCTGTTTTAGCTGAGGGATTAGCTTCCGCTTTTTTAGAATCTCCAGAACAGTTGACTAATAATGCTATAAATAAGATAGGAAGTAAGATTCTCATATTATTGATTTTTGCAAAGATATTTTATTCACTTGAAGCGGCAAACTATTTCACTATTATTAGGTTGTCTATTAAGGCATAACGAAATGCCTCTTTAATTAAAATCATATCATGTTTAATTATATCGACCATATTGTATATGCAGTTACTGATCTTGCAATTGCCGTTGAAGACTTTTCTAATAGAACAGGACTAAAGGTTGTACAAGGTGGACAACATCTAGACCAAGGAACACATAACGCCTTGGTGCGAATAGATGAGAAAACATATCTAGAATTTATTGCTAAGGATCCTACCATCCCAAGTCCGGCATCTGGAACTTGGATGGGTCTTGATTTGATCAAGGAGAATAAGATCACAAGATGGTCCTTGGGTTCAAGTCGAATAGTAGCAGAAGCGAAGATGTTATCAGATTTTAATGGTGCTTTGGGGATTGTTGAAGAAGGTAGGAGAGCTAAGAGTGATGGTAGTACATTAAAATGGAAAATGACCAATGTGTTAGCTAGTCCTACAGTGGATGTCGTCCCTTTTTTATTGGACTGGGGTAATTCAGCTCATCCGACCGAAGGAATTACTAAAGCTGGTGCCATCATTGACTTTAAGATTTATACCAATCAAAAAGCAGAGCTGGCTAGGCTGTATGATACGCTTCACTTAAATTTAATAATCGAAGAGAGCGATACACCTAAAATGGAATTGGTATTGGGGACTCCAAAAGGACAGGTTACCTTGACTTAGTTAGTTAGTTAGTTAGTTTTAAGTGAGGGATCGAAAGGGCTTGGTCAAGATAATAGATACAACGGCATGCCTTGTCTGTTATATCGGGACGGTATACAAATACCTAAAAGTTTAGCTAATTAAAATTTATCTGTCATTAAGCTATCTACCGGGACAATTCTTACAACGCTTTCCCTTCTTTTTGTATTTTTTACAGCACTTCTTCTTGAGCTGCATTTCGATGATTGGTAAACTGTAGAATGAACTAGGAATCTCCCCAATAGGTAAATTGGATGAAGAGGTGTTTGGAACGAATGAAAGAAGCATATATCCTTTATTTGTGCGCAAGTTAATACTTTAATTAGACTAAGTCTAAATAAAAACGAAAATTTATATTTGTTAACAGATAGTTAAAATGTCAGTATGCAAAAGAATTGTTACGAAAATGTGTCTTTATACGATTTATCTTTCGTCACAATGCATGTAGACCATCCCCATCAAGGCCGATAGATCAAAACCAAACGATCCAAGTTTAGCAAGTCAAGAAATGATATAGTGTGGCGTGATTTATGCTCTATTATAGCGTACTCTTCTTGTGAATATGTACCAACCCTTATTCTAAAAATACAAATGATTTGAAAATCAAGCTACTTAGTTGTAGTTGCGATATCAGAATTTTATTTTTTAAACACAAAATCTTTTAAATGACACCATTTTTCAACAAATTATCCATTCTAGGACTAACATTATTTGCTGGCCTAGGAAATGCAAATGCCCAACATGACCAATTTGTGGAAATTAAATTCACTCCCAATGGTTCAACGGAGAAGGAAATCGTGAAGCATGTAGACAAGGAGGCAGAGAATTTTAACCTTACAGACTATATCAACGACAATATCAATAAAGGAGAGATCCTGATCAGCGGTAGATTAAGCTCTGAGCTTTCTTACACCAAGATTAGATTCGATAGCAGAAAGGTAAGTGATAAGAACGCTAATTTTTGTGAATCTATAAAAAGTGAAATCAAACCATTCATTGGCATTGGGAGCATAGGTATGGATGACTTTAGCGGGGTTTTGCTAGAGCGTATTATCGACGATTCTGCTGCGGACGAAGCAGCTTTTCATGCGGGAGATGTAATATCTTATATTGATGATAACGAAATCAGATCTGTTTGTGATCTTTTGAGCACCGTCAGAAAATTGGAGGTTGGACAGCAAATTTCCGTAACCTATAATGATGGGGGAGCTGATGACAAAAGAGATGTTGTGGTAGGTTCGCGTGAAGTACACCAGGTGACTTGGAAATCATGTCCTGTGACAGCAAGCGTAGAAATCCCGGTGACTCATAACACGATCGCTTCGACACCAGAGTACAACGTATTTCCAAATCCTAGTACAGGAATTTCTAACCTGACTTTTGAGCATGATTCGAAAGGTGAATTATCAATTGAAATTTTTGATCTTCAAGGAAAAAGGGTCTTTGTACAAGATAAAATTGACTTCGATCATTACTACGAAGACGTAATCAATATTGCGAACCAACCTAGTGGTATCTACATAGTAGAGTTGAGCCTCAACGGTGAGAAATTTACCAAGGAACTAGTGGTCCAGCAAATGTAATAAAGCTATTAAAACTAAACTAAAAGGCTGCCTTAGAAAAAAGGTGGCCTTTTTTTATTTCAATTGATATATTATCTCTCAACTCTCAACTATCAAAAACTCTCAATTAAACCCTGAACCTTATTTTTATAAGCCCTACCAATTGGAATTTTAATATCATCATTCAGGTGGATGTCATTAACAGAAATGCTGGATACACAATTGACATTGATGATGTAGGATCTATGCACTCGAATAAACTTCTTTTCGTCCAATAGGTTCTCCCAATGCTTTAGACTTTCCGAACTGAGATATCGCTTCGCGAGCGTGTTGATTTCCGTGTAGTCATTGTCAGAATGGATATAAAAAATATCATTGACATCAACTTTGAAATGTTCGAATCCACTTTTGATGAATATGGATTCATTCTGTTCTGCTAAAGAGTTGGTATCTTCTCCTACTGGTAATGACACCTTACTCATGGCTTGTAAGAAACGAGCAAAAGAAAAGGGTTTGAGCAGATAGTCTACTACATTAAGCTCATAGCCTTGTAAAGCAAAGTCTGGAAAGGCCGTGGTAAAAATAACAGTTGGCGGATTTTGAAGACTCTTTAGAAAATCCACACCTGATAGCTTTGGTAAGTGGATGTCTAAAAATATGAGATGAACTTCATTTTGTTTTAGGAACTCTAGTGCCTGAATGGCATCTGTAAAAGTTGCTTTAAGCTCTATGCTACCATAATTATTAATATACTTTTGGAGTATCCGCTGGGCGGGTGCTTGGTCTTCTATGATAATGCATTTCATCTAAGCAATTTTGAAACTTTAGTTTGAAAGGTATAAAGGTATTAATAGACTAGCGGTAAATAAATTATCATTCGATTTTAAATTCAAATGGTATTGATCTCCATAAATCAGATCTAATCTTTTTTTCACATTCGCTAGACCTATACCTTTTGACAAACTGTCTACATTGGTGTCAGCAGAGTAGGTATTACTGCAGATAAATTCCAATTTATCTGAGTCTGTGATCTTTGCGATGACCGATATTTGTATACCATCGCTCATACTACTTACACTATGCTTGAATGCATTCTCTACAAATACAAGCAGTAGCAATGGTGCAATTTTATAGGAAGAAGTATCTGATGGGAATTTAAAATTTATTTCCCCACGATTTTCTATCTGTACTTCACTGAGCTTTATAAAACTTTCTAATTGCTTCAGCTCTTTATCCAAAGGCATATATTCTTCCTTGCATTCGTATAAAACATACCTCAATAAATCAGATAAGCCTAGAATAATTTCGGGAGTCTTAGGCGAATTTTCTAGGGCGTAAGAATAGACATTATTCAAATTGTTGAATAGAAAGTGAGGATTGATCTGAGATTGTAAGAATTGAAGTTCATTTTGCCTTGCCAAGGACTTTAGCTCATCTAATTCCTTTCGAATAAAAATGACATCCCATACCAGCTTAAAGGCGATCAAGAGAGCTAGCTTAGG
>Ga0114957_1000943_pt1 | contig 34727 bp, 32 predicted proteins | sample BantaG_FD_87175 | JGI IMG/M metagenome (GOLD analysis project Ga0114957, IMG submission 87175) | Marine algal microbial communities from Bantry Bay, Ireland - BantryBay_4 metaG | ecosystem: Host-associated > Algae > Red algae > Unclassified | place: Bantry Bay, Ireland | collected 2014-11-21
ATTCACTAAAAGTGATGTTTAAAATAATTTAAAATTACACAGTGTTTAACACCAAACAGCTATACATAAAGGGTTTGCTTAGTTTTATATTTAAATATTCGTTATTTTATGCAACTACCGGGTGAAGCTCCTGTGGTTGAGGTGTGTCTTATTCATAAGGGATTTTATACATTTAGTAGGCTGTTCTGGGCTTTTGTTAACTAAAAATAGAGATATATTTATATAGTATAAATTAAGGGGAAATAATTCCTAGTATTAAGTTTAAAAAAAAACTTTAGTCAGTTTAATTTATTGGTGCTTTCAAATATTTTATCAGCAGAGCCGGCGACGAAGCCCTGGTATATGCTGCCATCAGGAAGTTTATATCTACGAGCAAACTCATAATAACAGCTAGGTATTTTAAATGTACCATCTAAAAAAGTAACTTCAATTTCATTCGCCATGGTAGAAGATTGTTCCAGGTAAAGCTCAGGTGAGCCTTTAATTTCACCGCCACTTGAATTTAAAATAAAGTTATTACTTTTTAAAAAGGAATTTAATTCTTCAAGGTCAGAGAATTTTTCAAGGCTATTAAAATAAACTGTAAAGTGATTAGCACAAAAGCCAAAGGCATATAGCCAAGCTCCATATGGACTTTCTTTGTATAACTCTTGGTATACAGAATAGCTCTTATCCCAATGGGTGCCAGAAAAAGAGATGTTATCATCGGCTAAGACTTCTTGCGAAACCCCCTCAGCAATATCGTTAAACACTTTTTGTAAATCAGATGAAAAGTTGTCGATGAGTAATTCGCTTATAAAAACTTTTGGTAGGTTTTTATCTTCGTGTTCATAATGTTTGGCGTACAATTTTTTAGCTTCGAAGTGATAGTCTCCGTTTTCTTTGTAGCCTAATCTTTCAAAGGTTTTTGCCAGTTGGTTAATGCCAAGTTTTGAATGTTTAAAAGTTCTAAATGCAACATGATCATTTAACAAAGAATCACCAGAGTGATTTTTTAACAAGCGATGTATGTCATCCGCTGTTTTATTTAAAGTAATATACTGGTACCATAAATTATTAAATAATGATTCACAAGTTATACTCATTTACCACATGCTCCTGATATTTTCTAAGCGTTCTCGATTAACACCGAAGTCTTTGTAGCCAGTTCTTGATGCTGACTTGATGTGTACAACACCATTTTCTTCATCAATCAAAAACTCTACATCATCAGTAAAGCGAATTAAGCGAGTTTTAACTGTAAAATGTAAATAATTAGCTTCATTTTTAATTAATTTAGTTCTTGGTAAGTCGCTCATAATTTGAATAAGTTTTTCTTTTGTGCTTTTTAAATCACCCTTAATTTTTAGAGGAGAAATCTGAGCGTATTCTTTTTCTGATTGGCTAGAAATACAATTGGGCTTATCTGGGCATTCTGTGAGTTTATCCATAGTGAAACCTTGGTTACTAAATAAAAGAATTGTTAATAATAGTTTAAGCATAAATAATGTCCTAATTTTGTTATTAATTGGTTTGATTTTTAATCAAAAAATTTATTTGTACAAGAGAGATTACTCTTTATGAGCTGCTAACTGTTATTAATATTGCAGAAAGTCATATAAAACAGGCTATATAGAGGTAAAAAGCTATATTTTTTAGGCTTAATCTTGTGTTTTTTATTATTTAGTTTTCTTATAGAGCCATTATGTATTTTAGCAAAAAGAGTTCCGGAGTTTTAGCTTGTTATACCAATCCCATCAAATAATGCCCTAAATTACTCTTCAGTTTTATTTAGGTTTAATTTTTGTGACCAGAAAGAAACCGCACGCCTAGCGAGGCTAAGCAGAGGATTTCTTGATTGAACAAAATTTAAAAATGAATGAAAATGGTGAGTAATTTAGGGCATTATTTGATGGGATTGGTATTAATGACATTTCTAATGATTTTACTAATAGTGATTATTTGGTTTCCTCTGCATATTTACTTCATTGAAACCAAGTGGCTTCCTTTGTTTAGGCTTTGGTTAAAGCTATTTTATAAAGTTGAAGTTAGAGGGCTCGAGAATTTCCCTAAAAGTGGCCCGTGTTTACTGGCTTGCAACCACTATAGCTTCTTAGACTGGCTTATAGTTATGGTAGTTTTGCCACGGCCAGTTCATTTTATTATTGATTATAATTACTATGAAGCCCCGGGCTTAAATTTAATTCTTAAAAAAGTTGGGGCTATACCCATAGCTGGAGGGGCAGATAAACCTCAACTGCTTAAACAAGCATTTGTGAGGGTTGGTGAAGACTTGAGCACAGGAAAAGTAGTTTTAATTTTTCCTGAAGGTGCAATCACCCGTAGAGGTAATATTCAAAAGTTTAGAAAAGGCATTGTTAAGATCAAAGCTAATAACTCTGCTCCGGTAATACCCATGTCAATAGATGGCTTGTGGGGGAGTTTATTTAGCTTTTCTAAGCCAGGTCTGTTTTCTTTGAAAAAAATAAATTTTAAAAAACGTACAGTGAAAGTGCATATCTACCCTGAGTATAAAAATGTTGAAGATTTAGACGGGCTTAAGAGTATTATTTTTTCCGATATTCAAACAAAAAATAACAATTATGTTCTAACATAAAAAAAGCTCATATCAGTAGATATGAGCTTCATAAAAAGTAATATATCAAAAATTAGTGAAACTTAACATCAATAAGCTCAGCATTTACACTATCAAGTTTTTTCTCAATTTTATTAGTTGTAATAACAAGTTGAAGTGTAAACTCGTAGTTTTCTAAAACATAAACTTCACTTGTATATAAAAAAACTAATTTTGTTGGCTCTATTAAAAAATGATAAATTGTATACAAGTTTTACACTAATTGTGGGGTTGCTAAACTTTCTCTCGACTCACCTAATGTCTAGTTCTTTGTCTCAAGCTAAGACACTTCATCAAAAAACCTTTAAATACAGGGCTTTTAAGCTAATTTTACCCCGATTTGTTGGTTTTTAAGTTATACTTAAGTAAGAGCTAACGGCCACAACTATACACCTTAAGACTACACTCCACGCAGGCCATAACCACTTATGTTAAGGTAGGATGTACGATGTCAGCAAATATAAAGGTTACACTTCCAGATAGTTTTAATCCCGATCAGAGAGCTTATTTTTACCAGAGTCTTTCAATTTTAAATTATTTTCTGTTGCCAGGTACAAGAGTAAATCTACAAGTGGAAAAAGAAATTGATGAAGAGGCTAATAAATATAATTTGGAAATTAGTTTTAACCAAACTGTTGTTAAAACATCACTAACTTCTGGTGATTATCACAGTGCTATCAAAAAAATGATGATGAATCTACAGGGAAAGTTCGCTGAAATTTTAGAGACTGTAAACAAAAGAGAGTCAAAAGCTAAATCTAACGAGAAATCAAAGAGCGATGAGCCTGAAGGCGAAAAAATCTATCATTAACAAAAAAATTATTGAGTAAAGGCCCCTAAGGTTTCATCTTTATTTTTTGCCAAACCATCTAAGCCACCAATAGCTAAGGTGATAAATGGCGAAAAGCCACCGGTTGCTTTTTCATCGTAACCATAATAGCCACCGAGTACAAAACTAACAGGTACATGATAGGCAATTGTTGTGTTGAGGCTAACCTCAAATCCCGAGCCAACAAACACTTTATCCCAATCCGTTTTTCTATATACTGTAGGAGTGTTTTCGTCTTCAGTAAATATGTATCTGCCTTTTAAGCCGATAGCGTCAGTGAAGATATTAGCACTTATGCTCTTAAAAAATATGGGCCCTGTACTTGGGCCTTTGTATATTGAGTCTACTACTGGAAAGCCATAGCTAAGGCTGCCAACAGCCATTTGGCTAGCTGTGAAAGCTCCGGAGTTATAACCTCGCATTAAAATATTACTATTTACTAAATTGCCAATGTAGTTTCCCCCCAGAGTTTTAACTCCGTAGGTAATCACATCATTATTGTTTTCAGTATCGTTATCGGTGAGGTTGTCAGAGTAGGCCCCGTTAAGCCTAATTATTAAATGATGTTTCTTAGGTAAGAAGTGATTAAAATTATAAACAAAATTTAACCTTGTCATATCAAAATTGTTGTAATCATCTAGTGCTAAAAAGTGGTCGTGTGAAAGTGAGAAATTAACTACACCCTTATTGAGCTGTCTCCCGTAATTGATAGTTTTACCATAAGAGATTGATGCTGTTGGGCCCACAATTTTTTGATCACTATCAGGAAAAAGTTTTTGCTGTGTGTTTAAATATTTACCACCAAGCGCACCACGCCAGGCATTGCTCATGCCTGGTAAGTAGAAGCTAGCGCCAATAAGGCCAGTGGTGTGCTTATAAAAGTTGTTAGTGCCTGTTAAGGGCTCATTAATTAAACCATAGGCCATAGTAATGTCTAGAAATGTACTCGAGTTTTTGTAAGCAGCGCTATAGCTAGGACGTTCTGTGATGGTGTCATAACTTAATCCTAACGAGTAAGCATGTTTGTCTAAAGGGTCTTTGGCGAATGTGGAGCCTTGAAAAACAAAGCCATCGTTTACATTAAAAGCATAGGGTATCCAATACCTTGGGATGAGGTACTTCCATGGTGAGTAGTTTTTAACTTTATAATTATCACTTAGGCTTTCTTTTTCCTTTGGGGTACTTGGCCAGTCATATTTAATTACTGGTGGGGCTTTATCAGGTGATGATTTTAAAAAAGAGTTTTTACTTAAAGTAAAAGCCTTATTTCCATCTGAGGTCAGCTGAGAAAGGTATAATTTTTTAGTAGCAGAGTCCCAGATGGCATTATTAATAGCTGTATTAGTTTTTGTAAGTGACCTAAACTTTAAAAATGGTGGTTTACTTAAAGTAATATTTTTAGTGCCATTTTCTGTTGTTACAAATAGAAAATATTTACCAGATTTTTTAATTTTAAATATTTGTTTATCATTATTAGATATTTCGTACTTCTCTTTGCTATTAACGTTTAGACTGTAAAGGATTTGTTCCCCACTATAGGTCCTTTCTGTAAAAATAATTTGATCATTATCATAAAAAGTAGGATATGAGAGTCTAACTTCTAGATCAGGTTTGTATAATAGCTTTTCGCCATTGCCATCGGCTTTAGAAATATACAAGCTGTTTTGGCCAGGACCGTTTTTAACATAAACTATTTTTTTGTTATTAGGTGAAAAGTGAGGCTGTATGTCACGGGACTCTTTAGAAATTTTAGTTTGTTTTTTACTTTTTATATCGTACTTAAAAATTTTAAAATTGAGGTTAAATCTTTTGTGTTCAGTGTCTACCTTGTCAAAATAAATTGTGTTGGAGTCATTGAGCCAGCCAATACGCTCAGTATTAAGTGTTTTAACAAGTACCTTGCCATCAGTTAATTTGAAGTCTTCTTTTTTAGTTCTAGTGTGTAAAAGAATTCTACTTCCGTCATCGGGGCTTGTTTGTAGTGTAATCATTTTTTTATTATCAGGACTGATAGCAAAATCTACTATTCGGTGTTCATCATCCATCTTTATAGCAACTTCATTAGTTTTTATTGGTTTGTATTTCTCTTCGGCCTCTACATAAAGTTCGGTTAAAAAATCTTGTAGTGAAGAATTAAATTGTTTATTGAAAACACTATTTACTGTAAATGGGAATTTTCTCGACCCATCTTGGAGTAGTTTATAAACTACTCCTTCACCTTTTTCATCAATAGCTTTTTGCCAAATGAGTGAGCCAAATAAATAGGGGGCTCCACCGTAGGGCCAAGTATCGTTTCCTTCATTAATTTTTGACATAGACATCTTATGTAATTTTTTATCTTTGATGTAAGCTCTGATAGCAGCTTGTGTATCGGCTGATCTTAGGCGGCCCTGGGTTGTAAAGCGGGTTTCCATGGCTACGGCCAAGCCCTCTAAATACCAGCGGGGAGTAAGTGCAAGTGGGCGGACAACACTTCCAAAAATATATTTAAACGGAGTGTACACGCCGTGGGCTGGGTAAAAACTTAAAATATGAGCATACTCATGGATGATCAGCCCTAAGCCCCAATAGTCAAAACTTCCAATAGTCATATCGGGAAGTGGCAGAGTAGGGTAAATCATCATATGTGGGTAAGGTAAGTAAGTGGCATAGCCGTTGGCTTGGTCAGTATTGTCATTAATAATTAGTGCTGTTTTTTCTGGTGCCTCTTTAAAAATTGGGATCAAATATTGATAAGCAAGCTCTGCATATTCGGCATATCTTCTTCCAAGAGCCTCATGCTTTTCATTAAAAATAATTTCAAAATGTGCCGTTTCAATTTTGTTCCAATTAATACTTGGATCCATTTTGGCATGAGAGGTAATAGTGAATAAAACAAAGCTAATAAAGAGTATAAATTTTGTCATAGGTACTATTTCAACACTCCTAAATGGAGTGAGCAAGTAAGAACAAAATATGAGTTTTTTATATAGAAAAATGCTGAGTTTCCAAGACTAAAATCCTGTAACATAATATCTATTTTGCTGACGCTAATTAAATATTAAAAACATTCTTTGTCTCGTCAGTTGTAAGTCAGTTTATATTGTGTGGAAAATTATAGTGAAGCCCAAGATCAGAGCTTCACTATGGAAGTTAAATTTTTTCTAATACTAAATTTACGGTATGGCTGTGGCTTCCACCAACAGAGTTAAGTTCAACTTCCTCACCAACTAGTAAAGCTGCCACATCTTCTTTTGATAGTAAAATAGCATGGGGATGATTACTTCCACCTTGGATATCAATTTCAATAGTGTCATCACCATTTAAGTCTCTAGCACGCATCATCAGCTCATCGCCTGTAATTGGTGTTACAGCATGGCCATGGTTAGTTCCAATTTCTCCGATAAGTTCTGAATTAGTTTCAGAGCTTTGTGCGAAGCTAGGAATAGCTTTGAGTGCAACAGCACCTATTGTTATACTTAACCCTGTTTTTTTTAGCAGTTCTCTTCTATTCATAATATTTCTCCTCAAAAATAGTTTTTATTCATAGGCCCAACTGAAAACTAACTGATTGTCTATAAAATAGTAAGTTATATTATTGAAACATGTGTTGCTTAAAATGAAACATTGAGGTATTTTAATGATATCATGAACTTAAATAGTAGTATTTACGATATAAAATTCAAAGATATACAAGTGCTATTGGAGTTAATTAAAACACGCTCAATACGTGAGCTTTCAAGACGGCTCAACACAACTCCCGGGCAGATATCTAAAACCATAAAAAATTTAGAACATAAACTTGGACTAACGCTAATTAATAGATCCATTAGTGGTATTGAATCTACCGCTGAGGCCGAGGCTTTGTTTCCTTATTTAGAGGAGTTGCGCGATATTCACCTTGAGCTACAGGGGGAGTTAAAAAAAGGGGAGCAAGATAGGCTACTTTGTTTTGCTTCAACCTCTTTTGTTACTACTCATCTTTTGCCAAAAGTTTTAGAAAGCTTTGAGGCAATCACAAACAGAACTCGCTTTAGAATGATTGACTTGCCACCAACCCAGTTTACAAGTGTGGGCCTGCGTAATGGGTTTCAGTTATGTATTCATAACGACCCCTTGGATTGGCCAAAAACTTGGACCTCGGTAAGATTTGGTAAGATGCGCTGGAACTTATATTGTCGCACGGATCACTCAATAGCAAAGCGACCATCTGATAGTAGTATACTAAAATATCCATTTGTTTACCCTGTGTACTGGTCCACTGAGGGGATACGTTTTGGTCAAGATGGCTGCCCCATAGGCATTAAAAATAGAATACGAGGGCATGAAACCTCAACGGCCACAGCAGCGGTGGAGGTGGTTCGTCATACGGATCATTTAGGTTTTTTACCTGAGTTAGTTGCTGGTGAGTGGGAAAGGTTCGGGCAAATTAGAAAAGTGGAAGTGCCGAGGTGGAAGGTTATTGATCGCCCGATGTACTTAACTGTAAAAAACGATGTGATTAAACAGTCTACATTTAAAAAACTATCAAAATTATTCACAGATAATTTAGTTTAAAGTATATTGTGATATGCCAAGTTTAACATTAAAAAATACGACTTTTACATCTTCTTGTGGTACTTAAAAAGAATGAAGACTTTTAAAGATTATATATTTCAAGCTAATGAAAACCTACTCGCTTTTAACTATGAAAAATTTGAAGAATCCTTTCTAACTGAATTATTATCTGACTCTAATATTGATAATTTCACCCATGATATAATTAATTTAAGGACTGACGCTTTTAAACTTCAATCCTTTGCTCGGGTACTTCGCTATTGTGGCGACGAAGACTTAGAGGTACTTACTAGCGAAATGCGTGATGATGCAAAGTTCTGTGAAGATGCCTTTGGGCGATTTTTATACTTCCATGAAATGTACTGTGAGGTAAGCCCTTCAGCTAAAATCAGGGAAGAGTCATTTAGTGCACTATTGTTGGCTCTGTTTGAATTGTTTGAAGCTTTACCCGAAATATTGAAAAAATTAAACAACATAAAATCTAACCTGGGGAAGCTACCAAAAAACCATCTAGAATTAAAAAAATATTATTTGAAAGGCTTAGAAAAAGAGTTAAAAAAGATTAATAAAAAAATACAAGAGATTAACCCATTACAGCTGGAAGATGGCACTCATAAATTACGTCGTTTAATTCGTTGGGTAATTATGCATATTATTTATCCACAAGGGCTATTTGGTTTTAATGATTTGCCAGAGGCTGGTCCGTCCCAATTTCTAAAACTAAAACCAGATATAATAAATAAACCTGTACTTTTACCTTATAGCTTATTAGGTAGCTTGAGTTCTTTTGTTGCAACATTAGGTGTTAGTAAAGATAAGTTGTTATTTCACCACTACGAAAATGAATTGAGCGGCAAAAAAATTGATATTAACAAATCTGATACGAAGACGGAGGACCTAACAAAAGATATCATTGATAAAATTAAATCGAAAAAAATAATAAAAAAAATTAGAAAAGAACTTTAATTTTATAAGAGTTAGCGGTTGATCTGCAAAAATAAAAAAAAAGCTCAGAATAAATCTGAGCTTTTCAAATAAAATTTAAAATAAATATATTATTTAATTTCTTTGTGAACCGTGTGGCGTCTTAACGCTGGGTTGTATTTCTTTTTTTCTAGTCTTTCAGGATGAGTCTGAAAATTCTTTTTAGTCGTATATCTAGAAGGGGATTTTCCTTCTTTACGAGCTTCTGTGCACTCTAAAGTGATGATACGAACTTTGCCTTTTTTCTTTGCCATGATTGCTCCTCTAAAGCATATTCTTATATGTCTGATTTAAGCATTTGTCTAGTGATCCTTTTGGGTCTGAAATATTAATTTCCAAGCCCTTAGGGTAGTTATCAAATCAACTTAGCTACATAATATCAGTTACTTACGCCACATACCTCGACTAGAATATAGTCCAGTCATCATCTTTTGTTAATAAAAATTTAGGCACTGGGATGTCGATTTCAGGAAAAAATTTAACTTTTTTGCTCCAATCTAAGGCTTTTTCTAAAATTTTAGACTCGTCAATATTAGGTTTTTTAAAGTTAATTTTATCAATATTCTCGGCTTTTTCCCATGGTTTAGTTTTTGGGCTTATTTCCTTTTTATTAAGCTTGGGGCTCACTTTTTTCGAGCTACGCTGAGCTTTATTTTTTTTTATGTCATCTAAGCTAAGTGCCATATTTAAATTACTTTGGGTGAGAAGTTAACTTTAAGCCATTTTTTTTTCTTTTCTTTGCGGGCTTCTTTTTTGCGGGGGTTGTTCTTTGCCAAATTTCGTCCACTAATAGGTTCATTTCAATGGCTGCGGGAGAAAGAGGGGCATATTCTGGTAAGCTCAAAAATAAAGCACTGGCCTCTTCTCCTTGCAGGCTTTCGCGGACAAAAAAATCGCTGCAGTTATCGAGGTTGTCTTGGTACCAGTTTAAAATTTCACGACTTAATTTACGGTTGCCAGAAAAGCGGGTAGGAACAAAGTGAGTTTTAAAATCAAGTTTCATTTCATTTTGAAAACTTCCTAAAAAACTTTGAAACATCTTCAAGTTTCTAAAGTTATTAATTTTGCATTCTAGGGGTACGAGGAGCCCGTCACAGCTTGTCAGCGCATTAGTAATTAGTAAGTTCCAATTCGGTGAGCAGTCAAAGAGTATAAGGTCAAAGTCTTCTTTTAGTGCTTCAGTGACATTTTCTTTTAGCCAAAATTCACGACGATTTTTTTGATTCAAGCTTTGGTTTAAAGCCACAAGCTCTGGAGTTTCAGGAATATAACTTAAAGTAGGTAAGTCTGTAGCTAAAATAATATCATCCAGCTCACAGTCGCCTTTAAAATAATCCATGAGGCCTTTAGTTTCATGAATTTGCTCTAAAGCCTCATCAATACCCATATCTTCTTCAAGATGGTAATCATGGCCTAAGCCAGTTGTAATATCACCTTGCATATCTAGGCCAATCACACAGGTTTTAATATTGTGAAGAGCAGCCAAGCGGGCGAAATTTAAAGTTAAGCTTGTTTTTAAAACTCCACCCTTAGTAACAAATGTGGTGAGAACAACTGGTTTTTTGGGCTTTTGTAAAAAGCCAAAGGTTTCACCAATTGATGGAATTTGCTCCGGACTCCAAAGCTTTTGCGAGCGCTTGTTAATTGCTATTAATGACTGTTTAGGGATATTACCAGTAGCCTCAGCTTGTATTAGCATATCTTTGGTAATTTCAGGTTTAGAGCTTAAACTAAAAATCTTGCATATCTTTGAGGCGCTATAGTTCATAAATATATTTTGACTGAAATTTACTTCTTCTCAAGGAGGATTGCGGCAAAATAATGCGGAAATGGGAGGCAATTAGTGGCCATTTTATGAATTAAAACTGATCCTTCAAGCTTCGCAACTTTGCAATTGCAGAAACGGGGTCTTTAAAGTTATTTTTTGTTAAAAAATCTTGATTAAATACTTGAAAGAATGGGTTTATTTTTAACTCTGTTTTTAGCTGGCAAGGAATAGTTGGTCTATTTAGAGTTCGTAAAGCATCAACACTTGATTTATATGATTTTAAATCCTGATTTTCGGCATCCACGCTAAGGGCGAATTCAATATTTTTTTCAGTGTACTCGTGACTACAATAAATAAGTGTGTCGCTTGGCAGCGCGCCAATTCTTTTAAAGCTTTGATATAAATCCTCACCGTTGCCTTCAAAGAGTTTGCCACAACCAGCAGAAAAAATAGCATCCCCAGGGAATAAAGCTTTTTTGGCAGGGACGTAAAAACCAATTAGCCCAAGAGTATGTGCCTTTAAATCGAGAACCTCAATATTAGTGCCAATCAGTTCAATGCTTTGGCCAGGAGTTAAAGTATGGGTAACACCCGGTACTCTCTTTTCATCATAAAGGCTTGAGTAAATAGGGCAGTTGTATTTTTTTTGTAACTCTAAGTTTGCACCGACATGGTCGGGGTGGTGATGAGTGTTCAATATTGCCGTGAGCTCTAAGGATTGCTCCTGTAAAAAATTATTAATGGGAGTAAATAAACCGGGGTCAAAGGCAATAGCTTGTTTCGTTATATCGTTAACCAGTACGTAAAAATAACTATGATCAACGTAAGGGTTTAAATCAGATGATGGAATATAAATTTGTTTAATTTTCATTATTGCTCGCAAATTTTTAGGTAACTTTTAATTGTTGGCTTTAGTCCGTCATAAATAGATTCACAAAAAATGGCATGACCAATAGAGACTTCATCAATTTCAGGAATTTCACTTAAAAATTTTCCTAAGTTTTTTTGATTTAAATCATGCCCGGCATTAATGCCAATGGCAGTGGCTTTAATTTTTTTTGCCCACCCCGAGTATAATTTTAAAATTTCATTAGCTTTAGAGCCATTGAAGCTATCGGCAAACTCTTCAGTGTAAAGTTCCACTCTGTCTGGAGCGACCTCTACCAGTGCTTCAAATTGTTCATTATTAAACTGGGTAGGGTCTATAAAAATAGCAGATCGAACTCCAGAAGTTTTAATCTGAGCAATCACTTTTTTTAGGAGCTCTTTGTTTTTTATAATATTCCAGCCGGCATTAGAAGTTAGAGTTTCAGGAGGGTCTGGAACTAAAGTGCACTGCAAAGGTTTTACTTCTGCAATCAGGTTTAAAAAGTCATCTGTGGGGTAACCTTCAATATTGAACTCAATATTGCGTTCATTCAGAAATGGCTTTAGTTCAAAAACATCCGCTTTTTTTATATGTCTTTCATCAGGCCTAGGGTGGACAGTTATTCCTTTTACACCGAGATCTAAAATAGTTTGTGTTACGGCCAAAAGGTTGGGGGTGTCTTTGCCACGAGAGTTTCTAAGAGTGGCTACTTTATTGATATTTACGCTGAGGAACGCCAAGAGATGCCTCCAAAATAGTCAGTTAAATCATTGAAACTTACTTATATTGTAAACAGGTTAAACGTGGGAGAAAAAAATACCAAAAGGTGCCAGGTCCTGTTTCCGGACGCACCGTTTCAAATAACTTTTTTGAGACAGTGCGTCCGTACCAAAAGGTGCCAGGTCCTGTTTCCGGACGCACCGTTTCAAATAACTTTTTTGAGACAGTGCGTCCGGAAACAGGGCCTGGCACCTTTTGATTGATTACGCATTGCGACTAATGTAAATATTTAGGCAATTCTAACCAAGTCATTCAGTGAGGGGCCTCATACATGGAAAGTTTCCAATTAATTGAAAAAGCAGTTTTAGAAAACAAAGGCGTTTTAAGTAAAAATGGAGCCTTAATGGTAAAAACAGGTAAGTCCACAGGTCGTTCTACTAAAGAACGTTTTGTAGTTGATCACCCTGAACTTAAAACTGAAATTCACTGGGGTAAAATTAATTTACCAATTGACCCAGATAAAGCGGCTGTATTTTTTAATAAAGCTAAAGCTCATTTAGCTGATAATGAAACTTTTGTAATGGAAGGTTATGTAGGTTGTTATAAAGTTAAAGTAACATCACTTAGCTCATGGCATGTGGCTTTTGCTAGAAATATGTTCAGAGAAGAGGTGATTGAAAGTTTGAAGTCGCAAGTGAACACCGATATTGAAATTAACATTTATCACCTTCCAGATGTTAAGCCACAAGATTTAGGTATTGAGCATAAATATGAAAAGGCGATTTTATTAGATCCTAAAAAAATGGATGTGGTAATAATGGGTACGGCCTATGCTGGTGAAATTAAAAAATCAGCATTCACTCTTTGTAATTTTGCAATGCCAGTTAATGATATTTTACCTATGCACTCATCGGCAAATTGTAAAGTAGATGGAACGAACTCTTCAGTACTTTTTGGTTTGTCAGGAACAGGTAAAACAACACTTTCAGCTGACCCTAATAGATCTTTAATTGGTGATGATGAAATCGTTTGGTCTAAAAATGGTTTATCTAATTTAGAGGGTGGTTGTTATGCAAAGCTAATTAACCTTTGTCCGAATGATGAGCCTGAAATTTTTAGTGCTGCCAATAAGTTTGGTTCAGTATTAGAGAATGTTTACTACGATGATAAAACAAGAAAAATTGATTTTTGTGACACTAGATTCACTGAGAACACAAGAGGCTCATACCCTATAACTTCTTTAAATAATGTTTTTGAGCAAAATAAAGAAGCTAAAATTCCAAGATCGGTAATATTCCTAACGGCTGATGCTTTTGGTGCACTACCTGCAGTGGCTAGACTTGACCAGTGGCAGACTCAATACCACTTTATTTCTGGTTATACAGCAAAGGTTGCTGGAACTGAAATTGGTGTTACAGAGCCAGAGGCCACGTTTAGTGCCTGTTTTGGAGCTCCATTTATGCCTCGCTCTGCTTCTGTATATGCAAAGCTTCTAGCTAAATTTGTAAAAGAGCATAATGTGCCAGTTTGGATATTAAACACGGGCTGGGTTGATGGCTTTAAAAAGGGCGACAGATTCCCAATTCCAGTAAGTCGTAAATTACTTGAAATGATTCAAAGTGGTGAGCTTGATAAGTCACCAATGAAAACTCACCCATTATTTGGTTTTCAAGTTCCTGAAAAAATTGAAGGTGTTGATGCTAAATGGTTAAAAATTCCAACAGGTGATCATGTAAATGAATTAGCTGAAAAATTTAAAGCCAATGCTGTTGATAATGCAGAATCATTCACTACTGAAATTATTGATAATGGCGGACCGAGAGTTTTAAACTAATATTTTTAAAATTTAATAAAAATAAAAAAAAAGCTGACGTTAACTGTCAGCTTTTTTTATTGTCCCAGTAACTGGTTGAAAACCTTCGGCTTTAGCCGGAACCCTTTGTGTGGCTTTCATGTATTGTAATCTCCTATAAACAATAGGAGGATTATGGAAAATTACTGGAAAGGATCTCATACGGTGCACGATATAAAATATCATCTAGTTTGGATAACTAAGTATAGATATAATGTTTTAAATGGGGATATAGCATTACGTCTCCGCACGATCATAAGAGAAGTTTGTATATCATACGATATGAAAATTTTGAAAGGTGTAGTGAGTAAAAATCATGTACATTTACTTTTGTCAGCTCCACCGACATTAGCGGCAAGTAAGATGGCTCAATTTTTAAAGGAAAAATCACCATATAAAATACAACAAGAGTTTCCGGAGTTGAAAAAAAGATATTGGGGGCAGCATATTTGGGCACGAGGTTATTTTTGCATTCAGTTGGTGATGTAACAGACGATATGATTAAAAAGTATTTGGATAAGCACAATAGCAAGGAAGATAGAGATGACTTTGTGGTTGAGTAACCGGCTATTAGCCGAAAAGGGCTTTAGCCCTACTTAAAACCGGCTTCAGCCGGCAAGTGATTCCACCCACTTTAGTGGGTGGTTGTTCAATTAAAATTTTAAAAAGTATTTTTTTAAGCAGCGATATCAGACTTTTGTACACCACCAGTGCCACTATTGCCAAAGCTATTAATATTACAACCTATGGCTTGAAGTATAGATTTATGTAGGCTTGAAAGTTTATTGTTTTTCATATCTTTTACAATGCCAGTTTGAAGTTTACCACCAGCACTCCCAAGTGAAAATGTAGGAAGCTTATCGCCATCATGTGATTTAGCACTACCTAAACCACCACCAAACTGAATTAAACTATTATCTAATACAGTTTTTCCGTTACCTTCAGTAAACCCATTGAGTTTTTTAGCAATTTCAACAAAGAATTTAATATTAAAATTATCAATAGCACGTGCGCCGTTGTATGCTTCGATCTGTGAGATACCAGCGGCTGAGGCCACATTTCCAAAATGTGTCATTTGGTGATGGCTGGCGCCGCGGTAGGAGCCGTCTCCTCCATGGCTTTTATTTTTAATTTTTTGATATAGTTTATTAAACTGTGGCAAAAATTCTTGGTACTTTGGTGAGTCGCTACGGCCATCGTTTAGGGATACACTCATTGACCTAGTTGATCCGCAAACAAAGGCTGTCGAGATTATATCAATTAAAATTTCACGCCTTTTATCATATCGAACATTATTACTGGCTGGCTTGGCAAGGTTTGGGCAGCCATCCTTAATATCTTGTGTTTTAATGTCAGCTAATGATCTGTCTAAGTCGTCAACTGTAGATAGATGATTATCTAGTATTAGTTTGTCACTTGTAGAAATATTTCGTTTTATGGAGTTTATACTATCCATGAAATAATGAAGAGTCCCTTTTTTTAAAACTTTCATTAAATCAGCTTTTTCAGTAGGAGCATTATTGGTATTACTATTAGTAACTAATGCATTATAAATTTTTATTAAATCATATTGGCTACTCACATTTCGTCCATTTTTAAATGAGCCAGTAAAAGGAGCGTTAGAGTATTTAGAGGTTGTCGAGATATGATAACTTTTTTGTCCATAACCAAAACCTGTTGCTTGTTGGGCAATTTGATCAAAGGAATTTGCTGAGTTTGGTACATTTTCACGATCTTCTATTCCCGTAGCGTAACAAGTCGCCGAAGCATAATGGGTGATTTTTTTAGACTTCTTAAAGCTATTATTCAAGTTAAAATAAATATTACGCTTAGACTCTAGCTGGTTTAAAAGGCTCATGACTTCAGGGTGAACCTTGGTGTCATTTCCTTCGTAACGGAATAAACCATTATCAATCAAGCCAAATAAAACTCTGAGTGGAGCATTGTTATTTTGGGCTTTTACAAAGCGAGAAAAGTGAAGCGACTCTAAAAATGGAAGTCCTATAAAAGTTCCAGCTCCAATAATAAATGATCGGCGGTTTACTTCATGTTGTTGTTTCAAAAACTTTTTCAGTTTCATCTGATTACTTTCCCTTTGAAGTAGTATTAAATCCACTACTCAGAACTATCTGTTTTATTAATTGTTTAAAAGTTAAATTATTACCAGGTATTGCTGCGTAGACTTTTTGTGCGTAACATTGTCCGTCTTGGTTATTAAAATCTTTAGAGGTAGCTAGAGTAAGTAGTTGAGTGGCAACACATTTTTCGTAATCTTCTCTGCGGTCACTAGAGATATATCTAGCAAGGTCTTTGGCTGATGAAATGTTAGCACCATCTTTTGTATCGTAAGAGTAACTGATTGGACTATTGCCTAATACATAGTTTTCACGGTAACGTCCGAGTGAATCATAATTTTCAAGTGCGGCGCCTAGGGGGTCAGTGGATTTGTGACAAAAAGCACAGTCGGTTCCAGATTTTGAATGTAGCTTTAAGGATTCAGTTAAGCTTAAGTTATTTACGCCTGCTCCTTCAAGGGGTGTGCCACTTGGCAAACCTGGAACGCTGCCACAGATTACATTTTCAAGAAGCCATGGGCCTCTGTGAAAAATACTATAGTCATGTCCAGAAGTTACTGAACTATTGAGGCCCATATGAGCAAGGATTCCAATTCCATTATTTTGAGGTAGTGTGTCTAGCCCAGATATTAATTGGTTGGAATTAAAGTTATTACCGCGAAGTTTATATAGCTCTTTAGTAACGTTATTATGGTACATTTTATTTGTTGTTATTAAGTCAGTTACGGGTTTGTCATTTTTTATTAGGTCGTCAATTAAGGTAATGAGCTGCTCAATGAGTGCGTTCTTAATTTGGGTATCGCTAAAGTTGTTTGAGCCATATTCTTTAGGGTTGATATTGAGAGCTCCCAGTCCAAGCCAGTTTTGCGCAAGTTCTCTTGCTATATAGTTTGATTTTGATGAAGCTAGTAAACGAGTGATTTGACCATCTAATTGAGTTCTAAGCTTGTTATTATCTGCTAAGTTTATAAGAGTTTCATCTGGTGAACTTCCCCATATAAAAAAAGAAAGCTTTGATGCTAACTCTAGTTCACTAACTTGAGTTAGAGAGTTTAAGTTGGCACTCAGTCCATAATTTTGATAAATAAACTGAGGCGAGGCCAAGAGGGTAAATAGAGCTGTTTTTAAGTTATAATACCATTTATTATCAATATCTTTTACATCAGCACTGAGTTTAATTGCCTGTTCAGTAACTTTTTTAACTTCATCTGTGGTTAATGAGCGTCTAAAAAGTAAGCGGCCCCACTTAATAATAAAATTTGTTAAGCATTTACTGTCAGTTTGGGCGCAAAAGTAAATAAGCTTTTTATTATTTTCGCTTGATGCCTCGATGAGGTCCATAACAGTTTTGGCATTATCAAATATTTTCTCAGTATACTCTAAGTTGTTTGGTCGCTTATTAAACGTTGTTCGAAAACTGTATTCAATAAATTCAGTTGGGAATGTACTATTCATTTTAATATTAAAAATAGTTTGGATAGAGTTTTCGTATTGTTGTTTAGTGAGAGTCCCAAGGTTACCTTGCAAAAGTGATCTTTGATCAACGCTGGCATTGCATGTTACTTTGCCAGCAGCGGGCGGTCCATTAACCAATGGTGGTGTTAAGTCACCAGGGTCTACCTTATTTTTTGTGTTTGACTCTAAATCATTGGACGCATTAAAGCTTGGTGCGCAATTATTATAAGATAACAATAGTATTACTAAAGGTACATAAATTAAAATATTAATCTTACTAAACAGTATATTGTTCCCCATAATAATTATAAGTATATAATATCTTCTGGTTTATTTAATTTTTTTTCAAATTAATATCAAAACAAAACGTCTCAAAAGTAGACTTTGTCTAAGAGATGGCCGCTTTAATTAAAGCTACAGTTTTTTCATAAATGGTATCGTAATTAGCTTCAATGTAAGCACCCGCGGCAAAGTTATGGCCACCGCCATCAAAGGCTTCGGCAACTTTTAAAATTGAATGTTCGCCACGACTTCTCAGGCTTAATTTGTAGGCCTTGTCATTCATTTGTAATAAAAGGGCGCCGACTTGGATACTCTCAATACTCATAATCATATCAAGTATATCTCTTGAGTCATCGGGCTCAAGTTTATTTTTTACTAGGTCATCAACACTAATAGTAAGTAAGGCAATCTCTTCATTTGTACCAATAAACTCTGTAGTTGCAAAAGCTTGTGCTAGTAACTGCATTTTTCCTTTAGTTTGTGCGGCAAAAAGCTTTCTATGAATTTCTTCAGGACGATTTTCGTATTTTAATAAGTCAGCCGCAACAATATGTGAGCGGCCGCAATTTCGTATAAATTTAAAAACTTGAGTGTCAAAAGCAATGCTTGTATATAAGGGGCGAGCAATCTTATTATCTAACTCTACTCCAAGCCCTTTTATAAGGTAATAAGTTATTTCACCAGTAGAAGCAGAGCTACTGTCAATAAAAGAACCATCAGTAGGCTTAGGCCCTTGCTCTAAAATAGGATGATGATCAACAAAAACTATATCATCACAATTCTTTTTAATTTCAGAATAAAATGGTTCTACAAGACGAGAGTCGTTGGTATCAAATATGAGTGTAAGGTCAAATTTTTCAAGGGCTTTATGTGGTTTAGAATAAACTTCTAAATAATCAGAAAAATTTAAAAAATGATATTTTCTTGGTACATCATCAACACAAAATAAACGAACATTTTTGTTCATTTTTTTAAGTGCAAAGTAAAGTGCGATTTGTGAGCCAAGCCCGTCACCGTCACATTGTTTATGGGTAGTGAGTAAAATATTTTTTGCGTTTTGAATTTTAGTAATTAGCTCACTGAGGTCATTTTCAAGATCTTTATTTGCTGCTGCGGGTATACCCATTCACTGTTCCTCTTAAGCTGTGCTCATCTTTTTGATAAATAGTTCAAAGCCACATATTTAGTGTTTGAATTTATTTTTGAATCATTTATCAATAATCATAAATACTTTTCGGCAAAAAAGTGAGTTAATTTGAGGAGATAAAGGCCAGTTTTAGGCGATGTACTTTAGTCCTAAGGTCGCAATCCCAAGAAATGATAGAAAGCTAAATATATCTGTAGCCATTGTTACAATAACCCCACTACCAAGGGCTGGGTCTTTACCTATTTTAGTTAATACCATCGGAGTGACAGCTCCCATGAAAGAAGAAAATAATGAGTTAATAATCATTGAGATACAAATCACAATGGACACCATTGGGTCGCCCTTCCAAAAGTAAGTCAGAAAACCAGCCATAATCCCAGTAATAATACCAATGGTTAAGCCTGCACTGATTTCTTTGATGACTGACTTTAGGTAAGTAGTGAACTTGAAGTCACCAGTGGCAAGTCCACGTGTAACTACGGTGAGTGACTGAATGGCAGTGTTGCCACCCATGCCAGCAACAATATTTTTTAAACTAGCTAAAATTATGAGCTCACTCATAGTGTCTTCAAATAAACCAACAACAGAACTTGCAACAGCTGCTAAAAATAAATTGAGTATCATCCATGGCATTCGGTTTTTAATTTTTGAAGACACAGAGGTGTAAACACGATCATCTTCTTGCAGGCCGGCACGAGCGTAGATATCTGCTGTGGCTTGTTCTTGTATAATCTCTAAGACATCATCAATAGTAATGATTCCCAGTAAGTTTCGATTTTCATCAACAACAGGTATGGCGATAAACTCATAATGAGAAACTGTTTTGGCAATCTCTTCAGAGCTTTGTTCAGGTCTAACTGTGACTACGTCACGTTTAATTAAATTTTCAATGAGTTCATCAAGTGGCGCAATAGCTAGTTGGCGCAAAGAGATAATACCAGCGAGACGACCAAGGCTATGAGCTGACTGATCAGTAGTGTTATCTCCCTCTTCAGCAGGGTCTACACTATAAATATAATATATAGATTCTTTTTGGGCTCTTTGCCTTAGTTGATTTAATCCCTCTTTTACCGTGAGGTTTGTTGGCAGGCAAAAAACTTGTGAGGAGTTCATAAGCCTTCCCGCTGAGTTTTCGGGGTAGCTTAAAAATTGAATAATTTTGTTTTTCTTAGGTTTATCTAACTCAGAAAGTAATTTTTCACAGGTATCTTCCCTGCCAGCAGACCTTATTAAACTGAGGTAGTAAGCCCCTTCCTCTTCGTTAGAATAAACAATTAATTTTTGAAGCATAGCGTAATCAAACGACTTTAATAGAACTTCTAGGCGCTGCTCAGGAACCTCTAGTAGGGCCTGTGAGGCCTTATTTATGGAAAATAAAGCCTCTAGTAGTTTAGAGCTTTCTCTGAGGTTAAAATGCCCAAAAAGTGAAGCGATATCAGCTATTTCAAGCTTTGTGAGTATAGATCTTAGGGGGCGGTTATTTCGCCCAACAAGTAGCCTTTTGATAATAGATGTGTTAGATGGTGTTAGCTTCATTGGGACCTATTGGGACCTGGTGTGTATTTATATAGTATTGCCTTTGATGACGTTTTCAGTCAAAGTCTTTACTTATTATTTTAATTTGGAGTTTACAATGAATTCAGACAAACAGCCTATGACGTTAAACGGAAAAGCTAAACTTGAAGAAGAGTTAGCTGAGCTAATCAAAGTTGAGCGCCCTTCAGTAATCAAAGCTATTGAAGTTGCTAGAAGCCACGGTGATTTGAGTGAAAATGCTGATTATGATGCAGCTAAAGAAAGACAAGGTTTTGTTGAGGCTCGAATATCTGAAATTCAAAGCAAAATTGCTAACTCTGAAGTTATTGATACGGCTGCCATAAAAAGTGACAGAATTGTGTTTGGAGCCAAGGTAAACCTTTTAGATTGTATAAATGATGAAAAAGTTACTTATCAGATCGTTGGAGAGGACGAAGCAGATGTTAAAAACGGTAAGATCTCAATATTCTCACCTTTGTCTAGATCTTTGATTGGCAAGAAAGTTTCTGATGTTGTTGAATTCAATAGTCCAAATGGTGAAAAAGAGTTTGAAATACTATCGTTTGAGTTTCTATAATAGTGAATGCTCCGAATTAATCCAATAAAGCTATTTACAGTTCTTCTTATCCTTTCCCTTGGCTCAGGCTTTGCTGTAAAAAGGTTTTTAAGTAGTAATTATCTTAATAATTATATCGCTAAAAAATTATTAGTAGTTTCCAGTCAGAACACTCAGTTTAATTATAAAGATTTTCAAGTTTTTGTTTCTAAAAGTCATTTTTTACCAACATTAATTTTACAAGTGAACGAGGTTAGTTTTTTTGTACCTGATAAGTGCAGAACACAGGTGAATATTTTGGCTAAGAAGGTCCTGTCGCCGGTAAATATAACTTCGGCGCTTTGGCACCGTGAGAATATCCGGCTCAAACTTGAGCTTGAAAATGTTTTAGTAGAAAGAAAAAAATATGAATGTAAAAATAAAGCTAATAATAAAAAATCATCTGAGGACAAAGCTACTAGCCAGTCTGATATTCTTAAGCGGTATATTGAATCGGGGGTAAAGCGTATACCAAGGTTAAAGTACTTGTCGTATAAATTAGCAAAGCGTTTAAAAAATATTAAAGTTAACAGTCTAAAATATTCTGATCTCACTGGTGAAGAAAAACTTTCTAAGTTAAATATGAATTTTGAAAAACTAAGTATGAAATTTAGTCCAGGAGTTATTAACCTTACATCTATCGCTAACTGGCCCTACCATAAAATATTGGGAAATAACCTGCAGATCCCAGTTTTTAGGTTTTTAGTTCGTGATGAAGCCATTAGCCTGAAAGTATTAGCTAAAGTCAGAGAAGGCCATATTTCATTTGATGCTAAAGCTAATGGAGGCAACAAATTTGTCTCCATTGATACAAGAGCAAAACAGGTTCCACTTGGAGAGTCGGTAAAGATTTTCCGTAATGTAGCAGGCTTAGATATAAACTATACATCTGCACTTAGCTGGTTGAACTGTCACTTACGCATAGACGGCACTGTGGAAGAAATTTTTAGTATGTCACAGAAAATAAACCAATGTCAGGTTGTTGGTGAGCTTGGTGAGTGGAACTTATCTCCGTATAACTTAAAGTTGGCTGCTTTAAACATGCAGTCAGAGCCAATTCACTTATCAATAAAAAAAGCGCGTATTAAAAAAATTATAAATTTTTTAGGTATCAAAAATCAATTTTCTAGAGTGAAAAAATTTGGATTGTTCACAGGTAATTTTAGTTGGCAACCCATAAATAAAAGCTGGAAGTCATCTGGTGTGATTAGGCATGCAGAGCTAGAAATTGAAAATAAGAAAAGAAAAGTTAAGCAATTAGTTAAAAGTGTTAACTTTGAAGCTAATGGTGTTAAAGAAGATTACTTTGTTAGGGCAAAGCAGTTTGAGTTACAAAATGCTAAGTTGGAAGGGGAGTTAGATTACAACTATAATCATAATGACCGCGTAGGTAAGTTAAATGGTAGCCTTAACTACTTAGCGTTTGGTAAAGATGCCCAGGAAGCTCTGTGGAGCGCCGAAACAGAGTTTTACCAAGGTGATTTTAAAGGCGTTGTTAAGGGTGATAAATACTCTTTAAGTGGAAAGTTGTACTCAAAAGCCTTCAAGAATGACTTTGTATCAAGCGGCCCTTATGAGGCTAGCATAAGAGTGACTGATGGCTCCGTTGGTGGAAATGTAGTCTTTTCGAGTTTAAATTTTAGTAGTAAAATATTTGATATTAAAAATTTAAATTTTGAGAGAGTCATGTCAAAAGAAAGTTTATCTGATCTTACGGTGAATAAACTTCATTTAGATTTTGAAGCTGATTCTGAGAGTTTAATTTGGAAGTTAAGTAACTTTAAAAATAGGGCTGCCAATCCAAGTATAGTTTTCACAAGCTTTGGAACCATTAATAATATTAATATATACAGCCAGTTAGATTTTTTCATTCCTAAAAAAGCGATCACATGGGTTTGGAAAGGGGCGGTTGAAGACTACAGGTTAAATTTATTAAAGCCTTATCAGGGAGTTTTAAAAACTACCTCTAATAACTCAGCAGTGAGAGATGTTATCGCTAAAAGTAAAATTAATACAAAACTAGAGCCCAGTGGAATAAGAAATAAAATTATTAAGAAAGCTAGGGAGATATTACCAATTAAAGATAATTAGAGACCAATCTAAATGATATGGTTATGTTGTTTCTTTATTGGTTTAATAAAACCACAGCTAAAGTAGTATTGTTGGCCATAGGGGTTACCGGCGCCAGCAAGTAACATGACCAAATGCTCAGTCCAAGACGTTTCACACTCATTGAACTCATGCCTATTTTCTGCAGTATGTATGAGTTCGTGGACTATCACTTGAGCTAAAGCTTTTACGGGGAGTGCCAAAGTTCTTGGGCAAATATAAATATTATTGAGTTTATTTTTATTTACCATGGTATCTGTTCCAGCTTGATCACATTTATGCCTTTCCATAGCTAAGTGTCTAGATTTATCAACCACTATTAAATTTATATTGTAGCTATTTATTAATGCTCTTTTCATAATATTTAAACGGTCAGTTTTTTTTAAATAGAAATTATTTTGTTTTTCTTCTACGTATTCATTAATAGCGATAGGTTGAGACTCATAAATAGAGATAGCTTCAGCCAATGAAGTTTGTGCTGATTTTAGCCCTGCTATAACTAGCTCCTGCTGGTCTAATACAGTGTTAGACTGAGCTGGGGATATTAAAGGTAAAAGGGTGCTGATTAGAATTAAATATTTAATCATATTAGAGCCTCCGGGCTGTGCTTAAAAACTATTCAATATAAGTGCCAGTACAGAGTGACTAAAAGTCAGTAATTACAGGTAGATAGCTAGGTACTCATTAAGGTAAATGGGTATTTATTTCATTGTTGTAAACAATGTATCGACCTGAGTGCTATGAGGTACTTAAAAAATTACCAATCAATAGGTCGATAGTCTTTTAGGAATTTACCACACCAATGTTTACCAGTATTAATGCCATCAAAAAAAGGATCACAAATTCTTGCAGCACCATCCACAATATCTAGTGGCGGCTGAAAATCATGAATATCTTCTTTTTGTTTGGCTAACTGGATAGGATCCTCGTCTGTTACCCAGCCGGTATCTACTGCGTTTACATAAATTCCATGGTTAGATAATTCACCCGACATTGTATTAGTTAGCATATTTAAAGAGGCCTTGGCCATATTAGTGTGCGGGTGGCGAGGCTCTTTTTTAAAGCGCTGAAATTTTCCTTCCATAGCTGTGACATTTACAATATGTTTTCGTCCCGTGTTATCTCTTTTCATCATCGGAGCTAAAACATTACAAAGCACGAACGGAGCAATTGAGTTTACCAGTTGGACTTCTAACATTTCAGAGGTATTGATCTCGCCAATTTTTAAACGCCAACTATTTGTTGTTCTTAGGTCCACTTGTTGTAAGTCTGCATCAAGCTTACCTTCTGGAAACACTTGTTCTACCTCAAGGGACTCATCGTATGAGTAGGGAACTTGCGACAATTGTGCCGAAGCCCTTAAGCCCACCCCAGGTCCTTTACTGTATAGAACAACGGGTAAAGCTTTATCGTTAGAGTTATTACTAGAGTCTTGGCAGAGTTGGTTTAGTTGTTCGGTGCAGGCATGGTGATCGCTTAAAAGGTTTTGTTCGTCACTGGTAAATGATCCTAGCTCACGATTTTCATTCTCAATTAAGTGAGTATAAAACCCAGGTGGGCGTCTTACAGTTTGTGCGGCATTATTTAGTAGTAAATCTAATCGATCATATTTTTGCTCAATATATTTAGCAAAAATTTCTACGCTCGGCGTATGCCGTAGGTCTAAGCCATAAATTTGTAACCTATGGCCCCAGTCTTTAAAGTCAGGCTCTTTTGAGTACCTAATAGCTGAGTCTTTTGGGAAGCGAGTGGTGGCGATCACTTTTGCTCCTGCCCTCAGCATCATTAAGGTAGCATGATAGCCAATCTTTAATCTTGAGCCCGTGATTAAGGCCACTTGTCCTTTTAATGAAGCTGTTTGAAATCTTTTTTGATAGTTGAGTTCAGCGCAACCCATGCACATCGTATCGTAAAAGTGATGCAAAACACTAAACTTAGCTAGGCAAACATAACAAGAGCGTGGTGATTTGAGTTCACCAGCTATTTTTTTGTAGGACTGCGATGAAGACTCAATTTGTAAAGGGGCTGAAAACACTTGGTTAGTTCGAGCCGATCTAATTCCAGTTTTTGCCCGTTGAGCTTTATCGTGTTCAATTATGGCTCGTTTTTTAGCTTTACGAATTACTTTTTCGCGTTTGCGGGCTTCATACTTATGAGGGCGTGATAATTTTCCGGCAGCAATGAGTAGCTTTTCTCTTTCGTTTTTATTCAAGACACTTAACTTAGTTGCATCATTAGCTAAAGCTTCTAATAGTTTTGTAGTTAAGTTTATTGATTCTGCTGAAATTGTATTTTCATCTTTACTCATAGATATTGTCCGTCGGGTTTGGCTCGTAACATAATGTTTATTGCGCCAGTAGTTTAAATCTTGTAATTAGGGTCTGTTGACAATTCATCCAGCCACTTAACTTACTAGATGAATTATCAACAGACCCTAGAGCATTAATCAATGAAATTTTGGCTTTTAGCCCTTGAACTCAATAATAATTCATCTCGTACTCAAACAGCTGCCTTGCGGGCAGAACTCGGTGCGAGATAAATATTATTGAGTTCAAGGGCTAAATACAATGCTACAGCTTTTAAATAAAAATTTTCATGATTCTAAATTAAATAACAATTACGAACCTCTTAAATCATATTAACTCTGTCCGCACGGAGTTCTGCCCGTAGGGCAGCTGTTTGAGTACGGATAGAGCTTAATATAATTTGAGAGGTGGGTCCTACCTAAGGACTTGAGAGGGTGCGTGCTATTCAATTGGTACTAGTTAGGCCATCTATAAAGGCTATTGTCTATCATGCTGTCATTAAAGTACTGAATATTAGCTTTGAGCTCATCAACCAGTAACTTAACTTCAGGGTTGTCTGCGGGGTTGATTTCACTGGATTCAGTGAATTTATCACCGATTTTATAAGCGTAAAAGCCCTCATTGCTTGTGTCTTCTGTTAAATGTTTAATAACATAATTTTTATTTGCATAACGGTAAATTTGTGAAATACGCGTGAGTACTCGTCCATTTATATCTTCAGAAAACATGGATTTTCCAAATAAGTGCCTTTCTTTTGGCTTGTAATTTAATAAATCAAAAATTGTTGGAGAAAAATCTAAATGCTGTGTGACTTTATTACTTATAGATCCTCGAGGTAGCTGAAGGTTTTCATTTTCACTAAAAAATAACATAGGAACTCTATAGTAGCCCAGTCCGCTGGTTGTTTTTGCAAACTCTTTGGTTTGGCTTGTATGGTCGCCTGTAATAACGAATAAAGTATTATTGTACCAAGCTTTAGTTTTTGCTAAAGCAAAGAACTCTTTAAGCATTTTGTCAGTATAAATAATAGTTCTTAGAATGGGTGGGTCAATTTTTTTAATTTTATTTTCAAATTCATTGGGGAATACAAAAGGTTGATGAGAGCTGAGGGTAAGTATGCCAGTTACAAATGGCTGTTTAAGTTCATCTAGTTTGTTAGCAAAAAACTTTAAAAAAGGACCATCAGATATTCCCCAATAGCCATTGTAATCGTCGGGGTTGGGGTAGTCGTCTCGAGAGTAAAGTTTTGTAAAGCCAGCAATTCTTGCTACATTATGTGTATGAGAGGAGTTAAAGTTGGCACCATGGAAAAAGGCAGCGTAATAGCCATGATCACGAAGAGCACTGCCAAGCCCATAAAATCTATTATTAATATATTGTGATATCGGCAGTGGAGTGGCGGCAATGGATGGCATCCCTAAAAAGAAGGCGGGGAATGCCTCTACCGATCGTCGGCCATTAGCAAAGTGATTTTTGAAAAATACGGACTTAGTAGCTAGGCTATCAAGAAATGGCGTATAGCCCTTATTAGCTTCGCTGGCATAGCCCCAATAATCTGTTGAAAAACCCTCTAGGGCAATTAAGACAATATTAAATTTAAAACTACCTGGGTTAAGTGATTTTCCCGATTTTACTTGTGGGGAAGTAAGTAACTTAAGGGCTGTTTCTTTTGAATGATAAGGTCTGCGCACTAAATTACTTTTCACATTAGATTTTATAATTGTAAAAGTAGTATTTTGAGTGAGGTGAGCTAATTGAACATTGCCTTGAGTGAAAGCATGGGCCGGACGAATCACTTTCGATTGAAACCCACCGCGAGAAGCAAAAATACTAAATGCCGTAATAATAATAAACAGTCCAATTTGTTTTTTGTAGTTAAGCGGGGGCTCTTTATGCTTAAAAAAAAATTTTTTAGTAACTAGAAAAAAAACAACACATGTGAAAATTGAAAGTAGAACTTTTGGCAAAAACTCAATAACTATTGATAAGAACTGGTCTTGAACATCATTGGCTATACCTAAAATACCTAATGATGTTCTTTTGCCACTAAATTTATAGTACTCACCATCAACAAAATTTAAAATAATAAATGGTATATTAGTTATGTAAAATAAGGAGCCGATGGCTCTAGCAAAAATAGTACTATTTTGTATTTTGATACTTTTGGGAAAGAAATATATTACTATAAATAGCAGGTTTACCAAGGTGATTGCAGATATATCAAAGCGCAAGCCCTCAAAAAAAGCATATGCTATTTTGTTACTATTAAATGCCGAGAATGCATCGAAGTTCATTGTTAAAAAAAATAGGCGACAAATAAAGTAAAAACATAATGTTGTAAAAAATATTTTAAAAAAACGAGAAGTTCGACTCATAATTAAAGAAGTTTCCTGGTGTTAGTTTATTAGCCAATAGCTTAGCTCATAAATTGAAAACGATTAGTTACAGTATTAAATATTTTTGCAGCGGAGCCAGAAAGTTTATCGACGAAGCTTTTTTTAGTAACAATTTTTACTGAGTAAATTTGGCTTGAGTCTTTTTTAGAAAATAAATACTCGTCACTAGTTGAGATTAAATCAACAAGACCGTTATTTATTGCATCTATTCCATACCAAATTTCACCAGTGGCAACTTTGGCAATATCAAGTTTAGTACGGTATTTACCGACAAATGTTTTAAATAAGCTATGAGTGTTTTCTATGTCCTCAGTGAATTTTTTAATGCCTTTTTCTGTGAGTTCGCCAAATAGAGATACGCTTCGTTTATATTCACCAGCAGTGATCTCTTTAAATTCAACATCATTCTTTTTTAATATTTTATTAAAATTAGGAATTTGTGCAATAACACCAATAGAGCCAACAATGGCAAATGGAGCTGCTAGGATTTGATCACCAGTGCATGCCATTAGGTAGCCGCCGCTAGCTGCAACTTTATCTACACATACTGTAAGCTTACAGCCTTGCTTTTTAATTCTTTCTAACTGGGCAGCAGCCAGTCCGTAGGTGTGTACGTAGCCGCCAGGGCTTTCAATATTTACAACAATTTCATCTTCCGGTTTAGCTACGCATAGTACAGCAGATATTTCTTGGGCAAAATTATCTACCGCAGATGCTTTTTTATCACCTATGAACTCGAGTACATAAACCTTATTATTTGAGTTCGCTCTGGAGGCTTTTTTATCTTCAGACTTGATGGATTTTAAATATTTTTTTAGCTCCTTTTTATCTAGTGTCCCTTCATTGAGTTTGCGAGTGTATTTTTTAAATTTTTTATTTAAATTTTTTATTTCTAGGCTTTCTTTTTCAGGCTTGTTTTTCATTGCAAGACTGGCAATAGTCATAAGAACAACAATAATGCCGATGATGATAACAAGAGCTTTTGCTCCGAAAATTGCAAATTCAATAATATGTTCCAAGGTGGGCTCCCTAGCCTATGTGCTTAAGTGACTAATTTATAAGAGCTATATTTACCTTGATTCAGAACCTAGGTCGAGCAAATTATATAAAAAAGGCCTAAGATGTGCTTAAATGAACCATGGTTTTAAGATCAATAGTTATTATATGTGTTGTCATTGTTGGCCCTGTACTTCCAGTTATGAGCCTGGCTCAATTTGTAGATACTAATACGGCTTTAAAAATTGAAAAGCAGTACTTAAATCGCCGTTATGACGGCTATTATAAGCATGTCGAGGCTTATAGAGAGTATCAAAAGATAAGAGTTAGAAAAGTTAAAGACCATAAAATTAGTAGAGATAAGTTTGAGAAGCAATTAGAAGTAAAGCGCAAAGCATTTATTAAAAAAAGAAAAAAAATAAAAAAAGTTGAAGTTGATATTGATGCTATAGTGGCTAAGCAACAAAGAGTGCGTGATAAAGCGAGAAATAAAAAAAGATTAAAATATATAAAGAATAGAAAAATTATGGAAAACTTGAGAAAAACTACAAAAAAAATACCTATTGATGTCGATGTCGGGCTTAAGAGTCTGGGTCAGAACTTGAAGAAGTAGAGTTACTAACTTCTTGTGGAGTCTTTTTATTTGAGTTGGGTTCAGTTTGCATGAACTCCTCTAATTTAAGCCCGGTTAATCTTTTTAGGCCAGAGATAAAATACCACATTACAAAAAGCATAAAGAAAACCATTGGTAAGGCAATGATTACATAGCCTTTCCAGGTCATATCTGCTACCTGTTCATTTAATATTTGTTCTTTTTGTATATCAGTTAGGCTAGGGTCTAAGTCAGTAAAAATATCTATAGCTAGTATATAGTTCAGTATACTGCTTATAAAAAATGAGATGGCAAAAAGTATGGTGGCATTTTTAAGTAGCTTTTTATAGCTAGCGGTGGAGTTATTTAACCCTAACCTTTCTTTGATGAGCTTCATGTCAAAAATTTGTGTACTTTCAATAAATAAATTAATAAGTGGTTTAGCAGTGAAAGCACTTATTAAAACACCAATACCAATAATTAATGGAAAAGCAGCTTCCTTAACAGCAAACCAAATACCCTCGAGTTTCATAAGTGCGAAACCGCCGGTAAACAAAATATTTACGATACCAAAAATTGACATCCAGTTTTTATTTCTAGTTTTTAAATAGTCATAAATTCCATAACCAACAGGTAAAGCTAAGGCTACGATCAAAGCTATGGTGGGAGTGAATTTAGCAGATAGTTTTTCAAGTATTAATACAGGTGCAACGACATTGAATATAAGGCTTATAAAGGGATTTTCTTTTTTTTGCTGATTCATAGGTGTCCTATACGTAAAGAGGCTCAACATAGCAAAAATATTAAGGTTTGGCACCATGAGCATGGCGTCAAAAGAGGCTTTGTGGCTTCTGACACACAGAACCAGCGCTTATACCAATCCCATTAAATAATGCCCTAAATTAGTCTTCAGTTTTATTTAGGTTTAATTTTTGTGACCAGAAAGAAACCGCAGGCCTAGCAAGGCTAAGTAGAGGATTTCTTGACCTGAACAAAATTTAAAAATGAATGAAAATGGTGAGTAATTTAGGGCATTATTTGATGGAATTGGTATTATTGGGGGGCCATAGGTATAAAACCAATTTCATCCCTGTTCAATGACACTAGTTCTCTTCACCATAAAAAAACAATAAATTTGAGCGAGTGTGGCCTACATATTAGTATCCTCCTTAATATAAATGATAACTAAATGATTTTGAAAGCCTACTGAAAACAAATAGCGATAAAATGGACATTTTTTTGCTTTTTAAATATATTTACTCTAAGAATAATCATCACAATTTAAAATACTGTTTTTAGGAGAAGTTTATGAAAGTTATTATTTCGGTTGTTTTGATTATGTTTAGTATTAACTTACAGGCTGCGAGTAATACCAAAGAATTGAGTCTTGAAAAAATGCAAATGCAAATTGAAATTTTATCTAATGAGCTACTGAAGTTAAAAACTAAAAATGATAACCCTGACTTTGCAAACGCTTTAAATGATAGTTTTGGTTTTCAAAAAGTATACGATACCAAGCAAGGCTTATCGATTGGTGGTTATGGTGAAATAGTTTACCAAAGTAAAGAGTCAGGTGCTGCCACTACAGATGCTTACCGTTTTGTTCCATACTTTGGTTACAAATTTAACGACAAAGTATTACTTAACACCGAAATAGAATTTGAGCACGGTGGTGCTACTGGCGATGGTAGTAAAGGTGTAGCTGTTATTGAGTTTGCTTATCTTGATTTCACATTACATGAATTATTTAATTTGCGAGCAGGGCATATCCTTGTGCCAATGGGGCGAGTGAACCCAAAACATGAGCCAGTTATGTTTAATTCGGTTTATAGACCAGAAATTGAAAAAAATATTATTCCATCCACTTGGCATGAAAACGGTCTTGAAATCTACGGAACATATAATGAAATGATCACCTACAGCTTAGGTGTTGTGAATAGTTTAGATTTAGCTAAAAATCTTAGTAGCGATTCATGGTTACGTAGTGGTCGACAAAAAGGAGCCAAAGCCAAGGCTGATGACCTATCTGTATTTGCGCGTTTAGATTACAAGCTGCCTGGTGGAGGCGAAGTGGGGGTTTCATACTACTCTGGTGACAGTAGGCATGATGAGTATAGTATAAACAGCGCACGTGTGGATTTATTTGATATTCATTTTGACTACGAAATTGCGAACATTGAAATTAATGGCTTATACACAACTGGTAATGTGACTGACAGTGCTCAGTTGGGAATAGGAAAAAAAGCTGAAGGTTATTATATTGGTGCCGCCTATGACCTAGGAGAAAAGATGGGCATGATGTCGATGAGCCCATTTATAAGATATAGTGAGTATAATTTACATAAAGAGGTTGCCGCTGGAGTTACCGAGGATAAAAGTTTAGATAAAGAAATAATAACTGTTGGTTTAAATTTTAAACCAAACGAGAAAGTGGTTTTAAAAGCTGACTATCAAATAAGGGATAATGCTGAAGAAGATGAAGCAGATGTGTTTAGCCTGGGTCTTGGTTTCGTTTTTTAGTATAAATTTAGAAGCTAAATTACTAATTCACCCACATAAAATCTTAAAGTCCTATTGGGGAGATCAAAGTTTGATCTCCTCGAAGTCGTTATTACTCAGTGAACAAGATAAAACTAATATTAAAAATAAATTTAATATCGTTATTACTGAGTCTATTTTTAAAACATTTCTGGTAAAAAACAAAAAAGATCAAGTTTTAGGTTATGGACTATTATTTACCGATAAAGTTAAAACTAAAAATATGACGTTATTGCTGTTACTCAATGCCAGCGGTAATTTAGAAAGTATTGAAGTTGTAGCTTTTGCTGAGCCATCAGAATACAAGCCATCTAGAAAGTGGTTGGATACCCACTATAAAAATAAAAAGCTTCCTGAGTTTATTTTAAGTAAGAAAACTGCTAATATCTCCGGAGCTACTCTATCAGCACATTCGGTGTTCAAATCGGCAAAAGTAATTACTGCCGTTTGGCATTATATGAAGACTAAAAAGTAACTTTAAGGCGGTTGTTTGAAATTTATATTCAGTAAAGACATCAGAGATAATAAACCCTTTAAAGTTATTTTGAGTGGCTATTTGCTTTTAAGTTTATGTTTTTATGTTTTCATGTTTTACCTTGAGAAAGTAAATATTGGCTTAATCCCACGTAATATAAAAAACAAAATTCTTGGTAATGAAGAATTATTCATTCAGGCTATGAGTATGCAAGATTTAGTTTTGCAAAACCATATTAAATTATTTTTATACTTATTTTCAAGTTTAGTGCTTTTAGTGGTTTTTATTAGAACTAAAGCCACGGATAAGCAAAAAATTGAAGCATCAATATTTATATTTTTAATTCTATTTATTGATGTTTTGGCTTCATTTTTAATTTTAGTTCACCCCGCATTTTCAGTACTTAAAACTTTGAGTTTTATAATGTTACAGGCCGTTTCTGTGGCCATTTGCTGTTATAATATTAAATTTTTAATTAAGCGAGGTTGAGATGGCCTCTTATTGGAAACAACTTTCTTTTTTAGTGGTATTATTTTTTTTAATAATAATCTTAATACAGGCTAGTAGTTGGTATCTTTTTTATAGCTATTACCTTGAGGCTGGTATTGAGGCTTATTACTTTGGCACGGGAGAACTTGGGAGTAAGACAATAGGTGGCTTGTTAGAGGTTATAATTCCTCATTTAGCTTCTCAAGCGATCGTTTTATTTTTGCTATCTCATTTTTTAGTTTTGTTTAGTGGTAAAAAGAATCTTCATGATCAAGTAGCCATAGGTCTATTAGTTTCAGCATTTTTAAATATTTTTGCTGGACCCTTGGTGCTAATGACAGGTATTGGCTATATTAAAATTTTTACTTATATTTTATTTCAAATATTTTTTACTTTATCTCTTTATTTAATTTTTAAATCTTTTATATTTAGCCACTTCAAATCTGAAACAAAAGTTTCAAGAGTGTCGCTATAATAGAGGTTTTTATCAAAATCAACTAGCACATATTGTATATTGTTTGTTTTTAAAAATTTTAGTGCAATACCCTTTGGCATTGAAAAGACAGCGGTAGCAGAAGCATCAAGCTGTGTGTTGTCGCCATCACTAATAAGGGTCACACTGAGCCAATGGCTTACAAAGTGACCAGTTTTTGGGTTAACAATATGGGATAAACTTTTTTTTCTGTAATTGCCACTGGTTGAAACTGCGAGCCTTGGCCCTTTACTGGTAAATGACAATAGGTTTATTTCAGCTAGCGGGCTTTGAACAAATATTTTACAAGTCCCAATACAGCCAATGTCACCACTGGCAGAAATTTGTGCACGCTCAATGTTATTACTTTTGAGCCATATTAATGATTGATCGACAGCAAAGCCTTTGGCCATACCACCCAAGTCAATTTTAGATTTATTTTTAAGTTTTAATGAGTTTCCATCTAGGTTAAAATTAGCTTGAAAGTTAGGGATTTGGGTTTTGAGTAATAGATGCTCATGGTTGTTTCTGGCTGAGATTGTCTTTTTTCCAGTAAAAATATTAAAGTAACCGTTAGTTTTTGTATATAGGCTTATAGACTCGTTGAAGGCGAGTTGGGTTATATTAGATAAGGTAACTGTTTTGCCAGAGTTAAGTAGGCTGACTTCTGAGTTTTTTTTGTAAGTAGAAAGCATATCATCTATACCGCGAAATTTTTGAAAAACCTCTTCAAAGGCTTCAGTTTTATTTCTGGGTAATTGAACGCTTAATAGTGTGCCCATAACTAAACGCTGTCTTGTTTGGAGTTCTGATTTGACTTTGATCTGACTGCAACTGAGTAATTGAGAGCAGGCGAAGATAAGAATTAAGAGTTTCATCGAGTAGAATTACCTCACACCTTTATAATTAGTGCAAGGTAAAACCCTCACAGATCCCCGCATGCGAATTTCCCGCACGGGGCTCTTCAAAATTTGAGACTGTAGAATATTTTGTGTAAGTGAGATTTCTTAAAAGCCTTGAAAACCAAATTATTTTCAAGGCTGAAATTCTTCTATCCTTATTAATCGAGATTGTAAATATTTTTTTATATTAA
>Ga0114957_1000945_pt1 | contig 34697 bp, 28 predicted proteins | sample BantaG_FD_87175 | JGI IMG/M metagenome (GOLD analysis project Ga0114957, IMG submission 87175) | Marine algal microbial communities from Bantry Bay, Ireland - BantryBay_4 metaG | ecosystem: Host-associated > Algae > Red algae > Unclassified | place: Bantry Bay, Ireland | collected 2014-11-21
GCTGGACCAACAGTCAGGTTTTTCATTCCACTCAAAAATGCGCTCAGAAAAAAACGATCAAGGACAACTTGACTATATTCATGATGAATCTGAAAGGCATGAGATATATAAAAAGGAAAAAGCAAAAATCGACTATTTAAAAACCGGATTCTCGCAACGATTGAATGATAAATCAGGTTCGATTTATTTGATAAAGGCAAACAAGGGAATTGCTGAAAAAAAAATCATCAAGCTTGCATCTCAACTTAAAAACCATTCTGACAAACATGTGCTCGTGGAAGTCAAAAGCGCGGATGACAATACCGAGAGTGGCCAAATAGAGGACATGGGCGCCTACTACAGAACACATATTAGTCGTTTTGCGCCTTACATTGCAGCAAACGACATTTGCTACGAGGATTGGGACAAGTTGATCCTCAACTTAATGCAGCACGAAGCCATAAACGCAAAAATCGACTCTTAGTAACGAACTCCTCTCGCACGCAAGGTCTGCTAAGCAACGATCGAAACGATGTAAGCCAACGCTCTAGGGCACGCTTTATCATATTGATTGGCCGTAAAAGATCGGTATGTTTATTGCTGTACCTCACCTGTAAGAAGTAACCCGACAAGTACGGAATAGTTTGGCCAGGCCCAAATTAGTAGTTTATTCGGTTACTTATAACCCACATAACTCGCCATTGGTTGCATCGGCGACACACGGACACCAAAAATGAGTCAAAATATACTGACAGAGCGGTACTTGGGAAAGGGCGCATCGGACTATAACAAGCGTAGAAGTGGTTCTCAGCGGTGGCAAGACGAGCATGCAGCTGTAAAACAATATCTGTCTAACTACAAGGGCAAAAAAGTGCTGGATATCCCTTGTGGAACAGGCCGTTTTATTCCAATCTACAAAGAGTTTAAAAACGAGCTAATCGCCAGTGATATCTCTAAAGATATGATCACAGAATCGTTGAATGAAGCGCAACGAAACGACTTCGATTGCGCGACTTACACTGAGCAGAATGCAACTTCATTGGCAACTGACATCACCGCAGATGTAACTGTGAGTATTCGCTTTTTCAACTGGTTGTCGCCTGATGATGCAAAAAGCGCTTTTATTAATATTTCAAGTGCGTCGGCTAAAGCTATGATTGTGAGTCTTAGCACCATTGATGTTGATGAATACGACACCGAGCGTCGTAAAAACGCGATTGAGAAGCTTGAAAATAAGCGAAAAAATGTAGAAGAGGCCCAAATGCTCAATTGTGTTCATCGCCTGGACCATTTCATGGATTGGGTTGCATCCAGCAAGCACGAAATCGTACACCAGACACTTATTGTGGACGGACAAAACACAAAAAATACTATATACCTGCTAGAGCGCAAGTAACTGTAATTTTGTACTTCAACTTTCGCGGCCTGTGAATTGAACTATTATTTGGATAATAGATTCAGTTGCAGGCTGATTTCTTTACAGAGATTTTTTACTGGCTTATACCATGCCTGTTGAGCTATCGAACCGACCTTCCTCTGAGCTTGTTTTTGCTGAACGTCAGCGAATTGTGTTGAGTTTGAACTCAGAAAATAACAGCAATTCCGGCAACATGGGTAGCGCTGCACCAGCCTATTCTAAGTCGCTAATTAAAGAGTACGAAGCTACCGGCAATGGAACCGAGCACAGTGGGCTTTGGGCTGTACAGAATTCTGATGATCAGCGTGTCCTGTGCTTCTTTTCCAAGATCCTTAAAATTGCAAGTCAACGTGATTACACTGAAAAATCGTTTTACACTGAGATTGCCAAGTCGATCGAACTGGAGCGGTTCAGGGTTCCTCAATTTTACGGAGAACGAGCCTGTAGTAACGGTGATTTAGAAATTTTACTAGAGTATTGTGATGGATATGCATGGGTGAATGGGCTGGAAGATAAGATATTTGCAGCAAAAGAGTTCGGAAAATTTTCAGGGGTTATGAGTGCCAATACAGATTACTATTCATCAGTAAAGCTTAATAAAACCCCCGGCTGTCGTGCCAAACTGCCAACTGACGGACTGGAAGGCGCCGCTGATATCGCAATTGAAAATGAATGTGAGAAGAATAGAATCCAGTCTGTATTTAAACAATTCGTAAGTCAAGCTGACACGTGGCAGGCGCTTTATTTCCAGTGCCCGGAGACGTTAATCCATGCTGATGCTAATGATTGCAACTTATTGGTCAATCGTTCACGAACATCGCTTTTAGTGGTTGACTGGGGGCAAATAGCTCTTGGCCGAGTGGGGGAGGATCTTTGTCGTATTTGCGCTCCGTGGTTTGTATTGGAAAAAGGCGTTAAGTCCATATCTGATTTAAAGAATATCGAATCGGTTTTGTTCTCAGCGTATGTCAGTGGCGTACAGGAAATTTGTGCCGAAATTACAGAACAAGAGATACGCTTGGCATACCACATTCGATCAGTTTCATTTGGTTTAAGTATTTGTCGATTCTATTCTAGTAGATACAGAGACATGAAGAATGAGCTTGAAAAAAATTCTTTGCGTGACTCCTTGGCAAGCTATATATATCTATTAGAGGAACGCGCATCTAATTTGATATCGGACCATCGCGCGGTTGCCTGAGCGCACTTATGTTAAATGCTCCGTCAAATTCGGTGCCGGAACGCGACTCAAGCGACTCAAGCGGTGCAGATAGCAATACAGATTCAGGTGTTTATAACTGGAACCAGAATGCTAAAAATCACGAGAAACACGAGCTCGCCTATAAGATAGTCCAGTCGGTTAATAGCACTGATGATTTCTATCACTTCTTTAAATACCTTCGTCGAGTGGATTTTGTTTTTTATCGTGATTATGGTGGAGAAATACTGAACCAAGTTCTAGACGATAAAAAGCAAAGATATACTGATTCGTTTGACCAGCGATACTTAAGGTTACTTCAACTATTTTCTAATCACAATTTAACTGCAGCGAGTGCATTTAATCAAAGGGCGGAAGAAGTATACCGTGTATCATCCAACACGTTAGTGCGATTTGATCGCATTATGTCATCGATAAAAAATGCTGCTGGCGTTCTTGCCACATACAAGCAAGACGAAACCAATAGTTCTCAATATTCAATTTTACCCATGGCTGGTGGCTGGGAAACCCAACAATACGCCATGCAGCAAAAACAGGATTTTGTTAACGCGTCGCAAAGTAGTCGAGTTGCTCTGGGGCGCATCGCACTTGAGAATGTGATTGAAAGAAAGGCTTCTCGGTTGTCCGAGTTGGGCGATTGCGATGTAGCAGAACCCAAGTGGTTAAATCGTGCCAATTTAAAAAATGCAGAGCGAATTGGACTTTACTCATTGCCGGAGACACGTATATCTAAATCTCCCACGGGTATTGCTTTCCGATTAGACAAGCAGTGGCGATATATAAACCCGTCTTCTGATCTTTATCATTACTTTCGCATCAGTGGTAAGACTATATTTGGTGCGGGTTCAAAAAAAATAGAAAAGGCATACGTATTACCACGTTTAGGTGGTGGAAATTATTATTGTTCCCTGCTCAACAGATTGCCTTCCTTGTACGCATACCATCTACTCGGTCTTGATATTCCGATAATTTCCAGTTATGAATTAAATGAAATAGAATTTTATTTTGCTAAAAAGATGGGCATAGATATTAGTAAGATTGAAGTTGACCGTGAAAGTGAACTAGTAATCAAAAATTCGATTGTTCCAACATTGTCTGACTTAAAGATTCTTTTTGCACGCTTTTGTATGTCGTTACCGAAGTCGAAAAGTCCGTTCGGCCAGTACGTGTATATATCAAGAGCAAGCTCTCCTGATCGTGTTATGAAGAACGAAGCTGAGTTAGAGCAACTGTTAGTGAAATATGGCTTCGACATTGTTGTGATGGAGAAATACAAGCTGGAAGATCAAATGGCGATAGCCGGTAATGCCAAGCTCATCGTAGCGCCACACGGTGCTGGCCTGGCTAATATGATTTTCTCAAAACCGAGTACAGGTATTTTTGAGCTGGTACCTGCTTATTATATGCAATCCTCGTTTCGGCAACTTGCTATTGATTGCGGGCATAAGTACTGCGTGCAGTTAGGTGATAGAACAACACCCAACTCTGTCGAAGACGAGTCTGTGTCGTGGGAGATTGATTTAAACAAATTCGAGAAAGTGCTACTCGATATACTAGGTAATGAATAGCAGCAGAAAACAGTCAGAAAGCAACCATTATTGGTGGAGAGTAATATACAGCAGGCAACAGCTAATAATCTTTAAATTGCGTGGTTACACCATCATACAGCGAGATCTTAACATTCAAAATTTCAAACCTTGATGCAAGAAGGTATGGAACTAGATGAGTTCCATAGTCATGTCGAAGCATCCGCAGTGATGAGGCCGCGAGTAGATTTATGAAAACGCAGATGCATTACAAAAACACACATTCGCAAATCGCAATTGTTGCTCGCCTGACCATTCCAATTGCTGATCGTATATCCCGAATACTGAATAACCTAAGGGCAACAGATATGCTCTAATCTCGTCAAACAGAACGTGTCTGTCATCTCCAGGGTGAAAACCTGCTTCCACCAGAATGAATGGTACTTTCTGAGAAGTAATAATCTCAGTAGCGCCTTTCAATACCTGAAGATCATACCCCTCAGCGTCGATTTTCAGCAGATCAATGCGAGAAACTTTATGTTCAGTAGAAAAATCATCGACTGTTGACATCATAATCTCTTCTGAAGCTGACGAGTCTTCCGACCTCACCATTGAGTTAGTTAATGACTCTTCGCTGAGATACATCGTCTTAGTGGACTGCTCATTCCCTAATGCAATTTTATGACATGTGATGTTGGAGTACATAGAAACGCTCTCACTTAATTTAATGAAGGTATCGGACACAGGCTCAAACGAAAATATCTGTGCGTCGGGGAAAGCAGCCCTAAACTTCAATGCTGACTGACCAATGTTTGCACCAACATCAAAGACAGTCTTGATCGCACAGCCGCTCCTCTCAATATCGGTATAGTCTCGATGACCGTGATAACGCAAAGTTATGAAGTGCAACTTGGTTATTTTCTCCAGTGCTTTTTTTATTTTGGTTTTTGCCTGTTTCATTTTATTTGCTACTGCCTGAGACATATGTAAGTTAAATTTACCTTGTTGGAAAATTACTTTCAGATCACCAATATTTTCTAAGCACTTACACTCCCACACCCATCAATGTGCAGCTTCAATCGCGTGCTCGTTTTCAAAATAATTCGTGTACAAAAGGCCTTATCTAGAAGAACCTAATGAAATGCAAGTTACCTTTTTCACCTTTAAGAATGCGTGTGCTCCGATATTGACTCACCGGCAAAGGCACTACACGCGTATCAGAGACAGTCATTTTTATTGTGGTAACTTGCTCGCGGTCAAGCTACACTACATTTTTATCGATAACGTTGTTCAGATTGAGGCTGGTAGTTACCGTTTCAAGAGGCTTTTAGCTGATAAGCCTCTTGTGCCACATTGTCAAACTTCTGGATAACAATTTCAGAGGGCTGATAAGCTTTGGAAAAGTCAAATAGCCGATTCAATAAAAAAGCGCGCACGTCGAACTTAAATGAAACGCTGGTGTCGCCAAGCTCCGTCACAGGGTTCATCGGTTCAACAACTTCAACTTGTTTAACCACAAATACAGGGGCAGTTCGGTTCCGGCCTATGGCGTATCCTTTTCTTGATACACCCTAATATAATCAATTTCAAATGTCGCTGGGAATACAGATGGGTCAGTAGGCTGTTGGTTGAAGTTACCACCTACGGCTAGGTTAGCGATGACGTACATTAGCTGGTAAGCACGGTTGTCGCTCGAATTCTCCGTGTAGGTATCCACCGCCTGCCCATCAACATACCAGGTTATAACGCCTGGACGCCAATGCACACCAAATGTATGAAAATCATCGCCATAGCCTTCGCTGGGCGTGCCATAATTGCTTATAAATTGGTCCTGTGCCTGCAATCCGTTGCTGTCTAAACGATGAAAAGTGTGATAGCTGACGTTCGGGGTTTCTCCCAGATTTTCCATGATGTCGATCTCTGGCAGCGTACCGATGTAATAGCCATTGAGCAGCCAGAATGCTGGCCAAAGACCGTCTCCGACTGGCACTTTCGCCCGAATTTCCGCGTAACCATTGACAAACTTAAAAGAGTCATATGATGTAATCATGCCGGAGGTGTAGTCTGGGGCGCCCTCGTAGGGCCCTTGCTGAAATGAGGGATTGTCTATCCACAGATTTGCATTTGGCCCTGGTAGGGAAGGCGGCGGCACATTGGCAGGCGAGCTTTGTTTTTTGTCTGCGACGATTTTCAATGTTCCGTTTGATACGGTGAAGGGTGTGTACCCTATGTTTTGATCGGAGTTGTTGGTATCAACATAGTATTGTTCTTCGTTGTTGATCGGCAAATAAGGCCCCCATAAAAATGAAGTATTCCACTTATCTGAATCCAATGTACTGCCGTTAAATTCATCATTGAACATCAGCTGATAATCTACCGCTAAATTTAGATTTGGACTTAATTTCCTTTTATAGGCTCGAATGTAGTCGATCTCATATTCAGCTGGAAGTGGAGTGGTCGCATTTGGTGGCCCTGCCCATGTGCCACCAACTGCAAGATTGGCCAGAATGTACATGGATTGTTTGGAGATTTTATAGTCCGCATCAGTTATACGGTTGGTTTCAACCCCATCGACGTACCAAACAATTTCTCTGGGAGACCATGCCATACCGAAAGTGTGGTAAACATGAGTCCAATCAGAGCTGGTGGTTTCAAAGGTCGGGGTTGATGTCTTGGCCCAGTTATTATTCGGGTCAAAATAGTGGTACGTGTGGAAAACTTTATCGGGTGTTTGCCCTATAAATTCCATTATATCGATTTCTGGCGAGTCCTCAATGTAATGTTTATTCAATAACCAGAAAGCTGGCCAAAGCCCTTTTCCAGTTGGAAGCTTGACCCTTGATTCAACATACCCATGGGTCATGTTGAACGTTTCATTCGACGTGATGATTCCAGATAAATAGTTAACATTGTCAGGGTCATAACCTGGTCCGTTAGGGCCAGGACCGTTATAACGGTATTCAGCGTAGTTACCCCAGACGGGGTCATTCTCGGCTGGTCGTGCTGGAGGTTGCACTGCACCGTTGACTGGTGTTGCTCTTATAACTAATGAATCACCAGTTAATTCAAACGGGTTGTGGTTAGCACCCTCATGCATGCCAAGGGTATCCACATAAAGTTGCTCTTCGGCATTAATCGCAATATACGGTCCCCATAAAAGCCCTGTGTTCCATTTGCTGGCGTCAAGCGTTGAACTGGTGAATTCGTCGTTAAAGACCATTTCATATTCAGACAATGATGGCGAAGATGCAGGTGACGGTTGCAGCTGGATATTATCTATTCCCCAACGCCACCCACTGAATTTTTGTACAAAACTAAGTTGATTGATTCCACTTACCTGATACTCGACAGGTATTAACAGGCTGCTAGTACCAGCACTGTTGTTTTCTGTTAAACCAAGGTAACCAATAAAAACATCGTTTACCAATACAGATATTTCATCAGTAGTGTCAATGTCGAAGGTATCGAGTTCGAGGGTCAAATGCTGACTGTGCTGGTCGAACGTAAAGTCTGCTTTATCGACTTTTTTAAGGGCTCCGCTATAGCCATTACCGTAAGCATTAGGGTGTACCAAATTATGAACAATATGCGGTGCAGACACATTCGATAGTAAGATATTTGAAATCCCCCAGCTCCATCCAGAGTTTTTTTGTTCGAATAATAGGGCGTTCAGGCTTCCCTGAGCGACTGCTGGCAAAGTGATTTGTGTAGTGCCGCTTGAATTGTTGTCGGTCAGAGCCAGGTTGCCAATAGCAGTTCCGTTTAATGTAACCGTCACCTCCGAACTCGTATCTATGTCGTATGTGTCTAGCTTGAGGCTTAAGGGTTGGCCGTTACCCTCAAACTCAAACATAGCCACATCCTTATTGCTCGATACACCGTTATACCCAAAGCCATAAGAGCTTGAATCGGTTTGGTCGATCACAAGGATTGACGAAGCCGGTGCGGTGAGGAGCAAGTTTTCGATACCCCATTTCCATCCGGGGGTTCTTTGCTCAAATGAAAGCGTGTTCGTACCGGATACAAGTTGCGAGCTCGAAATGGAGAATGTCGACGTTCCGTAGGCGTTGTTTGGTGTGCGAGCAAGATTGCCTACGGGCACGCCATTCACAAGAACAGATACTTCGACGACAGTATCAATATCGAAAGTATCCAAATTTAAGATTAGATCTGTTGGTTCGCTTTCAAATTGAAAATTAGCCGCGGCCTCATTTGCAAAAATACCTTCGAATCCGAAACCGTATTTCTGGTTATGAGTGTTACCGATAATCAGCTGAGGCGACGAACTGGCGGTAAGTAACAAATTGGTCACACCCCACATCCAACCCGGGTTTTGCTGCTTTAACTGAAGCGAATTTTGCCCATTTATTTGCAGGCTGTTTGGAATGCTTATGCTGTCTGTACCGAAGGAATTATTGTTTGTTTTAGATAAAGCAACTAATGGTGTGCCGTTAACAAGCACCTGGACTTCTTGTTTTGTATCGATATCGTATGTGTCCAGCGTCAACTGAAGAGAATCCTCGCCCCCAGAGAATGTGAAGTCCGCTGTAGATAGATTCGTACTGGTGCCTTGAAAGGCGTAACCGTATTTCGCTTTGTCCAATACACCTAGCTCAAGCTGATTGTTTGCGTACGTGCTCGAGCTTGCGAGCAAAAAAGCCACAACACAGCAGTATTTGAAGAACCAAAGCGCAGGTGTGTTCATAAAGAGTATCAGATTCGTGTAAAGGGCTGAAATCGACTAGAGTGCTGAAATCAACGTCAATTATCACCGATATCCCCAAAATTTCCAAGAATATGATGTTTTGTTTCGCAATTGAAATTCAGCTAGTACGTGGTGATGCTGCTTGTGTGTTGCTAAATTTTCTCACTGTGCGTTAAGTGAATAGTGCAGTTCTCAGTTTAATACACAGCTGGCGGCAGAAGCGTGGATGTGTGAAGCGATTTGCGAGCATTCCGGGGACACCTTTGAAGGCATTGCAAACGAGCAACATTATTACGTGATTTACGTCACATTATTTGCGCCAACTGCACACACGGCTTGTAGAGACATTTTACAAGGAGGTGAAAAGATTGTTTCGAGCTCGCGAGCTTTATACATGGCCAGAGCAAGCGAAAGTCCCATTTAGGCTAACCGATTTGGTCAACGATAGCGCCGGCATCCTCTTGCCGATACGTCAAACGCGGATTAGCAACTATCGGACAAGTAGCTTGAGTGTTGGACCACCCCATCGACATCTATCGACTATGCTAGGTTCTATATGGACAGAAAAGCTGAGACTGACTTTAGAAAGTGGTGCAAAATCCCTTAATTTGCCAAACTATCGATGGCGCGCCCACAGCTTCAAAATAAGCCACGTAATTAAGCCGAAGCAGCTATTAGATCTTGTAAAACCATTGCCCCGAATTCTGTACTTCCGTGGTGATAATCTTCTGACCGACCTGGTCTAAAACTAGTTTTCATCAAGCCAGTTTTACTGTCATAAGTTTCTTCGGGACAGCCGATTACTGTAACGTTTGCCTCTGACAACGCTTTACGCATAATATTGCGGTACTGATGGTCTATTTCCATGAGGATATCCTGCTCATTCTCTTTGAACATTGGATGATGGGCGAAAAGGCGAGGTCCTTCTAAAGCGATTACATTCGGAACGTATTTTTGTAATTTGTTGACGAGTTCTAGATTGTATTGTTGTTGGTTCAAAACCATCCGTTTTAATGCTGCCAGGCTAAGACAATGGAGACCAGATTTAGGGCCGAGAGACGCTGGAGAAAATGATTTCCATAACGTCTTATGACGAAGAAATCTTACGGTATGAAACAAAAATGAAACTGCAATGGTGTCCGGCTTATCCTGTCCATCTAGAGGGGGAAGCTCGGTAATGAAATTCTGGAATCTGTCGAGTGTAATATCGATGCCATTTTTAGACTCTTGAAAATACGGGTTGTGTGATGCCTCTGAGTTCCCTAGCGGTATTACACGGATATTATGCCCTTGACACAATGAGTCATCACCTTTCAAAGCTCGATCCAACGCGGCGAGGTGAGAGTCCCCGGTTATTAGTATATTCAACTTTATCTCCCAAACTGTGCCAGTAGTTCTTCGTCACAGACGGCTGCATCTTCCGACCCAGTTTTCGATTTAGGTCTGATTTCTACAACATTTTGAGCATTTGAAGTACCTGAGCCACTTTTTCTATTCGAAAATGAATTTAAAACGTTTGCCATTACGTGAGCTACTCCAGCACTTTGTACACCGCGTTTATCACTCTCATAAAACATGCCTTTACCAGCAGGCATTGATATTATTTCGTAAGAAGGAAAGTAATCTACCCGACCTTTTCCATCTGAAAGTGCACCGGCTGCAGCACGAAGAACTGATTTTGAATAGGTCGTGGCAACGCCTACATTTTTGTCGGTGGCCGTCGCAACGAGAGGGACAGGGCTGACGGTCAACATATATCGAATTTTTGGATTTATTTTATTGAACAACGACTTAAGTGTATTAAAATCGCGCACAACTTCTACGTAATTAAAATTGATGAATTGATGGTCATTATCACTGTAGGTTCCACCTGAAACTCCGGGACATACTGGATAAACAGCACCGTCCTGTTTAGAGAAGTAAGATTCTGTTAAACCCATAGTGAAAATGAGAAGACCAGCCGAAGAAAACATTTCTGCAATAGCTTGAAGATGGCTGTGCCGACACGCTTTCATTTCTTCCACGGTGCCAAATGGTTCAGGTTGTAAAGTTGGTCTGAAGGGGTCTACGATACCACCCTTGTGTTCCCAGATATCTTCTTTGGGTTCAAATTCTCCAAGTGATCGCTGAACAAGCTGAAGCATTTGGCGAACTGTGTAAATGTTCCCGTATCGTCCAGAGTAGATACCATATCCATAATCTTGCCAGTCTTTCTCTGGTAAGAAGTCAGGGGCTGGTTCAACATCCATATATTTGAATCCATTTTTGCTTAACGCCTTCCCGATATGCTGCGCAAAGCAACTCCCTGCCGAAGCAATTTGCATATTGGAAATATCGAATTTTGGTTCATGCCACGTGTCGATATCGGTGTATTCCTGGGATGAAAAAGTTTTTCCCCAGAAAGCTTTTTTTGGCTGTGATTTATACGGATTCATAACTGTAAATTCAGGAATTTTGTAACATCCTGCATCTTTAATGCCATTTGCTATTCGCGGATGGCTGTAGTTAAAGTGGCGCGGCTTATTTACTCGGGTGGTTCGAATTAAAATAAAACGAAGTCAACTGATAGAAATTTGTTCAGATAAGCTAATCGCCTGGGCGCAAGCTGTTGAATTAGAAACCAGCCAGTGGTTACTTGCGCCGTTATGTGTAAGCTGAAGAGTACTGACACGCTCACGTTAAGATTCGCACCCTCTCTAGGACTTTCTGTTCTGACCTCTAAGCATTCAACAAAACGAAGATTGCTGCTGTCTGCAATGTTTTTAATTAGCCATCTGGGTTACCAAAACGCATTGTAAATTGGCGTGCGTTTTCAATTAAGATGTTGAATTTACCATTTCTGTTTAGCTTAAAGAGGCCGTATGATAGATGAATACGATTCTTTTTTGCCAATTACATTCTTAATACTGCTATTTCGAATTGTGCGTTTCAAGTTAAGAGATTTTAAAAAGAAGTCAACTTCCGATAAGACCCATCAGTAACCCCAGACCACCACTCATCATTTTCCAAGTACCAATCAATCGTCATCTCAATACCCGTTTCAAAGGTGATTTCAGGTTCGTACCCTAGTGCTGCTTGAATTTTCTGTGTATCAACTGCATACCGAAAATCGTGTCCTGCACGGTCTTTCACATAAGAAATCAAGGAATCTGAAGCTGTGGCATTAGAAGCCGGGCATTCAGGGTATTTCTTTTTTAGCTGCTCATCGCTACTGAATTTTTTATCGATATAGCTGCATATTATTTTAACGATATCGATGTTAGTCCATTCGTTGTTTCCACCAATGTTATAGGTTTCACCAGGTACACCATTTTGGATGACTAAATCGATGCCGCGCGAATGATCATCAACGTACAACCAATCTCTGATGTTTTTGCCATCACCATAAACAGGAATATTTTTTCCTGCCAAAATATTTAATATAGTGAGAGGTATTAATTTTTCCGGGAAATGATACGGACCATAATTGTTCGAACAATTACTGGTCGTTACTTTCATACCGTAAGTGTGGTGATATGCCCGCACAAAAAAATCAGATGAAGCTTTACTGGCAGAATAGGGTGAGTTCGGCAAATACGGATTAGATTCTTTAAATGCTTCATCTTCCATTGTTAACTCGCCATAGACCTCATCCGTTGATACGTGATGAAAATGACCTTCAATCCCAATTTCGTCCCAGTAGTTTTTAGCCACTTTTAACAGGTTATGCGTGCCTATGATATTGGTCTCCAGAAAAATATCGGGTGCATCTATAGAGCGATCAACATGGCTTTCGGCAGCAAAGTGCACCAGAGTATCGACTGAGTGATCTCTCATTGCTTTTGCTACTTTTTCTGTATCGTTTATATCGCAGCGAAGGAAAGAAAAATTCGGGTTGTCTATTCTTGTCAAGCTGTGAAGATTGCCCGCGTAGGAGAGCGAGTCCACGACAAGGACTTTGTCTTCCGGGTAGGTCTCGCACCAGTAGTGCGCAAAATTTGAACCTATAAAACCTGCACCACCTGTTACTATTATGCTTTTCATACCATCGTCCTCAAGTTAATTCTTTTAACATAGTGCGTAAATCTTCACGCCAATGTGCAGCCTGCATGCCCAATAAATCCCAGGTTCGAGTTAATTCAAGAACACTGTAGTGGGGACGGCCAGCAGGCGTCGGGTATTGTTCTGTTGTTAGTGGTTTTACGTTAGCTGGATTTTTAATTAACCCAAGAGACAACGCTTCTTCCTGAATGGCCACGGCAAAGTCATACCAGCTGGCAGCTCCGGCACCTGTCCAGTGCATGGTCCCGGTAGATTTAAGTTCAGCTGCTTTCCACATGGCTTGTGCAAGTGAATTTCCCCATGTAGGCGAACCAATTTGGTCAGCGATAACGCCTACTTCGTCTCGCTCATTCATCAAGCGAAGCATGGTCTTCACAAAGTTGTTGCCGTTTTTTGAATACACCCAGGCCGTTCTTATGACCAGACTGTTGTTTGGCAGCACGTCCCGCAAAATTTGCTCACCGGCGAGTTTTGTTTTTCCATAGACGCTGACAGGGCCTACCTTGGCATCCTCGGTAAACGGTGAGCCGTCGCCCACACCAAATACGAAATCGGTGGAAACTTGCATCATATGGGCATTGATCTCTTTTGCCGCCGACGCGAGATGCTGCACAGCATCCTCGTTTAGCAGCTTGGCTAGCTCTTGCTCAGTCTCTGCTGCATCAACGGCGGTATAGGCCGCAACGTTAATAATGACGTCCGGCTTTAGCTCAGACATAGCTGTCATCACCGCATCCTGGTTGGTGATATCAAGCCTTTCTGGCAGGCTCAGGAGCTCAACGTTGTCTGGGGCGGTGCGCCTCAACTCAAAATTGAGCTGGCCATCACTGCCGCCAGTGATAAATACTTTCATGCGCTGGTATTTTCCAAGTAACTCACGTTATGCCGGGCGCCATAAAAATGGCGAACCGCTTTGATGCTCCATAAAGGATAGCCGAATTTTTGGCCATTCCCATGGAACAGAGGTGTAAAACGCATTGATCGTGTGTTTGGGTGTATCCAGAGATGTTTCGCTGATTGTTGCAGGCTTTTTCACACCGGATAAATTGCACATAGTGCGCCATAAATCCGCTTAAGACTTACCATCCATACTATCCAGCAACACCGTTTTGGCTTCATTCACTTTCGACGCAAAGTAGTTACTGCCACCCTTGTCAGGATGGAATTGCATCATTAAGGAACGATGCGCCTGAATAATTTGCTCTTTGCTTGAATCTGGCTCTAATCCCAAAATATCAAAAGCTTCTCTTATAGATAAATCGCCCGAAGGTAGCCTTGACGCATCTTGTGCTTCATCCGAAGGTGCGTCTTCCCAATCCTGGCGCTCTCTTGCAATGTAAGCCTGAAGAATGCGCACCGCTTCTGAATCATGTTGCTCGCAGTATTGGTAAAACGCTTTTAACTCATCGGTTGTTAAATCGGCCAATTGTCTTCCAGCAAATTCGCCACTAATAATTTCACCGTGCATTCGTCCGCTCACCTGGTCCAGGCTCATGACTAACGACTGGGTACGAATGCGTGATTCAGACGATGCGCCGCTTGGGTTTGTCTTGCCCCCCATGAAACTGGCCATGCCTGGTGCGAACTTCATCAGCAGTGGCGCCAGACGCATAGCCTGTGTCATGGCGGCACCTAGGACTGCGAATATGGCAGGTGCTCGACCCGTGGCCGCTGCGACCAGAAAAGCGAGACCTAAAACAATCAGCGCGATTTTTATTTTGCCAGCCTGGCCCTGGGCCATCAGTTTCTGGAAATACAGCTTGTAAATCAGATAACCGGCAAAAGCCACGGCAATGAGGAACAGTAGGCGCATCTTTGAGCTTAACCTGAAGGAAGTTGTTGGGCTATTTTAGCTCAACTGCTCTAGTAGCTGCGCAGCTTGAGACGAGCCAGAATTGCTGAGTCGCAATAGCGCCGCCTTGCCGCCAGCTGCGTATACAGCAACCGCATTGAGCAATTGACCCAATTGCGCAGCCGAATTGCTGTCAAACCGACAATGGGCCCCGCCTGAGACGCTGGCAATCTGCTTGAACGCCATACTGGCGTGGACATCAAAGCCCTCTTGGAAAATAAACACTGGTAGGCCCAGAATCTTCAGCTGACCTGCCAGATTGCCCAGCTCGTCGACGCTTTCTTCCACGCTATCGCCAACAAAAACCACCGCTTGCACAGGTTGGCGTTTTGCCTCAGCAATCGCGTGTTTTAGAACACGTTCAATTTGCGTTCTGCCTGCAACACAACTGATTTTTGCCATCATGTTTAGCAAGGCTTTCGAGTTGCCCAGCCACGGTGATGCGCGACATTCGTCGTAGCCGCGAAAGTAAACCAGCTGCATTTTCAGGCCCGCCAGCCCTTGCGTATTAGTGAACATGTCGGCTTGCAGCGCACTTGCCTGGTCCCATGTCGCCTGACGACTGGCGGTGGCGTCGAGGGCGAATATCAGGTGGCCTGATTCGCCTTCTGCTAGTGGGGTGGGCAGGGGTGTTTTGGATACGGTTTTAAGGAATGAATCGGTGTCATTTTTTTGAGAAGTGATGGGGTTTACAGCATCGATTTTTTTGGGTGGTTTCTTCATATTAGGATGTGTTAGTAAACAGCGTTGCATACTCAGTAATATGGCTACGGTTTAACAATTTCAAGGGTGGGAGTGATATGGGTCACAACGATCAACACACGCTATATGGGTAGAATAGCCCTAATGTGTGATGGATCGTGTATGAAATGTCGGCGTAAGATACAAGGCTGTGGCATTTATCAATGTGTAAACGGAATCGTCCTGCGGGTTCTTTATATTCGCCTTAGTTGTTTGGAGCTGTGTTGTGTTAGGAAGTCAGTTATCTATTTTTTTACTATTGTTCCCTTTCGCTTATTTCGTTTTTGTATTCTTTTCAGAGTGTTTTAATCCTTTCGTTAAAACCAAACTCCCTATGAAGCGCGATAAATGGAGACTAGGTCGTATGGCAGCGATTGTAACCATATTCGCTGGTCTGACCACATTGCTCGCAATATCCATGTTTTCGTTAAGCCCCGTTCTGGCTATAGGGATGTTCTCATGTCTCGGTGCGCTATTGTTCTTCCCAAGCTTATTAAAGTACAAGAAATCGCAGGCCTGGGACTGACCGAAGCTGTGAAGTTTCATTGAAAAGACATGGTGCCTCTCCTTAATTAGGCTGCAGAAGCTGCTTGATCAAGGGCATTTGATTTAACGTCGGCATTGATAGACTGATTGCCTCGACCAATTCCTTCGTACAGGGCAACCGACTCTGCTTTCAGCATGCGCCTGCCATCAATCACCAGGGGTTGTTTTTTCCATGGTGCTATCAGCGCTGGCAGATCAGCAAATTCTGGCCATGATGTCACTAACATGATGACGTCTGCATCTTCAATCGCATCCAGCATAGACTTCGTGTAGGTCACCTCAATATCGCCTAACGCGTGCCGTGTTTCCTCTATCGCAACAGGATCACAACACACCACGTCTGCCCCACTTGAGGCTAAGTGCGTAACCAGCGGCAGAGCGGGGGATTCGCGAATATCATCGGTTCCCGGTTTAAAGGCCAGTCCCAAAACGGCGACCTTTGAGCGCTTGAGATTAATATTGTGCTTTTGCATTAGTGCCAGCATTTGCTGCGGCTGGTCTGCGTTGGTTTCCATAACAGCATCCAGTACCGGCATAGCCACGTTGCGCCGTTGGCCGTAAACACGCAGTGCGTTAACATCCTTTGGAAAACAGCTTCCACCAAACCCACAACCTGCTGCAAGGTAAGAATTTATTTCCGGCGTTATCCGTTGACCGTTGTCCATGATCGGGGATAAACGTTTGTCCAGCTTGACACCAGCAAGCACATCCACCACATCGACATCGCTAACCGCATTGCACAAATTACCAATTTCGTTTGAAAACGAAATTAATGTTGCCAACAACGAATTAGACGCATACTTAATCATTTCAGCTGTACGGTTGTTAACGAAAACCTTGTCAGTGCTACCGAAGGGTGCATACACGTCTCGCATGCGCTCCCGTGCTCTGTCATCGTTGCCACCTATCACAATACGATCAGGATTCATAAAGTCACTCACAGCGCAGCCTTCGCGTAAAAACTCAGGGTTCATGCCAACACCAAAGTCCTCACCCAGCTTTTTACCTGAATGTTTTTCCAACAAAGGCGTTACCAGATCATCCGATGTACCAGGCACCACGGTGCTTTTAACCACCACAACGTGATAACGGTTCAACTTTTTCAGGGTTTGACCAATGGCAATACTCGCGCCTTCAATTTGACTTAAGTCAATCTCGTCACCGTCAAACGGTGTACCCACTGCGATCATGGTCAGATCACTCACAGCCACTGCGTCTTCCAAGTTCGTTGTCGCCTGAAGGTTGTTGCCCAACACGCTTTGCAGTATGTCGTCCAACCCCTCTTCATGAATTGGGCTAATTCCTTTATTAATCTGGCAGACCTTGTCTTCGTTGAGTTCAACAATAAGGACCTCATGCCCTTTCTCAGCTAAGCATGCGCCTGAAACAAGCCCAACGTAACCACCGCCTATCACCGCAATACGCATCAGCTATGATCTCCATCTCGATTTTCGTTGTACCAGATTAACGAACGCCGTATACCATCTTCCAGGCTAACCGCAGGTTCAAAGTTCAGTTCCGTTCTGGCTTTGGTGATATCAGGACAACGCCTGTTGGGGTTGTCGGTTAGGTAATCGGCATCCTCGCTGCGTGCAAATGTCACCGCGCCCTCGTAACCGAAAAGTGCTTGTGCGCATTCCACGTTTTTTTGAGCAAAATCTCTCACCGCTACTTCGGGTGCATCATTGCCAATGTTGTAAGACTCGCCAGCGCGTCCGTTAAACAGCACTTTGTAGTAGCCAATGATGGCATCTGCAATGTAGCAAAAGGTGCGAGTCGGTGTGCCGTCGGATAGCAGAACAATGTCCCGGTTGTTTAAGACATCGCTGGCAAAATCAGGTGGTGCCCGTTTGTCGGTGATTTTTAAACCGGGGCCGTAATTATTGAAGGGCCGGGCAATTTTTACCGGTAAGTCATACTGGTGGGCAAAGTTAACGCACAGCGTTTCGCCATAGCGTTTGGATTCATCGTAGCAAGCACGTGGTCCGGTACAGGAAACATTGCCGCGATACGTTTCTGCCGTGGGGATATTCTCAGGGTCTGGGTCGCCGTATATTTCGCTGGTAGAGTAGTAAAGCAATCCGTCCAAGCCTTTGCCTTGTTGTTGTCTTTGCAGAGCCAAGTCCAGGATGTTGCGTAAACCGATGACATTAGCGTCCATCGTTTCAATGGGGTGCTCGCGATAAAAAATGGGCGATGCAATACTGGCTGCATGAATAATGTAATCAGCCTCCATCAGTTCCTTTGGGGGCTGGTCAATCACATTGCTTTCAAGCACCGTAATACCAGCTTGTTTTTCCAGTTCGTTTATCCACTGTGGTCGGCCACGCATAAACGCATCGAGTAAGTGAATTTTAAGCCGGTTCTCATCGGGTACGGATGTGTTCCAGTGTGCCAAGGCTTTGGACAAATAAAAGCCGAGAAAGCCCGCAGCACCAGTAATGGCGATTGTTTTGCCCGCAGCAGATTCAAGCTCACTTGAAAGTGCTGTGCAAATAGATTGCATATCGGCCAGCTCGACCTGTTCGGCCGAGTTTGAGTGATCGGAAAATGTCGTAAGAGGTGCTGCCGAATCCAGTAACTGACGAGCTGTGTCCATTTGAAACTCTATGTGGCTGATTTATAGGTTTAGTTGTACTAATTATTGTCGGCAAGAGTGTGGGGAGATTAGAGCTTCAATCCGGTATATTTACCCGAGTGCGGGAACCTGTCGCATAAGTAACCAAGGTTTGTGCGCTACTCGTGCAATTTGATGGTGATGGTGCGGCAATTCTGTGACGCTGCCGTTAGCCATTGAGTGGTCATTTTATTGGAACGATAGTCATCGTATTCAGTGTTTGAAGCCGTATAATGCGCCATCGCAAAACCCCTGTGAAAAACGACGTCAGTGGATGCGACTTAATTTTTAATGAATGGAAAGTAACGTAACGTGGATAGAAAGATTCAAGATTCGATCAAGAACTACGCTGGCAAACGAGTACTGGTGACTGGTGGCCTGGGTATGATCGGTAGCTATGCTGCCACGCTGGCGGCTGACCACGGGGCTACGGTTACCGTACTTGACAATCTACTGCCTGATCACGGTGGTAATGCTGAGAATCTATCCGGGTATGAAGACAAGATAAAGACTGTTATTGGTGATATACGAGATGTCAGTGTACTGAACGATCTGGTCAAAGATCAGGATTTAATATTCCATTGTGCTGCCCATGTTAGCTACACGGATAGCATGAAGGACCCCTATCTAGATCTTGATATAAATGTAAGAGGGCATCTGAATTTGCTCGAAGCCTGCAGACACCACAACAAAGACGCAAAAGTGGTGTTCACCAGCTCCAGGATGAAGTACGGAGTGATATCAGAAAATCCTGTTAAGGAAAGTCATCCCACCAACCCGCTGATGATTTACGGTGCACACAAATTATTAGGCGAAAAATACCAGGAAATCTATTACAAAAACTACGGTATCCCGTACGCCAATGTTGTTGTTCCTAACCCATTCGGGCCACGTCAACAAATGATTCACCACCGCTATGGTCTATTAAACTGGTTTATCAGAATGGCGATGGATGGCGGCGACATAACCATCTACGGTGATGGTAGTCAGATACGCGATTACATTTATGTTGAAGACATTGCAGTGGCCATTTTGCTGTGCGGAATCGACCCATCTACCACGGCCAAAACCATTAATTTAGGCAACGGTGCTGGTGTTGCGTTTAAGAAAATGGTGACGACCGTTATCGATGCCGTTGGTAAAGGAAGCTACAGCCACGTTGAATGGCCAGAAAATTATTTCAATATAGAAACCGGCGACTACATAGCGGATACCAGTTTTGCTGAATCTCTGGGCTATAAGCCGAGCATCAGTTTTGAAGATGCAGTTGTTAAAACTGTGGAGTTCTATGAAGTTAACAGGTCGAAGTACTGGTAGACAACGTGTATTTGCTCAAATTAACGGCCTGTAGAGTTTTGGGGTTAAAATTAGCCTAAAAGGTGATGTTGTCGCACTGGAGGCTTAAACCTGTGACCGATCTCTTTGTTTCCACCATTTTATACTTGTGGGCACTTTGTGAGTACACACGCATTCGCCTATAATTTTAGGCTGTCACTAGCCCACTGGTCTTTGCGCTCTGATGTCTATTCAAATTTATCCGGTTATATTATGTGGCGGCTCCGGCACTCGTCTTTGGCCTTTGTCTCGAAAAAGCTACCCAAAGCAGTTTGCACAACTGACGGGGAAGCAGTCCTTGTTTCAGGCAACTGTTGAAAGGCTCTCAGGCCCTGATTTTGCTGACCCCTTAGTTATTACTGGTAATGATTTTCGCTTTATCGTTACCGAGCAACTAGAAGAGCAAGGCGTCTTTGGTGCCAGCCTGCTTATAGAGCCAGAGGGTCGAAACACGGCCCCTGCGGTGTTGGCAGCAGCCCTATGGTTAGAGAAAATCAACCCGAATGCGCTTATGCTTTTGCTGCCTTCTGATCATGTTATTCCCGACTCACACGCATTTTGTAACAGCGTTGCTGAAGGTGTTAATTCGGCGACGGATGGCGAGTTGCTGACATTTGGCATAAAACCGGACAGGGCAGAGACCGGTTATGGTTGGCTGGAGCTCGTTCCAGATTCCAATGACGTGCCGATCAAGCTTGCCGGTTTTAAGGAAAAACCTGATCATGCAAACGCGCAAGCCATGTTAGCCAGTGGCACACATTTATGGAACGCCGGTATTTTTCTTTTTTCAGTGCCTGCCATTTTAGAAGCGTTTGATCAGCATTGTCCGTCTATGCTCGAGCCGGTCACACAGGCGGTGGAGCTGTCCAAGCCTGATTTAAATTTTGTACGACTTGACGAAAAATCCTGGAGTCAGGTTGAATCAATTTCAATTGACTACGCCATAATGGAGCGAGCTGATAACTTATCGGTCATACCCTTTAATGGGCGATGGTCTGACTTAGGTGGTTGGGATGCAGTGTGGCGAGAGGCAAACCAAGATGAGCGTGGAGTGGCATTAAATGGACATGCAACGGCTATTGATTGTGATAATACATTGCTACGCTCAGAGAATGACGGACAAGAATTAGTAGGGTTAGGTTTAAAAGACACCATCGTTGTTTCTATGGCCGATGCCGTACTCGTCGCTGATAAAAGTCGTGCGCAGGATGTTAAAGATGTAGTGTCAGTACTGGGTACCAAAAGTGCAAAACAAGCCTACCAGTTTCCACGAGATCATCGTCCTTGGGGATGGTTTGAAACGCTAGCGCTAAGTGAGCGGTTTCAGGTAAAGCAGATAGTTGTTAAGCCTGGCGGTATTTTATCGTTACAAAGCCATGTACACCGTTCAGAGCATTGGATTGTTGTTTCAGGGACCGCCCGAGTAACCATTGACGATAAGCAACAATTGGTCTCAGAGAATCAGTCGGTTTATATTCCATTGGGTGCCACACACCGCATGGAGAATCCTGGAAAGCTTCCGATGGTGCTAATTGAAGTGCAAACGGGAGCCTACTTAGGTGAGGATGATATTGTGCGCTATGAGGATGCTTATTCGCGGGAATAGCTTGTACAGCCTTAGCAAAATTAGAGTCGAATTAAATCGATCTTCGAGAATTGATTCAGAGTTCCCAGATCAGAGATATAGAGACGATATTCCGCACCACGGATGGGTAGTATCAACTTCTTTTGTGAATTTGGATTTTCCTGAGATCGCATGTCAATTGGGTCAGCAAAACGTGCATCATCCAAGTATGCAGAAGATTTCTTGAGCGGATAAGATTTCCTTATCATCAATATTTAAGCCTACTCTGCCTTTGATTACCTTGCTGAATTACTTTTTTTTCGGCCTTCTATTTATTCTTTGGTGGATAACTAAAACTCCAATTAGACACGTTAAACTATGGCAGCTGGTTATGTCCGGTGCAATTGTAGAACCGAGTTGTTTCATCGAAATGTAAACGTGAAATATCGTGTCGAAGAGCGCCAGAGTGCCGTTTGCCTGCGCATCAATGCAGTATTACAACTCTTCTGTTTGGCGCAAAACTAAACAAAGGGATAGGGGAGCCCGACCTAAACAAGCTACGTCAATTGATTGAGCTGACCTACCGCTTCGTCCACATAGCGATACTTAAGAAGTAGCCGGTTTGGGCGTCAGAGAACTTGCGGCTGTGGTCATTTTGAAGCGCGTCTAATAATTGTGAAACGGATAGTTATTTGGTGGCACTTCGCGGTGATGAAGTGACCACTTGGTAAATTAGTAGCAAATTTTAATTTACTTGCATTTGGCTCCGACCAGAATCTCTATAATCAGCGGTCCCGGGACTAGCTGAGGCAGTGAGCTACTTCTCTGCCTTGGACAAATTGGTATGAAATCAGTAGTAATTTATAATTTTATTTACCCATTAAGAGGCTTGTTTTGAACTAACACAGAGTTCTGTAATGGTGGGGTAGCGCCCAAGATAGATGTGGAATGCATCACAAATAATCCCGAAAGACTGAACACGTTGTTTTGTGCGATTCATGGTGCGATACACTTATCGGGCTATAGAAAATAGTGGTTCCAAACAAGGTGATTAAGTGAGTATGGATAACACAAGTCGGCTCAAGTTCTCAAAAACGCTGGATGCGTGGCTGCTGAATTTATCTAGAACAGGACGAAGCCGAAAACAGGCTGTTAGTGTTGCCGTGGACAGCTTAATAGTGATGGTATCGCTGTGGGCAGCTTACTCTATCCGACACGGCTACATTTTTAGTGACTTTAAATCAACCTGGCACTTTTTTCTGGTGCTGCCTGTGGCCACAGTTGTTATTTTTATGTCACTAGGCATTTATCGGTGGGTGGTTCGCTCTAGTAACAGCAACCTTTTCAGGCAGCTATTAAAAGCTGTATTCGTGTCTTCGCTCTTCCTCGTTATATTCAGTTTTTTGGTGCCAAGTGACAGGGTGATGCCACGGTCGCTATTTATAATTTATGGGTTGCTTCTATGTGCCGGTACCTGCGGTATTCGGTTTATTTGGCAGGGCATATTTGATGCTGGTAAAAGTGGTGAGCCAGTTGCAATCTACGGTGCGGGTGCGGCGGGTAGGCAGCTGTTGCACGCACTTTCCAGAGGAGCTGAATATCGGCCAGTCGTATTTTTGGACGATAACCATAGTCTTAACGCGTCAACGATAGCAGGAGTCCCGGTTGTAGCGGCAGCGCCAGAGGAGTTAGAAAATGTCTTGCTTGGGCTTGAAGTAGAGCGCGTTATTTTGGCTATGCCCACCATTGGGCCAGACGAATTACAGGAAAAAATTAATTCACTGAAAAGCAGCGGCATACCTGTTTTAACGGTTCCTACGCATGCGGAGTTATTGTCCGGAGATGCAAAACTTGGTCAAGTGAGAGATATATCCATTAGCGATATTCTTGGTCGTCGTGAAGTGCCACCAAATCCCCTATTGTTGGGCCGGTGTATTACAGGCAAAACAGTTTTAGTCACTGGAGGTGGTGGATCAATTGGGTCTGAACTGAGTCGTCAGATAATTCAGCAGAAACCGAAAAAGTTAATCGTATTTGATCAGTCCGAATTTAATCTTTACCAAATAACGGAAGAAATGGCCCGCATACTGAAAGATATGGGGAATCAAAAAAATGTGCCTGTGTATTTACCCATTCTTGGCACGGTTAACGATGCTGATCAAATACAAAATTTAATATCAACCGAGCGAGTTGACACGGTATACCACGCAGCAGCATACAAACACGTGCCTGTTGTTGAAGCGCAGCCAGAGCAGGGTTTGCGCACCAATGTGTTCGGTACATTAAATGTGCTTGACGCATCTATCGCAGCCCGTGTTAAGAATTTCGTACTGATTTCTACTGATAAAGCAGTGCGGCCAACCAATGCCATGGGTGCGACTAAGCGAATTGCAGAACTTATATTGCAAGCTAAAGCGCAATCGCAAAGTGTTACAAAAATTTCTATGGTGCGCTTTGGCAACGTATTGGGATCGTCAGGTTCTGTTGTACCTAAATTTAAAAACCAGATAGATGCTGGTGGCCCCATAACGCTGACCGACCCCGAGGTGACGCGTTACTTTATGACTATTCCGGAAGCTGCTCAGTTAGTCATGCAGGCGAGCTCAATTGCGATTGGTGGTGATGTTTTTGTGCTGGATATGGGAAAGCCCATACGTATAGAAGACTTGGCTATAGCAATGGTCAGGCTATCTGGAAGAAGGCTGAAGCGTGATACAGGTCGTGAAAGTGATATTGAAATACGCGTCGAAGGGTTAAGACCTGGAGAGAAGATGTATGAGGAAATGTTTTTGACTGATTCAAATGAGCCCACCAATGTTGCTAAGGTTTTTACTGCAACAGAAGAGTGGCTGGGCTGGAATTTATTAAAGAAAGAACTCAAACATCTACAAGTCATTGAGCAAAGTAGAAATGCTCGGGACTTGCGGGAAAAATTGCTATCAATTGCATTTCTTGAGGTACAACAAAATAACGCTAAGAACCAGTTAGAAAGCGAGCTACAGGGAGTCGTTGATATTGATGCCTGAATTGTTTTGGGCCATTATAAACCACATATCTCAGCACTATGAAATTTAAACCATAAACACCAGTCTTGCAGTTGGAATCCTATCGCGCTATAGAATATCTTGACTTGTTAAACAGAAACGGCTCCCGATAGGGAGCCGTTTTGCCTTTCTTTTAAGGAGTAACCGTTTCTTTACGGAATACCGATTTCAGTTTCACAGGTGGAGTCAGCGGTGTCAGTACCAGTTTGTCCATTGCAAACATCGCCGCTCCCACCGCCACCTGCCAGCGTGTCATTACCACTGCCGCCCTTGATGTCGTCGGAGCCACCATCACCATCTATATCGTCGCCTCCCGGACCGCCAACAAGTATATCGTCATCGGGACCACCGGCAATAATATCCGCACCGTTTCCTCCGTTGATATCATCCATTCCGCTACCGCCAGTCAGTGTGTCGTTTGAATCTTGTCCTTTAATAATGTCATTGCCAGCTTGACCATCGATAGTATCCCTGCCAATGCCGCCTGAAATCACATCGTTACCGCCACCGCCTTCAATAGTATCCATCCCGTTAAAGCCGCGTAAATCATCGGCGCTTGGACCACCGTAAATAATGTCGTTACCGACATTGCCTGAGGCAAATCTCGGGGTCCCTACTGTTGCACCGGGGCCTGTGTAAATAGTGTCATTACCACCTCCGCCATTAATTCCGTCAACCCCATTTCCACCGTAAATAGTGTCATTTCCTGGCTGGCCAAAAAGCACATCATCGCCAACTTCGCCATAGATGATATCAGCGTCTGAACCGCCAAAAACAGTATCGTCGCCATCGCCGGCTAAGATCGTATCTGTACCTGTGCGGCCATAAATTCGATCATCACCGGGTCCACCGAATATCTGGTCGTCACCACCACCAGCGTCAATAATATCATCTCCTCCTTCACCGCAAATAATGTCATTACCTGCTAATGCGTCAATTATGTCTGGGCCAGGCGTGCCCAAAATAACATCATTTCCTGTTGTGGGAGACTGCCCAAGGTTTAAATCTACGTCAACAGTTTGCCCATCGCATGTTGTACCTGTAGGCGTATTTGGCACTTGGTTAAAGAACCAAGTCACAGCATCGGTATCGAAAAACATATTAGCGGAAGTGATTGAGATATGGTTTGTTCCGATAAAAGTACCGCCTACACTACAAAACGCGAAACCTGCAGTCGCGTCGAATTGCAAATTGATATCGCAAAGAGCGGCGTTACTAGTAATGCCAGCGTAATTCAAAGTAACGGTGTAGTCGTCTCCGGTTCCAGCAACCTCGTCAAGACCTGTTTTGGCCAAATCCACCCCGTGAACATCATCGGCAGCGAGGGTTCGTTGAGCCTCGCCATTAAACGTACCTTGGTTCATGACTGCTTCCGTATCCGGGAAACCAAGGGCTGCTCCGACATCACGAGTTCCGTTGGCTGCAAAATTATCGCCAGGTGGTAAATCGCTGAGAAGTCGTGAAAACGTTGATCCTTGTACTAAAGGCGCTGGAGAAAACGGATTATTGGTCGCTTTGTCGAACCAATGCAAATTGCTATCGTCACCGCGAATATCGTCGCTCGTGCCTATGACGTTATCCGGACCATCATTAAAAGTGAACGTATTATTCAGGCCGTCTGTTGTATTGGTGTAGTCGGTATTAGCGCCACCCACCCCAGTCTGGACTCCCAGGTTCGTATGAGCTGCACCTATACAATGACCAACTTCATGCAACAATACTGATTCAAAATCGTATTGTGTGAATGGTACGTTGGCGGGTTCCAAATTGGGGGAAGTAGGACTAAGCGAATTAAATACGTTAACAACATTTTGTACAGGTATTTCCATGGATGCTGCGTTGGCAGAGCCGGGGACTATGCAAATGTTGACGGTAATATTGCCACCTGCGCCCGTGTATCCGGTCGGGTGAGTAATGATGTCAACACCATTAGCTTCACCCGCAAATATGTAAGTCGCTGCGTGTGCATCAGCTGCAACAAAAAAGCTTAATAATGAGCTACAAAAAGACGCTGCCAGTACCTTTGAGTTTCTAGCTTTGTAATTGCACAGAATCTTTCGAGCGCTCATTGTAAACCCCTCACTATATTTAATATTTTGTTTTCTATATCTCGCAGCCGAATAAGAGTGGGAGTCGGTACACGGTTAAATTGCTCCTGCGTCAAAAATCGGGCAGCTATATTTTCTTCAGTGATAATTATTGGTTCGATTAGCTGCACATCGTTACCAAGCGAATCCTGATAACTGTTTACCCTCACTACAAAGGTCGTGTAGGTGTTGTCTGATATGGCCTGAAGGTCAGGGACCGAAGGGGCGACTTCTTCTGGACTATTTTCCGCTAATACGTTTGCGCTCAACACCTCTTCAAGAAGTGTTTCAACGACAGACGGATCTACACTTGATCTGAAGTTGCTTGAGGACCCAATAGCGTTTAGTTTGTTCAACTCCAACGAGCCGTCCCCGAAGATCAGTAGCTTCGTTCTACCTTCTGGGCCTAGCAAGGAAATAAGTTGTTCGTATTCCAATACGATCTGGTCAGATGATCGCTCATATGAATCATCTGTCAGCGATATGGAGCTATCCTGAGCATAACTAGAGCCAAAAAGCGAAATCAAAACCAAAGTAGTACCGAAAGTCAACTGCTTTCTTCGCGACACAAATGAGTTTCCGAAACGGACCATAAAACCCTCCATCTAAAAGTTCGGATCTTTCTACTAGCAATGTAAGCAAGTGCGTTGGAGCGAAATGAAGTTGCTAGTGACATACCCGCTAGAAAAAATCATCATAGAGTCAAAGTTGCTATTTGGCAACGGGATTTTAAATCTAACTTTAAATATTATGTGTGCACATTTACCTTCATGCTCCTACCTTTATGCACTTACTTACATCGTGGCTAATGCTTTCGAGGATTGTTGTCAACAGAATTCACAGAGCATTCCACTCGTCGGGCCAGAACCTGGCGGTATAGTACCTGATGCCCCATAAGATCAACCGACTGTCACCAAAAATCAATGAGCGGTCGCCAATTTGCGGGTTGGAGATAGTACTCCATACTGACAACATACCGTTTTCGCTATCACTATCGTCTAACTGGTCCACCTTCTCACCATCAATATATAGTTCGAGTTGTGCAAAATCATTTTTGAAGCCACCTATAACTAACCCAATTTGATGCACGCCGGGTGCAAGCGGGTCTGACTTGAGAGTAAATAACTTTGGCCCATCAGCCGGGGTGCTTCCGGTTACTGTCCAGCGCAAACTTCTGTCTTTTCGTATAGTTAGAATTTGAGAACCAGGTTTGTTATATATATTTTTTGTTTTTCTTAATTGTTGTGGGACCAACATGTTCATGACTAAAGTCATGTCTTTGCTGGTGACGTCAAGGCGAGGGTCAAATGGTATTGAAGCGCTGTTGCGGGCGACAAATTTCGGAAAATCCTTGTAAAGACTCTCACTTAGTCGCATTTTCAGCATATCTGACTTCATCTGCTCATATATCGCAGGCTGAATTTCCCGTAGGTCTGTTTTTTCTTGCCGATCGTTTACCACATCAAATAGAAAATAGGCTTTTGGGTTTGTAACATCGTTTCTGCGTTCTATTTTGACCAACTTGTAGTTACCGTCACGCAGGGCGTAAACTTTGTCCGCTCGAACATCTGCAGATCTCAGAGAGCTGCCGTTCATTTGCCACAGAATAGGGTTGTGCGATATTGACTCAGCGCCAGTGAACGCTGCGGCCTTTGATCGTCCGTCAATCTTGTCGTAGAGATAAGATGGATCCTTACCTAGTAGCTCCATAAAGGTTGGCAATAAATCATACGTGGTCATTACTGAGTCATTGCTGCTACCACTGGCTATTCCATTGGGCCAATGGGCAACCATAGGCATACGAACGCCCCCTTCATAAAATGTACCTTTGTTGCCACGGTGCCAGCGTTCCTTGTTTTGTTGTAATCGGGTGGCACCATTGTCACTGGTGATAACAATGAGAGTGTCGTCAAGTATATTTTTCTCACGAAGCTTATCAACAATGAGTCCAATCTGTTGATCAATGGCGAACATGGTTCCAATATTTCCGCCTCGATCTCCACCTCCTTTAGCAGGATCGAGTGAAGGGTCAAGCCCGTTATCACTGTAGGAGAAGTTTCTTGGTGGAGTGAACGGGTAGTGAGGGGTGAGCGGCCAGAAATTAATAAAAAGTCCCTGATCCCAGTTCTCATCTATAAAGTCGATGACCTTTTGCGTGTAGTAATAGTCGATGTAGTCTACGTCGAGTATTTCTGAACTGTCGTTAGAAACAAATCGGTAGTCACCACTCCAGTTAGAAAAATCGGTTGTGGGTACCACTTGATGATAAGAAAAATTATCAAAACCGAGAGCTTCGTGTCTGTATTGCTCTCTGCTTAGGCCCACGTGCCACTTGCCGTGGTGTGCGGTTTTTTTCCCCAACTGGCGCATTATATGCCCCAATTGGGGAATAGTATCTGAGAGTCCGCTGTTACCTGACAGCTTTTGATTAAGCCTCGCTACTTGTGGCCACGCGTCGAGTGCACCATGGCCAACGGGCATGTCCCCGGTTAGTACACTGACTCTTGTCGGGGTACATACCGCGGAACCTGAATAAAACTGATTGAACGCCTTCCCATTTGCTCTTAATAAATCGATATTTGGTGTTACTGCATCAGGTTGTTGCAGTATGTGGTTGTTATAGCCGAAATCAAAAAATCCAGCATCGTCCAACATGATGTACAAAATGTTTTTCGGACCTGAGTTTTGTTGTGCTGCAGAAGTTGCTAGATGGCATAGCAAGAAGAAATAAACGAAGTAACGAACTGAAATTTTATACATATTAGGAAGATGGCCTTTCTTATGAGTTTAGTCTATTTGCATGTGGTTTCAATTTGGCTGCTGTAACGGATCAAGCATGGGTCATTGCGATGGCCAAGTTCCATTGCACCTATACGTCTTAATCCTTCTTTCGATTTAACCCTTCTCAGCAATTTATTCTGTCTTATTTTAGACCACTGCACTTACCCTGCCGCATAGCTAGCCTATGTACCACCAAGTGGTTTCGAAATGCGGTAACTCATTTTGATCGAAATTAGCCTTTCGGAAAAAGATCAATCGGCTGAATTGATTTAAACAACTTTATAAAAGCTAAATCTCACTTAATAAATAATAAAGCGATAGCGACGTGAGTTTAAATTATTAATCAGTTATAAAAAATTGAGTAACAACAATATGAACACTAATACAAACGGATACTATTTCTAAAAGGATAATGTGGATATACTGTCACCTGTTTAAAAAGTAGCAGCGGCAATCACTTCGTTTACAGAAAAGTGAAGTGTATTGTCATTGTTCGTAATGATTCGTGCGGCAATGGGTCATAACAACGTCGTAAAGGAGAGACACTTATGCAAAAGAAAGAACAAATTCCAGCAAGTTTTAAATTAGTTAGCATACTAACTGTTCTAACTACCAGTTTGCTTGCTCCACTTATATCGTCTGCCGGAGTTTTTATTACTTGGGAAGAAATTACGGAGGCTAATCCAAACGAAACCGCGCAACCGATAATCCGGCCACAATCCAGTGCCAACATCGAGGAAGAGCACAATTATGCAAATCCTGATGTTGCGATTGTAATCGATAACTCTGGTAATCCGAATTATGTGGAGTCAGCTATTCGAAATACTGAAGATGATATTTCTGAAGAGGAGCATGCGCAGCAGCTTCAAGAATCGTCGGTAGTTCAGAGCCCTCCGGATGAACCACCTCCGCTACATTTTGTTGATGTATCGGTGGGAAATGGTGACTTACTTTGGTTTATTAATGGCGCTCCATACACCACCGTCACGCTAACTGTTGCAAATGAAAAAGGCCTACTGCAGCAGTCTTATTCTCAATTCGACGAACTATCGCTTAATGCCAAAGACGCTGAGTTGCCTGACGGAACCTATAGTTTTTTGATCATTGTGCGTGACCCGGAATTCGATGATCTTCAATCTGTTGCCAATGAGGAAGTAGATTCAAAAGAATGTATAGAAGTGGTGCATGAATATGATGGAGTGGAGTGCTATTACCTTGAAAGTCCAGAGGATGGCCTAGTTAATAGCATATTTAATTTGAATGGGGACATTTATCAAAATACATCTGAGAGGGGAGAGATCGTTGTTAAGAATTCCAAGATTGAGCTAGTTTTGGGTTCAGAACAAGACGCTAATTAAGAATATACAAGTAAATATACACAGATACATTTGTCTACTAATCGTGGGAAGGAGTAATTATGAAAAAAGCAAAATTAACGGAACTTTTAGTTCTTGGAGTAAGCGCGGTTTTGTTACCCGCATCGGTTGTAAAAGCGGTTGAAATTGGCCCAACGGGTACAATTACCGATGTAACTCCAGAGTTAAGGTTTATCGATAACACTACTGGCGGTGGAGATCCTGGTTTCGAAATTGAGGTACAAGGTAACTGTCTTGCTGACGAAGTCTGCTTTGATGCTGACGGGCAATCTACTCCTTTTGCAACCTGGAATCTGCTAGCACCTGAAGATTCTTTTGTTCTGGATGGTGGGGGCCGAATCGGGGTGCGTTTGGGTTCTAGTGGACTCGGTGTAACAACACCTTCTGCAGATTTACATGTCGGCGGTGGGCAAGTGTTGCTCGATAATATTAGCTCCACATGGGCGTTAAATCCGGGCTCATCTGGTTTGTGGTTTCATCAAAGCAATACGGGTCCCGTTGGTGTCGTTAAGTTTAACAACAACAATACTCAGCCCGATAGACTTGCAATTAACGGCAACAAGGTCGGTATTGGCACAGAATTTCCAGATGAGTTATTCCATGTCAGAGGTTCGGATGCTACCTCTGGGGGCGGAAATTCGGTCGCTGGCAAAGTAGAGAATACCTCTGGGACCACTGCTATCAGAACCATGTTTGAACTTGTGAACAATGGTGATCCGCGATTTAGATATGTGAATACTGCGAATGGTCAAGCGTGGGCTCTTAACCCCACCAATGGAGAGTTCAGAATCTCGTTAGATGGTTCTGGTGTCACGGAGGTCAGGGTATCACCCGGCGGAGATGTGAGGATAGCTGGTAATTTAACAGAAGGGTCTGATAGAGCCTCTAAAGAGAATTTTGAATTCCTTGATGAAACTGGTGTGCTGAGTAAAGTTGCAGCGCTCCCGGTAACTGAATGGAGCTATAAACACAACCCAGAGCAACGACACATAGGCCCAATGGCCCAAGACTTTCATGAGGCTTTTGGCTTAGGAGCAGATGAGACAACTATATCTGCAAGAAATCTTGCCAGCGTGTCTTTGGTTGCGATAAAGGCTCAGCAAAGCATTATCGAAGAGCAATCTTTGGCTATTGAAAACTTGAGTAATCAACTTAAGCTATTGCAAAAGCAAATAGCCCAGTAAGAACGCGCGAAGAGCTGGTGTACAGTTTGCCAGCTTGGAGCGTAACTTATACAGTCGATCAGGCGGCGGGCAAGACCTCCGCCTGAATTGGCAAACCTGCCTGAAAATTCCAAAATGTCACAAGTTTGCTGAAGCGTTGGCTTTCTTGAGACTCTTCTCGAGCCTTTAATCCAGATCTAGTAGCTGCATGTTGCCAACTGGCTTCATGTGGTTCTATAGTGTTCTTTGGTTGACGATTATATTGACAAACTATTGCTTCGGGTCCTAAACAATGGCGAAGGCAAAACTAACAGCTTATTAGATAAAGCATCACCGGGGCAGCTGCTACTGGGGGCGTATTTTCTGTGATGGAAGTGGGGATTTGAGAGATCCTTATGACATGTGCGGGTAGAAAAATCAGGGAGTTAGCAGTGATGAAGGTTAAAAATATAGTGAGCAGTAGAAAAATGTCGTTAACGCGGTTGCTTTTCGTATGTTGGGTTCTTCTCCTAGCATTAGGTTCTTCACAGGCAAATGCTTGCACACCAAATAGCTCGGTATCCACAGAGTTAGAGATGAATGATGCAATTTCTTGCTTCAATACTGGAACGATCAATTCCGTCATATCTATTGACGCAAGTTTCAACGTGTCGTCACCGCTAACTATCATCAATGCAAGCTCGGCGTTAACGCTGGATATTGTTGGAAATAGTCATCAAATAACATCAACTGCCAGTGCTGGCAACTTGGTTGAAGTAAGCGGTGGTTCCGTAAAAATTGTTGATCTGACTTTGTCGGGTGCGCCCGCAGCCGCCATTGCTACCAACAGCGGTGCGGAGCTCGAGGTATATGATTCGGCCATTGAACTGAGCGACAAAGGCATATTGGTCGACACAGCATCTTCACAAGTTAGTGTATTCAATTCATTGATCATTGATTCTGCAACCAACGGAATACGCATGTTGGATGGAGTAGTAACAGTGGTTGACTCTACTATTGATAACTCAACAAGAACGGGTGTGTATATGAGTAACGGAGATCTCACGATTTCTAATACGTCAATTACAAATGGATATTACGGTGGAATCTATGTCGAAGCAGGTGATACTGTAGTTGAGTATTCAACCATTGCAGGTAACAGATTAAATGGTGTGGATGTTATTGGCGGTTCAGTGTTAGTGACTAACAGTACGCTATCTGATAATAGAATAGGTATGTATGCTCAAGCAGGTTTTGCCTCTTTAGGTAATTCAACAGTTAGCTTCAATAACGATAATGGATTGGAGGTTGGTGGCGGGCAAATAAGGGCCTTTTCAAGCATAGTTGCTTTTAATGCTCAAAGTGGTCCCTACAGCGATTGCATTCAATTTTCGGGTTCCTTGACTATGGTTGGCCCATTCGCCTCAAGTTTTGATTCTGATGGGAGTTGCAGCTCTTTCAACACTGGTTCGAATGCGATGAGTGCAAATCAATTGAATTCTACAAGCTTGTTTGCATTGGGGGACTATGGTTGCCAAAACCAGCAACGGACCCTTAACGGTAGTGGCTGCGTGAATGTTCATATGCTTGAACCTGCTTCAATCGCAGTCAGCTCTGGAGACTGCTCGGGAACAGGCGGTAATCCACCAATTCCTAGTATTAGCGACGACCAGATTGGTGAGCCGCGAACAAACACATGCGCTTCCGGCGCTGTAGAAAGCTCTATACAAACTTGTGGTGGGCAACCGGTAGACGTAGACTTGAATGCTGGTGAGTCTCCGACGCCAAATGCGGATGTAATTTTAGGGACACCAAATGCGGATGTAATTTTAGGGACACCAAATGCGGATGTAATTTATGCCCTGTCTGGTGATGACATTATTTGTGGTGAAGGCGGCAATGACAATATTGATGGTGGCGGCGGTGATGACCAGATTTTTGGGGGATCTGGCGATGACTGGATTTATGCTCGTGCCGGTGAAGACACTATTTTGGGCGGTATAGGGGACGACACAATTTATGGAGGTGGAGATATAGATTATATCTATGGCGAGGACGGTGACGATATGCTTTTTGGTCAGACTGGCGATGATGTGATCTATGGTGGAAATGGCGTCGACGGAATCAATGGTGGTGGTGGTGGTGACATTATCTACACCGGCCCTGGAGCTACGGTAGGCACCGGGAAATTTGCATCGGGCAATGTTGGTGCTGACTTTATTTACGGGGGGCCAAATGCCGATGACCTTCGAGGGTTTAATGGTGCGGACACCATTGAAGGCGGCGGTGGAGATGATTACATCACGGGTGGCGTTGGCAGAGATGTAATCGATGGTCAAGCCGGTAATGACACGATTCGAGGACAAGATTCAGTAGACACGCTTGTCGGTGGAAGCGGGAGCGACGATATCAATGGTGGTAATGGAGGCGACTTTATCTACGGTGGGCCGGGCAACGACATTTTAAATGGTGGTCCGGGTGACGACGAAGTAAATGGTGATGGAGGAAGTGATCAGGTCAAAGGGGGCAGCGGTGATGATGCTTTGACAGGTGGTGCGGCAGGTGGTGATGTGTGTGACGGGCAAAGTGGTGTCGATACAGGTGTAGAAGGCGCGACTTGATCTGACACCTTACTTGAATTTTGAGTCTGGTGAAAGACTTGAAATAAGTGAGGGTTACCGGTTTTAATGGAAGTGCAAACTTTTCTTAAAACCTTAAGAGGCAA
>Ga0114957_1000946_pt1 | contig 34689 bp, 16 predicted proteins | sample BantaG_FD_87175 | JGI IMG/M metagenome (GOLD analysis project Ga0114957, IMG submission 87175) | Marine algal microbial communities from Bantry Bay, Ireland - BantryBay_4 metaG | ecosystem: Host-associated > Algae > Red algae > Unclassified | place: Bantry Bay, Ireland | collected 2014-11-21
AAATAAATTGCGCTCTGAAAAATCAGCCAAGGTCGGAGTCAAAGCGAAAAGAAAAAAAGCCGGTTGGGATAAGAGCTACCTCATCAAAATACTGAGGGCATAGGCAATCTTGCGATTGCCATGCGCGACTACAGGGGACAGAACCCAATTGCGCCCACTCTCAACGAACGGGTGTCATAAAACAGGAAATCGGTACCGCAAAGCTGCGATACCGATTTACCGATTGAGAACTGCCATCTCCATGTGTTTGCTCGCTCTTTTCTTTGAAAAACATTTTGAACGGAGCGGATGGTTTGACTCTGTTACGTAAACACTCTACATATGGGATGACTCATGTTTCAGTCAGACCCTACAATAAGCGCCATCTTGCGGATAGTAGCTGACTTTTTACTTACCTAAGTAACAGCTTCTTGTATATTCTATCTTGTTTGCTCTTGATTTCAATAATATATAAGCCCTTGGGATTTTCTCTAAGATTGATAGGAATACTTAGATTTTTACCCTGAACAGTCGTATTAAAGACACGGTGACCAATGGTATTGTAAATGGTAATATCCAGATCTCTGGACTCTTTTAATTTAGCATTTATTTGAAAAGATCCCGAAGTAGGGTTGGGAAACAGATTGACAGAAAGGATATTGTCAAGGTTAGAAGTACTCACAATTCCAATTTCATAGCTTGCTGTAAATTCGCAATCATATGCATCGGTAACAGTAACTTCATAGGTGCCCCCGGAAAGGTCAACAATGGTGGGTCCGTTTTGTGAAATATTCCAGTTAAAATTATAAGGCCCTACTCCGCCAACAGGCGTCACCGTAATTGCACCATCATTTTCTCCAAGAGTAGGCTCAGTAAGCACTTCAGTTAAACTTAATTCAGGACTTACTAACACCTCCACCATATCGGTACTTGTTACCCCACTTGGGTCGGTTACTGTGATGGTATAAGTGGTGTTCACTAAAGGAGTAACGGTAATCTCAGATATGTTTTCGCTTGTGCTCCAACTAAAAGAACAATCGGTACAATCTTCCAGGCCTGTTGAGATGTCGGTACTTTCACCTTCGCAGATTTCAATGTTGTCACCGAGGTCAACATTAATTTGGAAAATAGGAGTCAAGGTGGCGTCTACGTCAGAAGTAAAATCAATCACAGGATTTATATCGCCCGTTTCCAGCCAGTACTGGAAAGTATAGCCTTGCTTGGCAATCGCTTTTATGCGAAGTGGGATATTTTTAAAATATTTACCCTGATAGTTAAAAGGTGTTTTCATGTCATTCCAATTGACAACGACGGTACCGCCGGTATTTTGATTATAATTTAGCGTTAGGTTATAAGTACCTGCCAGATTCCAATGGTCATTGAGGAAAGTCTCCATATAAGCTTGCCGCTCGTCATAAAATGCTCTGTAATGATTAACGTTGGTAATCCAGTTAATGTAGCTACCTCCAAGCGCATTCTCTGCGCCCCATTTGTCAAGATGATTATTTATTTCAGGTTCTATTATATCCATGATCCCGTCTGTCACATCATTGACTCTTGTTGGTTCAAAAATGATATTAGAGAAGGTACAGGTTCGTTGAATGTATTCATCTCGAAACGAGGTGTTGTCCATCAGGTTTCTGAAAAACACCGTACTGTTGCGATGAAAAGGCCAGGTCATATGTGAGGCATCCAATACAGAGTCAAGGGTGTTGAAATCAGGATGAGAATAAGTACTAAAATTAAGGTTGGTACTGTTGTCATTATCAAACATTCCCCAACGCCATTTTGCATCAGCTTTCTTTTCTTTCCATACGACCTGATTGTTGGCAGGCCAGTCATTCGCAGCGACATAGATAGATGAAATCCAATAATTTAAGAACTCGTCAATATCAATTTTTGATTCGGCATAAGTATAATTTGTCGGATCATTCAGGTCGTTATTTTCAAGCCAGTTATAAAGTTCATCGTAATCGATATCGTCGCCTCTTTTTAATTCTTGCCAGGACAAACCTGCATTCTTTATCAGGTCGAGTTCATCTGATTTGATATCATAAACAAATTCAAAATATTCATTGGTATACAATTCACGAATATTTATAATGCCCCAGTAAAGGTCATTGATGTAAAGGATGACGGGTTTATAGCCCTGAAGATCGATGTCAACTTCATCCCACAGCAAAGCCTGCACGGCAGCATCTCTGAATCCCATTCTGAGGTAATCCTGGCCGCTATTACGCAGTTTTAATTTTTCAAATTGTGTTGTATTTCTTCCTTCATATAAAGGGTAGTCGATAGGAGGGCTTCCATATGTTTTTTCTTTTACAGAAATGTTTAAACTTCTAAGGGCCATGTTTCTGGAACAACCGCCACCTATTTTAATACCGGCATTTACATTAAAACCAACATCACCATTGGTCTCAAAAAGTGTGATGTTTACTGGTCGGGTCCAGTCCTGGACATAGTTTCTGGGAGTGGGGTCGCAATAGCCGGGGATACCGTTAGTACCCACCACATAAATTCCAATTTCATCATCAAAGAAATTATCAGGATCTGTATTAATATGTAAAACCGGAAGATTTGGATCAGTGACAAACAAGTAAGACCGGACGGCAGATTGGCTTTCTTTATAATTGCCTGCCTTGAATGCTGTTGCTTTTAAACTTTGCGTTGCATCAACAGTAAGTTCAGTGGTGTAAAGTGGTGAACTCATGGTAGGTTCAGAACCATCTATTTCGTATCGAATATCTACGCTTGGATCACTATGAGTAATACTGGTCGTTTGTGAAGTGTTAAACATTCCATTGTCCAATGAAATGACTGGAGGAGCAAGCCATAAAGCAGCACCGTTATTAGAAGCGTTGGGGGTGATGTTGCCAAATGTTACAAAATTACTGGCGCCATCTGTCTCCCGGCCATGTGTTGCTTCAAAAGGAATTTCACCAAAACTAATTTGATCAATAACATGAAAAGCGCCATCAACAACTTGTACCAGTGCCAGGTCTTCACCAGCTCCGCTCAAATTAAAATTTGTATGCAGTCCCCCTTGCTCCGGATCATTGTCTGCCCAGATAGTAGCAAAGCCACCAGGTTGAATAACAAGCGGAGCACTAATTTGCCATTTCGTCAAATCAGTTATATCGTCAGTTAAAAAGAAACCACCAAGATTGACAACACTGCTACCACCATTATATAATTCTACCCAGTCATCTCGCTCGCCTTGTTCATCTACATATTCAGTTCCACGAGCTGCCACTTCATTGATGAAAACATCATTTACCGGATCATTGCTTGCTACCTGCTCAACTTCAATTATCATTTTTGCTGCTCTGTCAGGATCGTTGTCAAAAGTTCTAATGATTCGAGTACCAGCGGTTCCACTTACGACAAAAGACAGCGCATTTCCTGCTGCCCAATCTGTTCGGTTTACAATTTCCTGAACGATGCTTGTCAAGTTTGGGGATTGTTGTAAAATTCCAGCATCATCCTGTGTTGTCCAGTCAGGTGGAGTCCAGGAGACACTGGCGGTTGTAGTTGTCCGGTCATAAATATTATTAGCCACAGAAACATAAGGCGCAGAGTTTCCCACATTTTCACCCTGAATGGTTAGATTGCAATCTCCGGAACTTTGGGTAGATGAAGCATTAGTGAACTGGAGGTAAACATTATTAATAGTAGCCCCCTGAGGCACATCAATTCCCTGAAACCTAAGTCCTATATATTCAGTAGCAGGAGGTTGGGTCATATAAATAATGGTGCCATCAAGATTCATCCATCCTTGTGAAATTTCAAACTGTTTGGCATCATCATCACCTTCAACGATCTGATAAGTATACATAGCACTATAAGTAACATCGCCACCGGCTGTCGAATTAGAGACGGAAGGAGTAGAGGAAATAAAAATTTGTATGTCATCACTTCCATCTGGAATTCTACCGGATGAAGTGTTGGAAGCCTGTGGGCCAAAAATGACCTCATCGACTAGGCTTGTTCCATCGGATTGGTAAAGCGAAATTTGTTCACCACTTGCGCTGAGCTTAAAGCCAACATGATTTTCTCCCTGATCAGTATCATTGTCCGCCCAAAGTAAAAGGAAACCTCCGGCAGGCACTGTAGTTACAGCTGAGTTACCGGAAGGAATTTGCCATTTGGTTGGCTCTAATGGATCGTCTGTTATGTAATATCCGGCAAGGTCAAGATCAGAGCTACCCGCATTGTAAATTTCAATCCAGTCATCAAAATCCCCGAAATTATCCGCAATGGCATTATCATTGGAAGCCATCCATTCATTGATGAATAGTTGGGCAGAGACAGATTGTGTAAAGAGGAACAATGCAATAAAAAGTGAGGCTACAGCCTTGCAGGAAATTGTTTGTGTATATGCTCTCATAAATAATTCCGGTTAAATGCGAAGCTGTTAAGATTAATCTGAAACGGGTTGTTGACCGGTTTTTTGATTCTGGATATTATCGACAAACAACTTCAGAATGTTTAGGATGAGATCAGAAGATTATACGCAAAAGCTACTCCAAAAAGGAGGGAAATCATCTGAAATTCAGGATTAAAAAATTGAAAATTTAAAAAAGTCAGGCTGGACTACTGCAAAGATAAAGAATAAATAAAAGAATCTGTGTAAATACTGGGTTAACTGTATGCTAAATGGCTATTAATTATAAAATACTTTAAGGACTTATGATCGGAATCGGCAATAAAAAACCAGAAAAGGATGAGATACCGCTCTAATCTAATGAATTCCCCGATGCTTGCGTCGGAAAACATTTCAAAGAGTTAAGCCATGTATGGCGGTACGCCGTCCGCTTGCGGCGGAGTAGTTCAGGCTCTATATCAAAGCGACATACCATCCTTTTCTGGCTAATCGGGTTATGAATTAGTTTTGTCTGGCACCAACTTACTTCTCCAACAAAAGCTTCCTGATAGCTACGCCTTCTCTTGTTTTTATAACGACCAGAAATAACCCTGAAGCATGTTGATTCAAATCAAAAACAATAGCTTCTTGACTTCCTTCATGTTCAGTAGCCATAGCCAACTGGCCAATTGAATTGAATACTTCAACAGTAAATGTTTCATACGCATCAAAAAGTACCCGAACTGTAAAGAGGTCAGCTGTCGGATTTGGCAATAGATTAAATAGCTGTAGGTTGCCCGGTTCCGATACACCTGTTGGAGGAAAGAAATCAATAACTTCACTATAAGTACAACCATTCGCATCCGTAATTTCAACAGAATAAATTCCGTAAGGAAGGTCAGAAAGAACAGATTCGGCCTCCCCATTAAACCATAAAATGGAGTAGGGTGAAGTTCCTCCAAAAGGATCTATTTGTATAATACCATCGCTATTGCCGGGACTCGGAAAAGTAGTTGTTACGGAAAGCCCAAGAGGAGTTGGTTCTTGTAGACCTATGATTGATGCAATCGTACAATTATTATTATCGGTAATAGTAACGCCATAGTTGCCAGCCGATAGATTTGAAACATCTTGAGTTGTGCTGTTATTGCTCCACAAGTAGGTGTATGGCGCTGTTCCGCCCATTACACTTAAGTCAATACTTCCTTCGCTACCTCCAGCGCAACCGCCATTCGTTCCAACACTACTAATATCAAAAGCTTCAGGAACACTAACATCGATGTTTTGTAAAAAAGAAGTACAGCCATTCGCATCTGTAATGGTGACAGCATAGGTACCGGCATCAAGGTCAATAATATCTTCTGTTTCATCTCCATTATTCCAAAGGAAGGTATAAGGCATCATTCCTCCTGTTACATCAAGATCAATACTTCCACCTGCACCACCAGGGCAGAGAACATCAGCAGGCGTAGCATCTGATTGAGGACTTGGTAAGATCGAAACAGTTAAGGCATCAACACTCGGTACGCCCGATATATCTGTTACAGAAACAGAGTAAGTAGTGGTACCCGTCGGTGAAACAGTAAGCGTTGAGTTAGAACTTCCATCTGACCAGAGGTAGTCACAATTACAATCAGGGATGGTGGCATCCAGAGTTACGGACGCTCCCATACAGACGGAAGTATCAACTCCAATATCTACATTTATTAAGAAAATGGGAGTCAGCGTATCCGCATTTACATTGGAAACAAAATCAATAACAGGGTTTGTGTCTCCGTTCTCTAACCAGAATTGAAACTCGTAATTTGGCTTTGCAATAGCTTTTACCTGTAAAGGAACATCCTTGAAATACCGACCAGTATAGTTGTAGGGTGTTTCCATTTCATTGGAGTTGACCACCACGGTACCGCCTGTGTTTTGATTGTAATCTAAGTGTAACTCATAGGTACCATTCAAACTAAACTGCGAGTTGATGAAATTTCTCATAAAGTCGGGGCGGTCCACAAAGAATTGTTTGTAATTATCAATCCAGATGTTCCAGGAAATTATATTGCTTCCAGCGGCATTGTTAAAGCCATACTTGGCAATGTGTTGAGCCATATATGGTTCCAGTTGTGCCTGGATACTATCAGAAAAAGTGTTGACTCTGGCCGGATCATAAATGAGATGAATAAAACTACAGGTTCGTTGAATGTATTCATCTTTAAATTCCTGGTTTTCTAAAAGACGACGAAACGCCATAGTACTGTTACTGTGATTTGGCCAGTTTTGGCTTAGGTCATCCGTTACATGCTCCAGTGTATTGAAGTTGGCTTCTGTATTTGGGTCAAAGCCGTTGCTGGTACTTCCATCAGTATCCATCACGCCGTAACGCCATTTTCCACCCACTTTCCTTTCCTTCCAGATCGTAATGTTATTGGCAGGCCAGTCGGCATTTGCCATATAAATCATAGATGCCCAGTAGTTGGTAAACACATTGATGTCGATTAATGAATCGGCAACCTGATAATTGGCAGCCATGCTAAAGTCATTATTTTCTAAAAAACTGTAGAGCTCTAGGTATTCGGTATCCGTTCCTTTTTTTACCTCTTGCCAAGGTAAATTGGGATTTTTAATGAGGTCAATTTCCTTGGGGTCAACGTCATAAACTACTTCAAAAAACTCATCAACATAACGTTCTCTTATATTGTGCAATCCCCAAAAATTACCATTTAGGTAGACGACTGAAGGTTGGAACGCCTCTAATTCCAAATCTATTTTATCCCAAAGTAAGATATGGTTAAGGCCATCGCGATAAGCCATACGAAGGTAGTCCTGACCACTGTTTCTCAATTTTAGACGACGATAATTGTTGTGATTGCGACCTTCATAAAGTGGGTAATTAATTCTTTTATCTCCATACTTTTTTTCGCGTGTTGCGATGTTTAAACTCTTCATGGCAAAAGTTCTTGAACAACCTCCCCCAATACTTACTCCTGCATTTACACTAAATTCGGCATCCCCATCTTCCTTCATCATACTTAAGTTAATCGGTCGTTCCCAGTCCTGATTCCAGTTAGCTGGGAAAGTAGAACAGAAATCAGTTATCCCATTCGTTCCTTCTACATAAATGCCAATAGAGTCATCAAAGAAATTAGCGGGATCGGTATTGATATAAATAGCTGGTAGCGAAAGATTCATGTCAATCAAAAAAGAAGACCTGGTTGCAAGGCTAGGGGAGGAACCCGCTTTAAACGCTTTTGCAACTAAACTGGTGTTTTGAGTAATCGAAACAGGTGCGGTGTAAAGCGTTCCACTTTGGTCCGGTTCAGATCCATCTAAAGAATAATAAATCATAACTGTTGGATCGGGATGACTTATACTCACTTCCTGTGTACCTGTGTATGATCCGCTTGTCAGGGAAATTGCCGGAGCGCTCAACCAGTTTGGGGCACCGTTGTTAGAAGCATTTGGCGTAATTTCTCCGAAGTTTTGCCAGGTCGGAGCACCATCCGTTGTTCGACCATAACTAGCCTTAAATGGCATATCAGAAAATGTAATGGAATCAAGAATGGTGATTTCGTTATTTAAAATTTGAACAAGAGCAACGGATTCACCGGCACCACTTAAGGTAAAGTCGGCGTGCAAACCACCCTGCTCCGGATCACTGTCGACCCAAAGCGTTGCAAACGCTCCTTGAGCGATAGTGAGCGGTTGGCTGATCTGCCATTTTGTAAGATCATCATAATCATCGGTAAGATATAAACCACCAATGTCTACTGCCTGGCTTCCACCGTTGTAAAGTTCAATCCAGTCATCACAGTCACCATCTTCATCAGCATAGCTTGTTCCTCTTGCTGCGATTTCATTAATGTATAGATCCTGAATAGCTGTAGTAGGAGTGGCAAATTCTGCTTCGATAAAAAGTTTTGGAGCGAGAGCTGGGTTTCCGTCATATGACCAAGGAACTCTTAAGCCTATTCCAGTAAAAATAAAAGTTAGTGGATTATCTTGTGTCCAAGTCGGAAGTGCCACTATTTCTTCAACAATACCTGCGAGATTTGGTGTTTGTTGATTAGGTCCAGCTTCATCAAAAGTGGTCCACTCGGCTGGTTGCCAATTGACGGAGGCAACAGTTGGCAACCTGTTACTAATATTTTGTTGGGTTTCATCAAAAGTCAATGATGTTGCGTTGTTTTCACCTACAATACTCAGATCACAGAATCCAACACTTGAGCTGGGTAAACCGGTTGAGAATTGTATGTACGCATGGCTAACTGTTGCACCTTGAAGCACCGGAACATTTTGAAAGCGAACGCCGACGGTTTGGTCGCCGCTCCAGTCGTTTACAATGTTTAGTATCGTTTCATTGAGCGAAGTAAAAGGTTGAGCAACTGGCTCTTCGGCATCATCCGTACTTTGATTGACAGAAACGGAAACGATACCTGTATAAGTGGTAGGACTTCCGCTGGTATTGTTGGAAGCACCTGGCGTAGGGTCGGTGAAAATCTGGAACAAGCCACTGCCATCGGTACTTCTTCCGGAAGAGATATTACTGTTTTGCACACCAAATAAGACCTGATCTACAAGGGTGACCCCATCAGGCAGGAAAAGTCCCATTGCTTCTCCACTTGAGCTTAGTTTTAAGTCTAAATGATGGGCACCCTGATCTGTGTCCTTGTCAGCCCAAAGGATGAGAAAGCCTCCCGCAGGCACTGTTGTCAAAGCAGGGTCAGTATCTGGAATTTGCCACAGGGTCGGATCAGATAGGTCGTCAGAGAAATAATAATTTGCTAAATCAACCTCTACAATGCCTGCGTTGTAGATTTCAATCCAATCGTCATATTCACCAAAGTTGTCGGTAATTACATCATTATTAATAGCCATCCACTCGTTTATAAAGAGTTGGGCCTTTAAGGGTATTAGTGAAAAAGAGAGGAACAATAGGGTTAAAGATAAAAGTATACCTTTTCTCATGTTGTGGAATTATCAAAAATGATTATAATCTGTTATGTGTGCCGATTAAAGAGTGATTTACCCATTGACAGCACTACAAAAATAACGAAAAAATAGCTGAAACGTTTAGATGCTATGAAAATACCTGTTTTAAGGTATAGGAATTAAAAATATATGGCATATATTTGCCATGCGTTAAGAGGAGGATTTAAATGCTTATATCTTCCCCAAAAACCTAACCACTTCCCACAAACCGTTTACAAATAATACCAATATTGTCGCTTTACCTACAAGTTTAGTACACTGTGTATGGAGTTGCTTTACATTCTGAATAGGTTATTTTGAAAATTAATGGAGTTATAAATTTTGCGAATAGCCTTAGCTATCTAAGGAATTTCTAACGAAAAGTAATTTTAAAAGAAGCAGTCAAAACGGACAGAATTTAGATGACAGTGTATTTAATGGAGTGTACTTTATTAGTGCATGATCCATGGCGTTCAATGAACATATTGAATCTCTATAATCAGCATTTGCTGAAACACATCCGAAGATTGCGGCAAAGTTCGTTTGTAATCTCATGAGCGACATCTTTCTTACAAATTGAGGTGTCTCTACAATTTTTTTAATTGTACTAAACAAACTGTAACGAACTTTTCTTGAATCTGTTTTTGGGATGTAACCCCTCTTCTGTTAACTAGGAGAGGGGGTTTTTTATGGAAATTGCAATTGAGTACATAACACTTCAATTGCAATTTTGTAAAATCTAAGATGTTGCCTGGTGTAAATAATATTGAATAATGAGTCGTTGAATAATGAATATTTATTGGCGTGCGAACGTAGGAAACACGATAGAAGGTAAGCTCAATATTCGAAATTCAATGATTCGACGATTCAATATTTTCTTCATAGATAGGCCGTTTGAAAACTCAAGTTCAAGTGCAAGCTCAAGTTCAAAACAAACGCGAGCTTAAGATGGTGAGCAATTTGAATTTGCCCTTGAACATTTAAAATGTGGAAGCCTGAAGCTCTGCCTCAAAACCCACAGATCATTGTGGGCCCCCGTCCGATAGGTCCGTCGGGACCGGTGAACTTTGAGCGTAAAGAACATTCGCTCGCTATCCCACATTCAGGCTTACCGATCCCGACAGACAAGCCGGGGCTCAATGGTCCCTTAAAGTAGCACCCCGTAAAACGAAAAACGCACTTACATAAATTATTTACGTAAGTGCGTTTTGCAAAAGCAGCAGAAAAAACCAGTACTTATCAAGCTTGAACAAAATTAAGAATTTCATCCACATACTGTCGATCATTCGCTAAGCGTGGCACCTTGTTCTGGTTGCCATATTTGCCTTTTGATTTCATCCAGCCCAGAAAAGACCCTTTAGGTAATGAGCGGAGTAATAGCTGCTCAAGCGCCATATCTTTATAGCGTTTTGCTTCGTAATCAGAGTTTATTTTTTGTAGGTTTTCGTCTAGCAATTGATTAAAAGCGGCCATGTCTATTGGTGGTTTGTCAAATTCAATCAACCACTCATGTCCACCTTTTCCGGAGCCCTTAAAAAATACAGGAGCTACTGTGTATTCAGAAACAATCGCCTCAATTTCATTACAAGTCAATTCCAAGGCTTTGTCCGTATTAGATACCATTACTTCTTCACCAAACGCGTTAACAAATTGTTTGGTACGACCAGTAATTTTAATTTTATAAGGCGCTTTAGAAGTAAAGCGAACGGTATCTCCAATTTTATATCGCCATAGACCGGAGTTGGTAGAAATAACAATCGCGTAGTTTTTACCAATCTCCACCTCTTCTAAATGCACCGTTGTTGGGTGCTCGTTATTCCACTCTTCCATTGGTATAAACTCGTAGTACACACCATTGTCGAGTAAGAGCAACATGTCATCATGATCAAAATCCAACTGGGTGGCAAAGTAACCTTCAGAGGCATTGTATACTTCCATAAAAACAACATCACTTGATGGAAGAAAGCGATAGAGTTGTTCGCGATAAGGGGTGATACTTACGCCACCGTGAATATAAGCTTCAAAATTCGGCCATACTTCAAGGATGTGTTCCTTACCCGTCTTCTCCAGTATTTTTCGAAAGAAAACAATAATCCAGGTAGGTACTCCACCGACCATGCGGATGTGCTTGGCTTCTCTGATGGCGATGTCTACCATCTTCTCCATTTTCGATTCCCAATCATCCAACAGACAAGTATCAACATCAGGCTCGAAAAAAGGGCGAGCGACCTTAGGCATGTCTTTTACCATAAGGGCAGAAACATCACCAAAGATCGTATCAAGATTAGGTTTGTATTTGGAATGACTACCCGCCATTAAAAAATTCTTACCAGAAAAAATAGTACAATCCGGCTTGTTGTGATAAAGCAGGGTCATCGTATCCCAGGTGCCCTTAATGTGGCAGCTTTTGAAATTTTGTGGAGAAACAGGTAGAAATTTACTTTTATCACTGGTGGTACCGGAAGATTTGGAAAAATGCGTAACGACTCCAGGCCACAGCACATCTTTCTCTCCCTCCATCATTCGGATTATGTACGGCTTGAGGGATTCATAATCTTGTACAGGAACTTGCAGTGCATAATCCTGAGGCGAATCAATATTCGCATAATTATGCGCTTTTCCCCATTTGGTCTCCTTGGCAGATTCTATTAGGCTAGTAAACACATCTCGCTGTGCCTCATGAGGGTTATTCATGAAGTATTCGATCTGCTTATAACGCAGGGAGTAATAAGTTTGGAAAACAGAATTAACCAGACCTCTCATAGGTTATCAATCGTTTTAAGGTTTTTTACAAGCTGTTAAGTACTTAAATAAACAGCCATATTCTAATATTAGCACGCTGATCCATCTAAATTAAGTAATATCTGCTTAATTATTAGCCTTTTAGGCAAAATGATTGTGATTTATCTTGGAAAAGCAAAACGGGGACAGTATGGGAGATAGTTTAAACAGGTAGGCAAATATAGAAAAATGGCTAAGTACACTGTAATTTAAGTTTCGTCCGAATTTGAATAGGTTATTTTGAAATTGATTGAGTTGTAAATTTCGCGAATAGCCTTAGCTATTTAAGGAATTTCTAACGAAAAGTAATTTCAAAAGAAGCATTCAAAACGGGCAGAATTTAGATTACAGTGTACTAAGTACACTGTGTATTAAGTTGCTTTACATTTTGAATAGGTTATTTTTTGTGCGTACGAGTCAATTTTTTTGAGAATAGCCTTAGCTATCTGAAGAAAAATGTACTAAGTTGAGTCATAAGTATGTTGTAACAGGTTGGACACCGTCAACACAATCGAATCCTTTAACTACTATTATACGCAAAAAAATATAACTTATAGTCAAAATCACGTTAAACAACTTCAGTAACTTGCTGAATGGAAGAGCAGCAAGTCTTCAATAAATAAAAAACATGATCCATCTAAACAAAAAGGGTTTTTTATGTACAGCTAATTATTCTGGTTACATTTTTCTTTTCATCTTGTAACAATAAGGTGGGGTTTGGGATCACTCAAAATAGTGGCAAAAGGTTATAGCTACGCATTAACCCCCTCCAACTCCTTCACCAAAAACGCCCCCGTGTGGCTCTTCTTAATCTTAGCAATCTTCTCAGGCGTACCCGTACCAACAACCGTCCCACCTCGATGACCACCTTCCGGTCCCATATCAATAATATGATCGGCCACTTTAATCACGTCCATATTGTGCTCAATGATGATGATGGTATTGCCTTTGTCAACTAGTTTGTTCAGTACCTGAAGCAGCTGACGAATGTCTTCAAAATGCAAACCGGTAGTAGGCTCATCCAGAATATAAAGCGTTTGCCCAGTGTCGCGTTTGGATAATTCTTCGGCGAGTTTCACCCGCTGCGCTTCTCCTCCGGAAATAGTGGTGGCTTGTTGGCCCAGCGTAATATATCCCAGTCCAACATCCTGCAATGTTTTTGTCTTTCGATAAATAGAAGGAATGTTTTCGAAAAAATCAACCGCTTCATCAACCGTCATATCCAATACATCACTGATCGATTTCCCCTTAAAAAGAATCTCCGTAGTTTCTCTGTTGTAACGTCTACCCATGCAGGTTTCACAGTCCACTGAAACGTCGGGAAGGAAATTCATCTCAATGATTCGCCTTCCGGCTCCATGACAAGTTTCGCATCTACCACCTTTCACATTGAATGAAAAACGACCGGGTTTGTAACCACGTATTTTGGCTTCTGGCAAGTCGGAATAAATCTTTCGAATGTCAGTAAACACACCAGTATAGGTGGCCGGATTGGAGCGCGGTGTGCGACCAATTGGAGACTGGTCAATCTCAATTACTTTGTCAATATGCTCCAGTCCACTGATGCTTTTATGCGGCATCGGACGCTGGATGCTTCTGTAATAATGTTGACGAAGAATAGGGTAGAGCGTTTCATTGATCAAAGTAGATTTTCCGCTTCCGGAAACACCGGTTACACAACAAAAAGTGCCTAACGGAATTTTAATGTTAACATTTTTTAAATTATTGCCACTTGCGCCTTTTAGTGCGAGGAAGTTACCGTTTCCTTTACGTCGTTTTTTCGGGACAGCGATTTGTTCTTTGTCTCTTAGGTACTTGGAAGTAATGGTGTTCTTTTTCAAAAAAGTGGAAGGTATTCCTTCACCTACCAATGCACCTCCATGCTTTCCTGCTCCCGGTCCAAGGTCAATCAAATAATCAGAAGCCAACATGATATCCTTATCGTGTTCCACCACCAAAACGGTATTCCCAATCTCCGCCAATTCACGAAGCGATTCGATCAAACGTTGATTGTCACGCTGGTGCAAACCAATACTTGGTTCATCCAAAATATAAGTGATACCCGTTAGTTGCGAACCAATCTGTGTCGCCAGTCGAATCCGCTGCGACTCACCTCCAGATAAAGAACGCGCCGGTCGAAACAAATCCAGGTAATCCAAACCAACATGCAATAAGAAACCAAGTCGGAGTTTCAATTCTTTTAAAATATCCTTTGCAATGATAGCCTGTCGTTTTGATAAATGCTTGTCCAGTTTATGCATCCAATCCGACAATTCTGCGATGTCCATTTTTGCCAATTCAGAAATATTTTTATCTCGAATTTTAAAATGCAAGGATTCCTTTTTTAGGCGCAAGCCCTCACAATCAGGGCATTCATCAATGGTCATAAAATCTTCTGCCCAACGTCTGATTTTGTCAGAGGAAGATTCCTTGTACCAACGGATCAGCATGTTGGCCAAACCTTCATAAGCCAGGTTGTAAACAAAATCGTGTTTGTTGTAACCAAGATCTACTTTAAAGCTCTCATTGCCGCCATTTATAATGGCCTCCATTGCTTTTTTCGGAATGTCTTTTACAGGAGTAGAAAATGTGAATTTAAACTTTTTTGCAACCGCGCGAAGTTGTTTAAACGTCATATTCTCCCGCACTTCTCCGAAAGGAACGATACCCGCTTCATTGATACTTTTGGAATCGTCCGGCACCACCTTATCCATGTCAACTGTCTGAATATTTCCAAGTCCCTTACACCTGGGGCAAGCACCATAAGGAGAGTTGAACGAGAAGGCGTTTGGAGAAGGCTCTTCATAAGAAATGCCTGTTTCCGAATCCATCAAATGCTTGCTGTAAGGAAAAACTTTCTCCGTTTTAAAATCCATTAAAAACAGCAAACCATTCCCCGTTCTCAAGGCTGTTTGAATAGAAGCAGCCAGTCGTTCCTTATTTTTTGTATCAACGCTCAGGCGATCAACGACGACTTCGATATCGTGTACTTTATATCGGTCGAGTTGCATACCAGTTGTGATATCCAAGACCTCTCCGTCTACTCTAACTTTAGTATAGCCTTGCTTCCTGACCTGATCAAATAACTCCCGGTAATGTCCTTTCCTTGAACGAACGAGTGGCGCGAGTAGAAAGACCTTTTTCTTTTTGAAATTATCAAAAATATGCGCCACCATTTGATCTTCATTATAGCGTTCCATCTTCTTACCGGTGTTGTAAGAATAGGCATCTCCAGCTCTGGCAAAAAGCAGTCGCATGAAGTCATAAATTTCAGTAATGGTACCTACAGTAGAGCGAGGGTTTTTACTCGTCGTTTTTTGTTCGATGGAAATGACAGGGCTAAGGCCAGAAATATTTTCCACATCCGGTCGCTCCATTTCTCCAATAAACTGGCGAGCATAGGCCGTAAAGGTTTCCATATATCGCCGCTGCCCTTCTGCATAAATGGTGTCGAATGCCAATGACGATTTACCACTACCACTGATACCCGTAATGACGACAAATTTGTTACGAGGAATTTTTACGTCTATATTTTTGAGATTGTGCACGCGGGCACCAGTGACTTCGATGAATTCGTTTTCTACAACCTGAGTTGCTCCCTTCTTTTTAGATACTTTGGGCATAATTTTTTGTTCCCTTTTTGAACGTATGTTAAGTTAAATTTGACAACAAAAATAAGGAAAGAAGGTTGTTTAACCTAATGGAAAAGAATATGAAGAGGTGGGAGGTGGGAGGTGGGAGGTGGGAGGTGGGAAGTTGGAAGTTGGAAGTTGGAAGCTCACTCGAACGTAGGCTCCGCGATCGTACTACGTTCGAGTGAGCTTCCCACTTCCCACCTCCAACTTCCAACCCTTTAGCGCTAGCTAACTCTACCCAACAGCTCCTTCACCACCAAACGCATCTTAGGTTCCGCAACCCTAGCCAACTCAATGACCGCTTCAAGTGTTGTTTCACGAATAATTTCAGGCGGGTAGCAATGATTGGAAACAACAGAAACGACAAACACAGGCAGGCTCATATGTCGGGCAACAATCACCTCAGGCACTGTCGACATACCCACCACATCGCCACCAATTCTATGGAGATATTGATACTCCGCCGGCGTTTCCAAACTGGGCCCTTGCAAGCCTACGTAGACACCTTCATGTGCCCGAATGTTATTATCCCCTGCTATCTGAAGGGCGTGATCGATCATTTCCCGATCATAGGTTTTGAGCATGTCCGGAAAGCGTGGTCCCAGACGTTCGTCATTGACGCCGCGTAGTGGATGCTCAGGTTGTAGGTTGATGTGGTCTTTTATAAAAACCAAATCACCAGCATACATATTAGCATTGGTACTTCCGGAGACATTGGAGATGAGTAGCTTTTGAATGCCGAGAAACTTTAAAACGCGGATGGGAAAAGTGACCTGCTTCATGGTGTAACCCTCATAATAATGAAAGCGCCCGGCCATAGCAACGATAGGCTTATGAGCCAGATAACCGAAAATTAATCTTCCCTGATGACTTTCAACGGTAGACTCGGGAAAGTGGGGGATCTCTTTGTAAGCAATGCTGTGTTTGATTTCAATCTCATCCACCAAACCGCCAAGGCCCGTTCCCAAAATAATTCCAAAATCAGGTTTAAAGTCGGTTTGTGTCCGAATGAATTGTACGGCTTCTTGAATTTGTTCAAATATCATAGTGGTTTGTCAACGTTTAAATGATTGGTTGGATCTGTGTGTATTTTGAGTATGAATAAGGCGTGGGCCTGTCTAGCTAGCCAGATAGATTCGGTCTGATAGCCATGCGGTTAAGGTCGGTTCTACAACAAAGTGCATGCTTAAGAGGCGCCAAATCCAGCCATCAATTTAAGCTTGACAGATCACTTAGTCGACAATCATTGTTTTGGTATCCAATTGTTGTTGTTTCATGTTTTTTGGAAGTTCTCTGGGTTCGTATTGCTGGTTGCGGAGTTGGGCTTTGAAACCAGCTTCGGTGATGGCATTTTGAATTCCAGCTGCCGTAAACCGGAAGGCAGCACCTGCCGCAGAGACTACATTTTCTTCAATCATGATACTTCCAAAATCGTTTGCACCAGCGTGCAAACAAACCTGAGCAACTTGCTTACCAACCGTCAGCCAGGACGCCTGAATATTCGTAATGTTGGGCAACATGATTCTACTCACAGCGATCATTCGAATATATTCATCCCCGGTGCAAGTGTTTCGGGCGCGTTTGATTTTTTTAAGCAATGTTCCTTCGTCCATAAATGGCCATGGAATAAAAGCGATAAAGCCCTTGGCATCTTTTGGCTTTTTGGCTTGCACATCACGCAGCGCCACCAGGTGCTCCATCCGTTCCATATTCGTTTCGATATGGCCAAACATCATAGTGGCGGAAGTAGTCAGACCAACGTTGTGCGCTGCATGCATGACATCAAGCCACTCCTGACCGCCGCATTTACCTTTAGATATGAGTCGTCGAACTCTGTCGCTTAATATTTCGGCACCAGCTCCGGGAAGTGAATCCATACCAGCATCTTTCAAAGCTTGAAGCACTTCGGTATGGGTGGATTGTTCGAGTTTGGTGACGTGTGCAATTTCTGGAGGTCCGAGCGCGTGCAACTTCAGGTTAGGATAGAGGCTTTTTAGTTCTCTAAACAAGTCGCAATAGTATTTGAGGCTAAGGTCAGGGTGGTGACCGCCTTGTAAGAGTAGCTGCTCACCACCAAATTGAAACGTTTCCTCAATTTTTTGCTTGTATTGTTCAATGGTAGTAATGTAAACCTCCTCGTGACCCGGACGGCGATAAAAGTTACAAAACTTGCAATTGGCGATACAGACATTGGTCGTATTGGAGTTTCGGTCAATAATCCAAGTGACCGTTTTTTCGGGTACATGATGGTACCTTAGTTGATTACCTACGTGCATTAATTCAGCCGTTGAGGCATTTTCAAATAGGAACAGGCCTTCTTCAGCAGAGAGGAATTCCAGTTTTAAGGCACGTTGTAAGAGATCAGCTACTTGCATAAGTATTATTATTTGGTCCTTGTTAAGTAGTTTGACGGAATTATTTGATTTTTTACTTTCAGCCCTTTTATAAATTTACAGGCTAATTCCTTATCGGTCAATCGCTTAGGAAATTTAGAAAAATAGTAAAAAACCAAATAATTTTGTCCCGTCACTTACCGAAGTTAATCAGAACTAACATTTTGATTAAGGAACGAGTTGTTTTAATTCTAAACGTAGTAACAAAAATACAAAGCCTCTTGTTTAGAATTGCATTTTATATAGAATATGATTATATTTGCAAAGCCTTAGCTCAAAGAGAAGAGGGAACCTTAAAAGTTCCCTCTTTTTATTTATATACCATAATAAGAGAGAGGACCAAATTATACAAAATAATTCCGCCAAACTACCTAAAGGCAATGAGGAATAAAATAGAGGCATTAATAGAAGAAAAGTTCAAGGAAGAAGGGTTTGAAGACTGCTTTTTAGTAGATATCAACAGGCCTGAAGGGAGCAATAAGCTGGAGATTTTTGTAGATGCGGATAGCGGGATTAACTATAAGACATGCCAGCGCTTAAGTCGTTATCTGGAGGAATATATAGATGAATCACAGTGGTTGGGAGAGAAATACACCTTAGAAGTTTCTTCACCGGGCATTGGTCGACCTTTAAAATTCAATCGGCAGTATAAAAAGAACATTGGAAGGAAAGTAGCTGTAAAGCTAAATGCGGGAGGTACAGAAGAGGGTGTTTTGACAGATGTTACGGAATCTGAAATAACGATTGAACGAAAAGAGCGGGTGAAGCAAGGCAAAAAGAAAGCAAATGTTGTATTTGTAATTCCAATTCCATTTGAAGATATCAAAGAAACCAAGGTGAAGATTTCTTTTTAACAAAAGCTACAAATAAACTTTATTTAAAATGAATTTAGTAGAAACGTTTTCGGAATTTAAGACAGGAAAAAATATTGATCGACCTACAATGGTTCGTGTTTTAGAGGACGTATTCAGAACATTGATTCGAAAGAAATTCGGTTCTGATGAGAACTTTGATGTAATTGTAAACACCCAAAAAGGTGACCTTGAATTATGGCGGGTAAGAGAAATTGTTCCCGATGGTGAGGTATTAGATGATCGTAGCCAGATTTCTGTTTCAGAAGCATTGTCTATTGATGAAGATTATGAAATTGGAGAAGAATGCTACGAGCAGCTATTTTTGGAAGACTTTGGTCGTAGAGCCATCATGGCAGCACGTCAGACTTTGATTTCCAGAATCATGGAATTGGAGAAAGATGAAGTTTATAAGCAGTACTCTGAGCGGGTAGGTCAAATTGTTTTAGGCGAAGTACACCAAATCCTTAAACGTGAAATTCTGATTTTGGATGACACTACAGGAAATGAATTGGTGATGCCACGAAACGAAATGATCAAAGGAGACTTTCTCCGTAAGGGTGATATGATCAAAGGGGTGATCCGAAAAGTAGAAATGAAAAACAACAATCCTGTTGTAATCGTTTCGCGAACCGATAGCGCTTTCCTCGAAAAACTGATGGAGCAGGAAGTTCCTGAAATTGAGGATGGTTTGATCACCGTTAAGAAAATTGTTAGAATGCCAGGAGAACGTGCTAAGGTTGCCGTTGAATCATATGATGATCGGATTGATCCGGTAGGAGCTTGTGTAGGTATGAAGGGATCGAGAATTCACGGAATCGTAAGAGAATTGAAAAATGAGAATATCGATATCGTAAACTTTACGAACAATGACTCACTATTCATCCAACGTTCACTGACACCAGCAAGAGTTAGCCGTATCGAATTGGATATGGAGAAAATGAAAGCAAAAGTATTTTTGGAACCAGACCAGGTGTCTTTGGCAATTGGTAAAGGTGGCACCAATATTAAATTAGCCAGTAAGCTGACCGGATTTGAAATTGATGTTTTCCGCAATAATGCGAACGAAGTTGAGATTGACGACGTTGAACTAGACGAATTCTCTGATGAGATCGATAGCTGGGTTATTGATAGCCTCAAAAATATCGGTTGCGATACAGCAAGATCTGTCCTTGAATTGAGCAAAGAAGAACTAATTCGACGTACTGATTTGGAGGAAGAAACCATCGAGCACGTATTAGGAATTTTTGCTTCAGAATTTGATGACGAAGAAGAATAAGGATTTTCCCTTGGAAAAATGGCGGAAATGCCAGTTTTTCAAGGGTTTATGCCCTGTTTTCCGCACAAAGATTAAAGGAATCCATACTTTTCGTTTACCTTTGTTGTCGGAAAACAATAACTGTTACTATCAAGTAGTTGTTTTCAACTATATAAATTGAATACTTGTACAGCCAGAGATTAAGTTCTTTTATTAATTGGGCTACATGTTTAAACGAAGACTCCAGATGGTTAAAACGAAATTTATCTATCAATCGTCTTATTTATTATTATTTTTAGATTTTAGCTTTTTCTATGATGAGTAAAATTATTAATCAATAAAACAATTGATACAATATGTAAATTGATCTCATTTCATCAGAAAGGGCTTTTGTCTATCATTTATTTTGTCTTAAGGTTAAGACGCAAAAATATTCTATGGCTCAACGTTTAGTTAAGATAGCAAAAGAATTAAATGTAGGAACGACTACCATCGTAGAACACCTCGCGAAGAATGGGTTCGAGGTAGAAAACAAACCTACAGCTAAGATTTCTGATGAGATGTACGATGTACTGATCAAAGAATTCAAGAACTTTGCTGACGTCAAGGAGAAAGCAGACCAATTAATCATTGGTACCCGTCCTGTTCAGAAAAAAGAACCAGCTCCTGTCATTAAAAAAGAAGAGCCTGTCCCTGCTCCAACTCCTCCTCCCCCTCCCCCTCCTGTAATTGAAGCCGAAGCTCCGGTTGAGCCTACTCCAGAGCCAAAACCCGAACCGGTTGCGGAAAAAACTCCCGTTGTTGAACCGCCGGTTAAAGAACCTGTGAAGGAGGTAGAAGATGAAACTAAACCTAAAGTTGGTTTGACCATCAAAGGAAAAATTGACTTGCCTTCGAAAAAAACAAATAAGAAAGCTTCCGCAAAGAAAAAGGCGACTAAAAAACCGGTTGAAAAACCCGCAGAGGAAAAGGTAGAAGAAATCAAACAGGTAGTGAAACCACCTGTTGAGGCCAATAAAGCTAAGGACAAACCTGAAGAAGTAGATAAGGAAACTGTCGCTGACCCGAAAGACGAGATGATGCGTGCTGAAACACCGCAGCTCAAAGGACTTAAAATATTAGGAAAGATCGATACAGATAAGTTAAAACGTCCTAAGAAAAAGAAGAAAGCAGATTCGTCTACTACCAAAAAAACAGAAAACGATAACGCTAAAAAACGAAAACGTACAAGAAAAAAAGTTTCGGTATCTCCAGTTGGTAACAACAACTCTAATAATAGAGGAGGTGGTGGAAACAGACCGCCACGTAAGGGAGGTCCTGCTTCAAGAGGGAAAGGAAGAAGAGATGATGTTAAAGAAGTTTCTCAAAAAGAAATTGATGAGAAAATCAAACAAACAATGGACCGTCTTTCCGGTAGAGGAAAGCGGAAGCGTCAAAAAATGCGTCGTGACAACAGAGACCGGCACCGTGAAAAACAAGAAGCTGCTGAAGCTGAAAAGGAAACGGGTGTTTTACAGCTAACAGAATTTGTTTCTGTTTCAGAATTAGCTAGTTTGATGAACGTAGCCGTTGCTGAGGTTATTACAACTTGTATGAACCTTGGTGTGATTGTTTCGATCAACCAGCGACTGGATGCAGAAATCATTGAAATCGTAGCCAACGAATTTGATCACGAAATAGAATTCATCAGTGCAGAAGAGGAAGCTGAAGAAGAGGATGATGTTATACCGGATGACCCTAAAGATTTGAGACCACGCGCTCCAATCGTAACGGTTATGGGACACGTTGACCACGGTAAAACCTCCCTACTGGATTACATTCGTAAAGCAAACGTTGCAGATGGTGAGGCCGGGGGTATTACCCAGCACATTGGCGCATACGAAGTAGTGGTAGATGACAAAAAGATTTCATTCCTCGATACACCAGGTCACGAAGCCTTTACGGCAATGCGTGCACGTGGTGCAAAAGTAACAGATATTGCGATCATTATTATTTCTGCTGATGATAGAATTATGCCGCAAACAAAAGAGGCCATTAGCCACGCACAAGCTGCAGGTGTACCTATTATTTTTGCCATCAATAAGATTGATAAAGATGGAGCTGATGTGGAGCGTATCAAACAGGAATTGGCAAGTGCTAACTTAATGGTAGAAGATTGGGGTGGTAAATATCAGTCGCAGGATATTTCTGCAAAGAAGGGTACCAATGTAGATGCCTTGCTGGAAAAAGTTTTGCTGGAAGCTGAAATGCTGGAGCTCAAAGCGAACCCCAAAGCAAGAGCAATGGGTACCGTCATTGAAGCATCTCTTGATAAAGGAAGAGGTTTTGTTACTAAAATCTTAGTACAAAACGGAACCTTGAGAGTTGGAGATGCGATGATCGCCGGAGAACACTCAGGTAAAGTCAAAGCCATGTTCAATGAACGAGGCAAGAAAGTAAAAGAAGTTGGACCTTCTACTCCAACACTTGTTCTTGGTTTGAGTGGAGCACCTCAGGCAGGGGAGAAATTTAAAATACTGGAAAGTGATTCTGAAGCTCGTCAAATTGCAGCTCGTAGAGGTCAGATTTCTCGAGAGCAGGCCAACAGAGCATCCAAGCGTATTAGTTTGGATGAGATCGGAAGACGTTTGGCTCTAGGTACCTTTAAAGAGTTGAACCTGATCATCAAGGGTGATGTGGATGGATCTATCGAAGCATTGGCCGACTCATTGATGAAGCAATCTATCGAAACCGTTCAGGTAAATGTAATTCATAAGGCTGTAGGTCAAATCATCGAATCAGATGTATTACTTGCTTCTGCTTCGGATGCGATTATTATTGGTTTCCAGGTACGACCTTCTATTGGAGCACGTAAACTGGCTGAACGCGAAGGTGTTCAAATCAAAACCTACTCCATCATCTACGAAGCAATTGAAGAACTCAAGCAGGCTATTGAAGGAATGCTTGAACCAACCAAAGAAGAAAAAATTGTTGCTCAGGTTGAAGTTCGTGAAGTCTACAAAATTAGTCGCTTAGGTACAATTGCCGGTTCCTATGTACTCGAAGGCAAGATCACCAGAAATACAAAAATCCGTGTCATTCGGGAAGGCATCGTCATCTATCCCATCAAGGAAGGTGTTGTCGGAGAACTTGGCTCGCTGAAACGTTTTAAAGAAGATGCTAAAGAAGTCAAATTCGGAATGGAATGTGGCCTCACCATTAAAAACTATAATGACATCAAACCTGGTGACATTATCGAAGGGTATGAAATCGTTGAAATCAAACAAACATTGGATTAACCAATGTCTGTTTTTTGGTCGGTAATGATTAACATCTCAACCAAGTAGCCAAAAACTGTGCCCGACGCATGTGGTAGAGAGGCCAACAGCCATCAAAAATCCCGAACTTGCCAACCAGCAAATTCGGGATTCTTTTTTTGATTTCAAATCAAACTATATTCCTACTCCGGTTCAAATCCAAGGATAATATTGAAACGACCAAATCGTTCAAACGGACTTCCAACACCAGTATTCGGTTTATCAAACCCAAGGCCATAATCAAACCCAAGCGTACCAAACATCGGAAGGAATACACGTAATCCCATACCCGCAGATCGCTTCACATCAAAAGGATTGAAGTCACGGAAACGAGCCCATGAATTTCCACCAGACGCAAATGCCAATACATATATGGTAGCACTAGGATTCAAAGAGAATGGGTAACGCAGCTCCACATTAAACTTATCAAACACAGGAGCTGGAACAATACCCCCATCTCTAATATTGGCATCTAAATCACCAACATCATACCCTCTCAATGAAATAATATCAGTACCAGTGTAGAAACTTCCGGTTTGTTGTGAGAATCCATCACCCCCTAACTGAAATTGTTCAAATGGAGATAATCCAATGGCATCGGTGTAACTTCCAATCATTCCAATTTTTCCATCTACCTTAAGTACCAGCTTTCTATCATTGGTCAAAGGAGTATACCATTCAAAATTGAAACGCCACTTGTGGTATTCCAGAAATTGAAACTTCTCACTGGCAGGAAGATCGCTGTAGTTCTTACTGGAGAATAAGTGGTACGGAAGTGTAAATTGTGTGGACAATGAAAATGAAGATCCACTTCTTGGATAAATTGGTTCATCCACAGAACTTCTCGTAAAGGTTTGATTCAAACTTATGTTATAAAAATCACCGTCAGTGATTCGCGCTCCATCTTGTGTAATGAAACCACCATTGGCCCAGTTAACCAGATTCAAGCGCTGGAAAGTAAGTGTTGAATTCGATACAAAATAATCATCCGGCCACTTCAAACGGGTTCCTAATCCAATAGAGGCACCAAGGATATTAAAACGACCATGGTTCTCCTGACTTTTTGGTATACCATTCGTAAGTATCGTGTAGTAAGCACCAATCGTAAATGAAGTCGGTTTTTTGCCACCCAGCCAAGGCTCCGTAAAAGACATGTTGTAAGATTGATACTGGTTACCATTTGTCTGAGCACGCAATGACAGTCGCTGACCGTCACCCTGAGGAAGCGGACTCCAACTTTCTTTTTTGAAAATATTTCGAATAGAAAAATTGTTGAACGACACACCAAGTGTACCAATTACTCCCCGGCCTCCACCGGCCCACCCCGCAGATAGTTCCAGTTGATCGGAAGGCTTTTCTTCCACTATATATTCGATATCAACGGTACCTCTTTGCGGGTTAACAGGTGTGTTGATTTCCAAGGCTTCCGGGTTGAAATATCCCAGACTGATAATTTGACGATTAGAACGAATGATATCCGTACGACTAAACTTTTGACCAGGTCGGGTACGCAGTTCTCTGCGAATTACATGTTCGTGTGTCCTGTCATTTCCTTTTACGATGACACGATCTATTGTAGCCTGAGGACCTTCATAAATACGAATTTCTAAATCAATAGAATCGCCAACTACAGCAACCTCTACGGGATCAACTCTAAAAAACAAGTACCCATTGTCCATGTAGATGGTACTCACATCACGACCATCAGGACTAAACTGAAGTCGGGTCATCAACAACTCCTGATTGTAAACATCTCCTTTATTAATACCTAAAACGGTTTTAAGCATCTCCGTTTCGTAGATCGAGTTTCCTTTCCAATCCAATTTACGGAAGTAGTAACGAGGACCTTCGTTGATATCAATTTTTACCATTATGTCGCCATCTACCTCTCTCCATATACTATCCGAAGCAATCGTGGCATCTTTATAACCAATAGTATTGTAATAAGCAATGATAGTTTCTTTATCTGTTTCGAACTCCTCTTTAATCAATTTAGACGAAGAAAAGATCCGACCTTTCTTTTTCGTCCCCTTCATCAGCTTACGAATTTTTTTCCGCTTAACATTGTCATTACCAGTCACGATAATCTTTTGTATTTTAACTCGATCGTTTCTGTCGATGTTAAAAATCAGTCTAACAGCATTCGCGCGTTTCGTATCTTCTTCTTCTGTTATATGGACTGTAGCATCTAAAAAGCCTTTCTCTTTGTAGTAATCAATGATACCAGTGCTTACATTCATTTTAGCATTTTCGGTAACGATACCTCCCTTGATCAGATGCTGACGAACGATATCATTTAAGTCGTCATGGTGTGATTTTTTAGCCCCCTTATAAGAGTGCTCAGTATATCGGGGTCTTTCCTGAACAACGATTTCAAGAAATATAACCGAACCAATTGTTTTTTCTTTGTAGATCTGGATGTCAGTAAACAGGCGAAGTTTCCACAAAGCTTTCATCGCTTTTTGGATGTCCGGACCTGGAACCCGAATCTTGTCACCTACCTTCAGACCGGCAATTGCAATTACAGCATTATCGTCACTAAATTCTGCGCCAGTGACTTTGATTCCTCCAATCTCATATAGTTTTGCATCCGCGTAATCAACGGTAGGGTCACCGTCAGTGGTTTGTGCCAAACTGCTTATTGGAAGGATAGTGAATTGAATAAATAAAGCAAAAGCAAGGATCAAATATTTTTTCATCAATCGTGATTTAGTCGCGTCTCTGTTGAGTATGATTGTTTTATGTTTGTTGTACGGACTGCTGACCGTTAACTATTAACCGTGACTCCCTTTTAATAGTATACGTCAGAGGGAAGTTAACAGTCAACAGTCAACGGTCAGTCTATCTGTTCACTGGTTTTACCAAAACGTCGCTCGCGGTTTTGGTAATCAATAATGGCTTCATGGAAACTTTCTTTCCGAAACTCTGGCCAAAACAAAGGGGTGAAGTATAACTCCGAGTAAGATATTTGCCAAAGCAAAAAATTACTAATTCGATGTTCGTTACTGGTTCGGATTAATAATTCCGGATCAGGAATACCTTTTGTGCTCAGAGCGTTGGCAAACATTTCTTCATTAATATCCTCTGGATGAATTGTTTGGTTGGCCGCTTTTGTTGCCAGTTCCTGTACCGCGTTAATGATTTCCCAACGGGCACTGTAATTAAGCGCCAGTACTAAAGTCATTCGGGTATTGTTTTTTGTCTTTTCAATACCTTCTAAAAGTGCATTATACGTTTTGGCGGGTAATTTCTTTAAATCACCAATCGCCTGTAAGCGAATATTATTTTTATTCAGTGTATTTAATTCTCTTCGAACGGTTTCAACCAGTAGCGTCATCAAGGCATTTACTTCAAATTGTGGCCGACTCCAGTTTTCTGTGGAAAATGCATAAAGCGTTAGGTATTCGATGCCTAACTCAGCAGCAGCCTCAGTTGTTTCTCTAACGGCTACAACACCATTTTTATGGCCAAAAACACGAGGCTTCCCGTGTTTTTTAGCCCAGCGGCCATTACCATCCATAATGACGGCAACATGGCGTGGAAGCTTATCTAGATTTATCTTTTCTTTTAAATTCATATTGCACAGCAGGAAATACCCTGAAAAAATTCGCACAAAGTTAAGAAAAGAATGCATAAACAAGCCTAGACAGTCAATAGGTTATCTGAAGTTGTTTAAAGTTATTGTCCAGAAGTGAAGCTAATTGCTTGATTCTGAAGACGAAGCTCATTTTGAGTATCGTAGCCATCCGCGTGCCGCCGAAGCTTTTCTTAGGAGCCGAAGCCTTGGCGTAGGGTCTAGCGGAGGAGCAAGCTACGGCGACGAAGCATAACTGAAGTATTCGGGATCAATGAGTTAGCTGCAAACTTGGAGAATAACTTTAAATAACTTCTATTTAAAAAGTAGATTGATACCTTAAAAATGCACGAATAGTAAACCTAAAGGGCTTAATTTAGCGTATACATGTTTGGTACCATTTAGAATGAATGGGTTGCCTGCGTAAAATTTATTTAGAAACAATCACTGTAGCTGTTCAGTTACTTTACTATGGCCGCTGGCTTTTGCTGTTGGCTTCCCTTAATCGCGATGTGAAGCGCGTTAGATGGAAGCTACCAGCCAGTAGCCAACAGTTAGAATAGTTACCAATCAATTTACAATGAAATTTAAAGATTTTGCTTACCACAGGCCTGAGATGGAAGATTTTACCGCAAGGTTTAATGATTTACTCTTGAAATTTGAAGAATCTGACTCTTTTGAGACCCAGGATGCAGCACTAATGGAAGTTAACTCACTTCGGGAGGAATTCATGTCCATGTATAATATCTGCCAGATTCGTCATACAGTTGACACAAAGGATGCCTTCTATGAGGCTGAAAACGAATTTTTTGATACCAATAGCCCCAAATATGAGGCACTAACCAATCGTTTTTACACGGCTCTGGCGGCCTCAAAGTTTAAATCAGAGCTTGAAGCAAAACACGGAAAACAACTTTTCGTGATTGCCGAACTGAGTAAGACTACTTTTGAACCGGTCATATTAAATGATTTGCAAGAAGAAAATAAGCTGGTCAGTGAATATGTAAAAATAAAAGCGGCAGCAACCATTAACTTCAGAGATAAAGAATACAATCTCTCTGCTTTGGTGCCAATGGAAACTTCCCGGGATCGAGCAACCAGAAAAGCGGCAGCTGAGGCGAAATGGGCTTTCTTTGAAAAACACAAATCAGATTTTGACAGAATCTACGATGATCAGGTAAAGCTTCGCCACGGAATGTCTCAAAAGCTAGGCTACAAAAGCTACATCGAATTGGGCTATGCCCGGATGTTGCGTTCTGATTATAATGCAGAAATGGTCGCTGGCTTTCGACAGCAAATACTAGAGAACGTGGTGCCACTTGTTAGTGAACTGTATGAGCGACAACGCAAACGCCTGGGATTAGATACGCTCTACTATTATGATGAAAGTTTCCGTTTTGATTCTGGTAATCCAAAACCAAAAGGGAGCCCGGACTGGATCATCAAAAATGCACAAAAAATGTACAGCGAGTTGTCGCCGGAAACCAACAATTTTTTCAACTACATGATTGAAAAAGACTTGATGGATTTGGTGAATCGGGAAGGAAAAGCAACCGGTGGTTATTGCACATTTATCAATAAGTACGATGCGCCGTATATCTTCTCCAATTTTAATGGAACGAGTGGTGATATTGATGTTTTGACCCATGAAGCAGGGCATGCCTTCCAGGTCTATTCCAGTAAGGATATTGGCATAAAAGAATACAATTGGCCAACCTATGAGGCTTGTGAAATTCATTCCATGAGTATGGAGTTTTTTACCTGGCCCTGGATGAATCTTTTCTTTGAAGAAGACACCGAGAAATATATGTTTGCGCACCTCGCCGGAGCGCTTAAGTTTTTACCATATGGTGTGGCAGTAGATGAGTTTCAACACTACGTTTATGAAAATGTAGATGCAACACCAGCCGAAAGAAATGATGCCTGGCGCGCGATAGAAAAAAAATATTTGCCGCATCGAAATTACAGGGGTCATCCGCTTTTGGAAGAAGGACGTTTCTGGCAACGGCAGAATCATATTTTCTCCATGCCTTTTTATTACATTGATTATACGCTGGCTCAGATTTGTGCTTTCCAGTTTTGGAAGCATGATCGGGAAGACCACGAAAAGGCATGGGGGCAGTACCTCACGTTATGTCAGGCAGGGGGAAGTTTGCCGTTTTTAGAGCTGGTGAAGCTGGCAGGGCTTCAGTCACCTTTCGAAAAAGGTTGTATTGAATCAGTAGTAGAAGAGGTCAGAAAATGGCTGGATAGTGTAGATGATACTGTTTTTTAAGTGTGACTTTTGACTGTTGACCGTTACTATTGACTTCCCTTTAACGTGTACGTTAGAGGGAAGTTAACAGTCAAAAGTCAATGGTCAACAGTCGAATTTAACTAGTTTCTTAGTAAAAACAACGTTTTTTTAGTCGTCTTCAGTGGTTTATGGTTATCTTTGAAGGATACTTGAGTTTTACAATACACTGAAAATCAGCGACCCATCCAAATTAAGCAAAAGAAATAAGCACAAGTTTGTTTTGGGGGGCTTATCAAAACAAGAGGCAATGTACGACGCTATTTTAGCATTTTTGACTGCTTTTACTTTGACCTATTTTGCAATCCCGTCGATCATACACATCGCAATAACTAAAAATCTATGCGATGAACCGGGTGAACGAAGGTCTCATGTCACACCTACTCCATCATTAGGGGGAATAGCGATATTTGCTGGTGTCATCTTTTCTATTATCCTCTGGACACCATTCTATGCCTTTGGCGATTTACAATATATTTTATGTGCCTTTATTATTTTGTTTCTGATAGGAGCAAAGGACGATATTGCCCCCATAGCACCCCGAAAAAAATTGATTGGACAGATATTGGCTGCAGGTATTTTGGTATTCAAATCGAATGTTAAACTCACCAGTTTGTATGGCATTATGGGGATAGGGGATTTGCCAGAAGTGGCAAGTGTTATCCTTTCTATTTTTACAATTTTAGTTATTGTCAATGCCTTCAATCTTATTGACGGAATCAATGGTTTGTCAGGAAGTATCGGCACACTGATATTGATTACTTTAGGGACTTGGTTCTTGTTGATGCAGCGCATCGAATTGGCCATAGTAGCTTATGCGCTGGCAGGAGCCGTCATTGCATTTTTAAAATATAATTACACACCCGCAAAAATATTTATGGGGGATACCGGGTCTCTTTTGATTGGTCTGACCTGCTCTATATTAACGATAGAATTTATCGAACTACACAAAGAAATGCCGATGAGTCCTTACGCATTTAAGGCAGTTCCGGCCGTAGCGTTTGGTATTTTGATTTTGCCCTTGTTTGACACACTTCGGGTTTTTATTATGCGGGCGCTCAAGGGCAAATCTCCGTTGCATCCGGACCGAACGCATATCCATCATCTATTGTTGGATTACGGATTGACGCATATGCAGGCCACAGCATTGTTGGTTACTGTCAATGTTTTTTTCATCTTTCTGGTATTTGGATTACAAGGCCTTGGTTCGCTCAACTTGATGTTGGTTGTACTGGGCTTAGCGATCATACTTTCTACCATTTTGTTCCGCCTGGTTTCCCGAAAAAAGTTGAACAAATCCAGTTCTTAAATGCAACAAGTCATCTTGATATTTATTGGAGGCGGACTCGGTAGTTTATGTCGCTACGGTCTTGCCCGTTGGATCACAAACCATGCATCGGGTTTCCCTTTGGCCACATTTGCGGCCAATGTATTGAGTTGTTTGGTACTGGGAATTGTTTTGGCTTTAAGCCTAAAAAACTCGGTAAGTGACACCACCCGACTGATGCTGATCACAGGTTTTTGCGGAGGTTTTAGCACCTTCTCTACCTTCTCTAATGAAACTTTGCAGTTACTTCAAACCGGTGCTTATACGACGGCTTTCGCCAATGTTTTTATTAGCCTGTTGGTTTGTATAGCCACTATTTATCTTGGGATGAGACTGGTGGGCTAGGGCCGAAAATCAAAATCAAAAATTCAATCAAAATCAAAACAAAAATCGCCTCCAAAAAACTAAATTTTGAAGGCGATTTGCGCTTAATAGGAGTTGCCAGCGATCGCTACGAACCGAGTGATCCAGCATCTTGCATCCAGCTACATATTCCCCAAAGGCACTTCCACCATATTTTTCAAAACAGTCAAAGCTAGTCCTTTCGCATCCTGAGGACTCACCCCTTTGTCCATGAAATGGTCTTCAAGGCGAACCCATGACTGAAAGTAGGTCACCTTTAGTGGTGTCAAAAACTTTTGATGTAAAGGGTCATTAGCAGCCCATGTTTCCATTTTCGTCCAGAAAGTTTTATTCCATTCGAAAATGTTTTTTCGATCTTCCAGATTTAAAGCTTTGGCACGCCACAAAATTCGGGAAGCTGTATTGTTATTGGCCTCTTGTTGCTTTTGAGCGTCTTTATCCGTGTTGGTATTTAAATCAGCAAGAACCGTTTTCAACAAGTTAATTTCTTCCCAATCCATGAACTCATTATAGCTCTGAACCTTGTAATTGTTGTCGGTGGGACTGCTGTGTTTTTCAAAAGCCGTTGTTACTTCTTTTGGGTGCTTGGCAAACATCCAGGCCGGAAGTTCCGGTTCAGGATTGCTGGCACCTTGTACATAGCGCAGGTGAAGAATCAATTGACCAATATCATTGTAATCATAAGCAGCGGTGTAATCAAATTTTGGTTTGTTCTCCATTTTTTTATTGGAGAACGCTTGTTTGATGGCACTATTCATTAAGTCATTGACCGATTTGCTGGGGCCATTTTGATTAAATAAATAATAAGCCCGATAGGCTTTAGCGATCGCCTCTTTAGAGGTTGTCAGACCAGTTAATGATTTTTCAGGACTACTATACAGCGTGTTAATGTAGTGTTGCAAAACATCAGTAGTTCCTTTGGGTCTCAATGTTTCTTCCTGTGTTGCAAGTAGTATGTATTTCTTTAATTGAGGATGACTTTTCTTTATTGCCTCCCAACCTTTAGCTGTTCCAGTACCGTAAAATCCATCCAAACTGTTGGAATAAACAGCTTCCGACTTTAAGACCTTTTGCAATTCCAGGGCTGATGTACGTTTCACCTTCGCTCTTATTGCTGGAAGGGGAATTGTAATTGCTTTGGCAGTCGTAGCTGTAGGTTTTGCTGGGGTTGCTCTCGCTGCTGGTTTTTCCTTTGCAGTCGGTCGCTCTTCAACGTTCGGCTTAGGAGTAATACGTTCTTTTTTTACAATCACATCGAAAGACTCTGGCACCACTTCACGAGCAGTAAGGACTTCCTTTGATTCTACAGGTTCTGACAAGACAATTTTTTTCTTTGGTCGTTTTTTTACAATCATAGAAGGGACTGGAGCAGGTGGTGTATCTTCCACAACGGTTTCAGCAAATACCTCTTCCTGTACGCTTTCCTGAGGGACGATAATTTGTGAAGGAAAGTTCAATTCCTGTCCTGCTTCAAAAGCAGTAATCTTATGTAGCAGTACATTATTGATACGTCTTGTGAAGGCACTACTAAAGCCAATTTGCTTCAGGCTATTCAGATAGTTATTGGCCTCATCAGAACTTTGAAAAGGGCCAGTTACTAACTTGACCTGATTGTCATCAAGCACGGCGTAAAGTTGCCCGGCGGCACTATATTTTAGCCAGTCGATATCTTCACCAATAGCACTGGAAGCCACTTGAATGACGCGAACGGATTTGCCTTTTTCCATATTTCGGCGCGTAACAAAGGCATCCGCATAACCATGGCGTTTTATTCTTTCCAGCACCTTCATCGCCTGTGGCTCCGTAGGGTAGTCTCCCATGTAGATCTGAAGCAAATTGTTGTATTGCTGAGCATACAAAAAACCATAGGGTCTGATTTCTTTAAAATCGGACATTTTGGCTTTTACAAATGCACCTACGTGAATGGTAAATACATATTCATCGTCAAATGAAATAGAATGATCTGCTTTGGCAGAAAGAGTCGTAAAAGCAAGCAGGTTAACGAGTAGAAGTGTTAAAATGTGTTTCATAAATAACCGGTATTAGTTGAGATAAAAGCATCTATTTTTTTATCCTTTTTCAAAAAAAGGATAATATACGCTCTAATTAACGCAAAGATAGGCATCCTTCTTATGCCATAATAATGATTGCCTTGTTTTTACCAAGGATAAGCGACTGATTGTCTATAGTTTAACGTATTGCTTTTAAGTGTATTTTGTGCTTTAAAGGCTAAATACAAAGGTGAAAATTCAAGAATTGAACCAAAACATCTAAATCAGGCTCTCTAGTGATCAACTTTGTTTTACCAGAAGTATGATTACCTGATTATTGAAACTATTTACCGAGCACTAAAAAGTGTCGTAGATCAGTTAATTTAAAAGGATATTGGGTTTTCGGAGATTTCTTTTCGGAACTTTAGCGTTTAGTTACAATAAACACCACCTGTGATCGCCTGCCCGTTTGAAATTCAAAAACATACACTCAATAAAATTTAAGAAAACATCCCAATCATAGACCAGCCTGTATGAGATATATTAGCGGCATCCTATTACTCCTTTTTCTTTTTTGTTCCTGTCGTAAGGAAACGAAGCGACTCGAGCATTTTGAGATGCATGGAATTGATGTCTCTCATTACCAGTCAAAAATTGATTGGAATAAAGTGGTTGGGGAGGACATCGATTTTTCTTTTGTCAAAGCATCGGAAGGTGAAGAGCTGCAAGACAGTACCTTCATGTACAACTGGTCAGAGATCAACAGAGTTGGGATGAAACGAGGAGCCTATCATTTTTTTCGTCCATCCGCTTCCTCTATTCTACAAGCACTGAATTTTACTGCGGTAGTTGACTTAAAGCCAGGAGACCTTCCTCCGGTGCTGGACATAGAAGTGATTGACGGTGTCTCCACAAAATTGATGGTGAACCGAGCGGAAATCTGGTTGGACATTATTGAAAAACATTATAAAATACGTCCCATCATTTACACTAATCTTAAATTCTATAATAAACACATCGCTGACAACTTCAAAGGATATCCAATTTGGATAGCCCGTTATAACTACGAAGCACCTACACTAAAATATGGCACCGATTGGCAATTTTGGCAATATGGTAATCGTGGACAACTGGAAGGAATTGAGGGGGATGTTGACTTCAATGTTTTTAACGGTACCTATGAAGCGCTTTCTGAAATGACCGTTCCGGAAGAGACGGATTTGAGTGATGTGGTGATTGGTGACTAATCGTTTTTCATCATACCTATTCAGCGAACTTTGGATGGATGTTAGATGTTTTTTTACGAGAGCCAACATCCGTCACGCCCCGCCTTGCGGAGCCGTGACTAACCTCTAACATCCAACTGAACTCATCAATAGAGTCACTAAACAGTTTCTTTTTATCTGCGCTTAAAGACAAGCGACCTTTATATAGAAGTTGTTTAAAGTTATTCTCCAAGTTTGCAGCTAACTCATTGATCCCGAATACTTCAGCTATGCTTCGTCGCCGTAGCTTGCTCCTCCGCTAAAGCTTTCTCCGGCGGCCGTAGCCTCTGGCGAAGGACTCGGCGGCACGCGGATGGCTACATAAATTCTGAAAAGAATTTCCCGCTTGCGGATGGGA
>Ga0114957_1000947_pt1 | contig 34656 bp, 31 predicted proteins | sample BantaG_FD_87175 | JGI IMG/M metagenome (GOLD analysis project Ga0114957, IMG submission 87175) | Marine algal microbial communities from Bantry Bay, Ireland - BantryBay_4 metaG | ecosystem: Host-associated > Algae > Red algae > Unclassified | place: Bantry Bay, Ireland | collected 2014-11-21
CGCGAATCTCGCTGTGGAACCGACGGAGCGTGCGTCCATGCAGGGCGTGCCAGCGGTAGTGGACCGTGGCGGTCGAACCGATATGGGCAGAATGATCCCGAACGGGTGATCTGGCGGAAGCTGGCCTTCGCCAGTCACTCGCGACGCGCGGACCACTTCCGGGCGCGGATGCTGAGCGTGGGGACGACGGCGCGCCAGCAAGGGGTGCCGCTGTACGCGTTCCTGCGCCGGATCTGTCACGAGGCACTGGAGCCGGGCGGGGTGCGCACGACGCTGCCGGGCGCCCGAACGCCGTCGCTGGCGAACCACCCCGGCTGATCGGCCGGGCACGCCACGAGCGTGTCGTTGCGCCGTGAACGGTTACCCGCGAGAGCCACAGAGACACTTTTCTGTAGTTTTCTGTAGTTTTATGTAATCCACTGTAATTCGGTATGATTGTGCCCGGCCGTGCGATTGAAAGAGGGAACCCGTGGATAGTGTCTTTCACCGCGTCGAGCTAGCGCTGGACATGACGACCCGATTGCTGGATGCGCCGCCCACTTCGGCGGTCCGGTCCGGCCTGTTCCTCGCCGCGCCGCGACGAACGGGGAAGAGCACGTTCTTGCGAGAAGATCTGGTACCCGCGCTGAGGAACGCCGGAGCGCTCGTCTTGTACATCGATCTTTGGCGAGATCGTGATGCTGACCCCGGAGAGGTCATCGTCAATGAAGTCGCAGCCGCGCTAGCCGCGGAGAAGGGCGCTTTGCGGCGCGCGGTGAGCCGTGTGGGAGACGCTTCGTTGTCGGTTGGCAGTGTCTCGGTATCGCTTGGCCGTCGGGACTCTGGTTCGGCGAAGATCTCGACGACGGCAGCATTGGCGTCGCTGTCGGAAGAAACCGGGCGCGTAATCGCGTTGATCATCGACGAGGCACAACACGCCATCACGACGGAGGCGGGAACCAATGCGTTGTTCGGCCTGAAGGCGGCGCGCGATGAATTGAACAGCAGCGCCCATCACGGTCTTCGCGTTATCGCTACCGGATCGAGCCGTGACAAACTCGCGATGCTGCGAGCCTCGAAGGACCAAGCCTTTTTCGGTGCGCCGCTCGTCGCGTTCCCGCCACTCGGCAAAGACTACGTGCGCTGGTTCGTCGAGCAGCAAGCCTTCGGCGACGCGCTCGACATCGCCGACGTGACGCGTTGGTTTGAACGTGCCGGGCATCGTCCGGAGTTCCTCGGCGCCGCTGCGGAGTCGGTGAATTTCCAGTTCGATGTCGACGAGGCGAGCGTCTCCGCGCGCCTCGAAGAAGCGCTCGAGCACGAGGTTGCGATGGCTGACGAGGCCATCTTGGAGCTGGTTCGTTCGCTGCGTCCTTTGCAATCAGCGGTGTTGCGAGAAATGGCGTCGAAGGGACGCGGCTACGCTCCCTTTGAAGGACAAACGATGAAACGCTACGCGGAGACGATCCAGCGCATCGATGCTAACAGTGGGATCGTTCCAAGTACGACGAACGTGCAGGCTGCGCTCGAGTCGCTGAAGCAGCGCGGGCTCGTCTGGCGCGCCTCAAGAGGTATCTACGCGTTGGAGGATGCACCGCTCGCCGAGCTCATGCGCGCCGAGGGCATGATCGACTGATGAGTCAGCGCATCCCGGAACGAACGCTTCTATTTAACATAATATACATTATGCGCACTTTTCGTGTGGTGCCACTTTTGTAATGTCCTGTTTCACCACGATAGAAATGTCCGGTTTCGACGTTCAGGCTGACCCCTGACGACCCGTGCCACGGGTCGCGCAATCGGAGCCGAAGCCCAGCGTGCGAACCCAGGACGTTCTGACCATGAGCACCGTCGAGATCGATCGAGTGGCCGTCATCCAACGCGTGATCGAGCGAAGACTTTCGGCTGTCGACGCCGCACAGCAGCTCGGGCTGACGAATCGACATGTCGGGCGTCTCGTGCGGGCCTACCGCGACGGCGGCCCCGAGGGCCTGGTATCGAAGCGACGTGGCAAGCGCAGCAACCGCGCGTACTCCGAGCAACTGAAGCAACAGGTTCTCGGCATCGTGCGTGACCGCTACGTCGATTTCGGCCCGACGCTCGTCGCCGAGAAGCTGTGCGAGAAGCACGACATCGCGCTGTCCGACGAGACCATCAGACGGTGGCTGACCGAAGCCGGTATCTGGCACACCCGCCGGAGTCAGCGCCAGCGGGCCTACCAGCCTCGATATCGGCGCGACTGCTTCGGCGAGCTGATCCAGATCGACGGCTCCGAACACGCCTGGTTCGAAGGTCGCGGACCGAAGGCCTGCCTGTTGGTGTTCATCGATGACGCGACCAGCAAGCTCGTCGAGCTCCGCTTCTGCGACGCGGAGTCCACGTTCGACTACATGCACTCGGCAAAAAGGTATCTCGGGCGATACGGCAAGCCTGTCGCCTTCTACAGCGACAAGCATTCCGTCTTCCGAGTCAACAAGAAGGAAGCCGTTGGCGGCACCGGGCTGACGCAGTTCGGACGTGCGCTGCACGACCTGAACATCGACATTATCTACGCCAACAGCTCGCAGGCCAAGGGCCGTGTCGAACGGATGAACCTGACGCTGCAGGATCGCCTGGTCAAGGAGCTGCGCCTCGAAGGCATCAACACGATCGCCGCGGCCAACGAGTTCCTGCCGAGCTACGCGGAGCAGCTGAACGAGCGTTTCGGCAAGGAGCCGATGAACCCGACGGACCTGCACAGACCGCTGACCGAACACGATGATCTCGAGGAGGCGCTTTGCTGGCAGGAAGAGCGGACGGTCTCCAACAGCCTGAGCGTGCAGTACGATCGGGTGCTCTACCTGCTCGAGCCAGGCGATCTCACCAACGAGCTTCGGCGGAAGCGCGTGACGGTCTTCGACTACCCGGACGGCACGATCGCGATCAAGTACGAAGGGGTCTCACTCCCCTGCTCTGCCTTCGACAAGATCGGTAACGTGAAGCAGGCGGATATCGTTTCGAACAAGCGGCTCGGCGCTGTGCTGGCGTTCGCGCAGGAACAGCAGGCGAAGGTCGGCTTGCAGCGCAGCAAGAAAGCGCCCGGTCGGCGTGGTCAACGACTCATCGACACGGAGGCCACACGGCAGAAGAATCCCGCCGTGCGATGATGGTCCGACGCGGCGCGCTAGCGACGAATTACACGCTGCAGATCGCTTGTGTAGCCGAATGTACTCGTCCCGCACCGATGCCCGCGATGTCATCATCAGATCGATCCAGTCGAGTAGCAGACCCAACAGAGGCCGAGAAGCGGCAGTGATTCTCGACAGCAAACAGGTCGCGCGCCTCTACCGCCGCCTCGCACCGCTCTACGATCCGATGGTGGTCCCGCTCGAATGGCTTGGCGCGCGTCGTTATCGAGAGCGCGCCGTTCGCAGTCTTGAGCTGCGCCCAGGCGGAGTCGTGCTGGATCTCGGCTGTGGGACCGGGCTGAACATGGCGCTGCTGCACGACGCCGTGGGTGCTGACGGCCGCATCGTCTGTGTTGACCTCTCAGCGGAGATGCTGGCCCGGGCACGGCGCCGTGCCGAGCGGCGCGGCTTCAACAACGTCGAGCTGATCCACGCAGATCTTGTCACCTTCCAACCACCGGCCACGTATGACGGGGCGCTCGCCACGTTCGCTCTGGAGGTAGTGCCGGAGTACGACGAGGTCGTCCGGCGTGTCTCGGCCACGCTGTCCAGCCGCGGTAGATTGGCGGTATACGGGCTGAAGCATCCCGAGCGCTGGCCTGCTTGGTTGGTTCAACTCGGGATCTGGATCACCGCGCCGTTCGGGGTGAATCGGGCATACGAGGCGTTCCGGCCATACGAGGCCGTACGGGAGGATTTAAGTGAGGTCGGGTACCGCGAGTTTCTCTTCGGGGCGGGCTACCTGTGTGTCGGCGAGCGAGCTGACGTGGCAGCAGCCGAATCAGGCTGAGGGACAGCAGTCCGCACACCGCGCGCGGTCAGACCGCGCGCCTTCGAGGACCGCTCTGACAGCCAGGGTCGAGCAGGGTAAAGAGGACATTTCAAACGAGCGGGAAGGAGGACATCTGAAACGTGCGTTGACATTTCGTGAGTACCGGGCTCTCGACCGTCAGGCGACCATTTCGCTGGCGTCCCAGTGGGCCTCGTGTCAGTCCCCGCAATACCGTGGAACTCACACGCACGAAACTGCGGACCGGCGACGCAATACTGCGGAACTTTCGGAGATCCAACAGCAATACATGGGAAGTCTCGGAGAACGACTTAACAAGACACGGGAAGTCTCGGAGATCGCCGTTGCTGCCAAGCGATCGTGACCGGCACAGTGCTGCCTGTCGTCGCCGCTCCAAGCTCGCGTCCTCGCCCCGCGGAACCTTGTAGACGAGTTCAGACGATTTTGTCCGTCCGGTGACGTACGCGCACGGATCGTCATCAGGTGAAGTTCTGCCCGAATCTTCTCACCTGAAACTCGGGGATCGGCGTCAATCGCTACCCATCGACGCTGATCCACCACTCTTCGTGCTCAGAGGACTTTTCCGTCGAACGCCCTCGCTCGATTCCGTGAGCTCGATCATCGAGCGCCACTCTGGAGCACCGCCTGTCGGGCCACGCGCGTTCGAGGCAACTTCGAGCAGCATACGGCTCAGTTCATGCCAAGCGGCTGCCCATCAACCGAACACCGATGACCGCGGATCGTTTGAGCCACGATCTACCCCGTCGCTTGGCCGGCAACATGCCCATCCTGCTTGGCGCCAGAAACCCGCAGAAATTAGATTAGTACGGATTTCTTGCGGGACCACCGAACAGCCCTGCTCGCTTGGCCGATGCCGCCGCCGACCACTACACTCGACGCATCGTCCGACACTGCACTGTGCCGTCATGCCCAAGAACGGCCAGGCCAAGGTACTGTCCAACAGCGAGTTCGAGAGCGTCCTCGCCGCCATCGAGACCCACCGCCATCCGGCGAAGAACGCCGCGATCGTGCATGCATCGTTCAAGCTCGGGCTCCGGGTGCAGGAGCTCGCCCTCCTCCGGCTTCGCGAAGTGTGCGAGATCGACGCGGCGTGTCCGCGCGGCTACGCGCTGAAGGACACGCTGGTCCTGCCCAAGAGCTTCACCAAGGGTGCGCGCGCGACGGCCGCTCGCGGCGGCAAGGACACCGTGCGGACCAGCGTTCGATTCCCTGTCGCCGAGTTCAACAAGGTCGTGCGCCGGATCGCCCATGCCGCGCGTGCCGGGCACACGATCGACCCCTCCGACTACTACCCGCCGATCAGGCCGTCGGGCGGACGCACGCGCGAGCTGCCGCTGAGCGACGCGAGCCTGATCGCCGCGCTCGAGCGCTACCTCGACGAGCGCGCCATGAAGGCGGCCACGTTCCGACCGAACTCCCCCCTCTTCCTGAGTCAGAAAGGCGGTCCCTACAGCCCGAATACGCTGCAGGACCACGTAGCCACGATGTACCGAACGTGGGCCGGAATCGAGCGCGCGACGAGCCACTCCGGACGTCGGACGCTCGCCACAAAACTTCTCCACGATCAGGGTGAGCATCTAAAGACTGTGCAACAGGTACTCGGGCACAAGGATGCGGCCACGACGACGATCTACCAGGACGTCCCTGAAGAGGAAATGCGGCGAGTACTGCATGATGCCGGCGAGTCGTAAGAGAGCTGATCATGACGGCGACGACGTCGATGTCGAACGGCGCACGACGCCGGAACACCGTTCCGTGATTGCAGAGCCACAGCCCTGCTCAAGAGAGCCCGGGGCGGCTCAATCAGCCCCCGGTGAACAGCGCGAGGCGCCCCCACTGGCAGCCGTACCCACTGGCGAGTTTGTAAAACCGCTCGGACGCTGGAGCGTTGGTCTCGGCACGCGCGAGCAGCATCTCAACGAGCCGCGCAGGGCTCTCACGGCACAGACCAGCGACGAGGTCGTCACGCCCAAACGGCTGGGCCACATCGATTTCGAACCGGTACGGCAGTCGGTCGATGCGTGCCGGATCGCCAGCCTCCGGTAGCGGATAGAGCGGCTGCAGCTCGCCGGAGCCGGCGAGATTGAATAGCACGAGGAACTCGCCGCCGCCCGAGCGCGGCGCGTCAACGGCGAACGAGAGAGTTGTCCCCTCAGCGTGGCGCCCGTCGCAGTCCACGTCCACTCCTTGGGGGCAGGCGAACATCAGCGCGAGCGGGGCGCTCGTGCCGTCGAAAGCGGCGTCGACCGCCTCTAGCAGGTGGAACTTGTCGATAACCATCTGCCAAGCGGACAGTCCGCTAGCTCGGCGTCTCTGTTCCGCTGTGAAGCGGGTTATCTCGTCAGTTCCGAAGAACGCGGCGACCTCATTCGACCCGATCTCGAACGGCAGCGTCGCGTCGTCGGCCTCGACCGAGCCGCGTACGCCGAACGGCAGGTTGCCGCCGACGACGCTGACGGGCAGCTCGGCGCCCGCCAGCTTGGCGGAACGCGCTCCAGACTGCGGCGTGCCGGCGATCTGCAGCAACGGCTGATCGCTGTCGGCCGAGCCGCGCGGCAGGAAACCGGGTACCTGAGTCTGATTGGAGAGCGTACGTACGTGATAGGTGACGTACTCCTCGAGTTCGCCCCGGACGACGTAGCCGTCGCCGTCCAAGTCGGCCGCGCCGCCAATGCCGCCGGAGAACGCGATGCTCAGCGCGCCATGGGCCCGGTTCTCGTGCCGGATCTCGCCGATGATCTTGTTCTCGTCCGCCGTCGCAGCCAAGTAAGTCACGTGCCCTCCCTCAGGCGCTTTCGCGAGCTGTTCCGGAACCCCGCGCTTGAGCCTTGATCATGGAGAGCACCAGGATCCCGGTGCCGCGCGCCCCCGGGATCCCGGTGCTCTCCTAGCCGCCCCGATCCTGTCTTCGCACGAGAGTGAGCGGCCGTCGGTGCGCTGACGACGACTGCCCTCGCGGTCGCACTGATGCGGCACGGCTCGATCAGAGCCTCGACGTGTCCCGAGTCCGCTGCCGGACCGAACGTCGGCTCGCGCCGCTCACTGCATCCGCTCCGAGCGCGTTCGTCTCGCGTCCACCTACCGATCACCCGCACCGCGCCGTTCGGGTTCGCCTGAGCGGGTGTTCCCCACTTCCGCGCCGACATCGACTCGCGCGAAGCCCGACGGATCAACGACTTGAAGGCTCTCACCGTCGCGCGTCGGCATGCGACCACTCAAGGCCGCGCATGAGCTTCCAGCAGAATTTGGACGAAAATTCCCGTTTCTGTTGATACGCGCTCCAGATTGATGTAAAAAGGCACTAAATTCCCTTTTTTAAGCTGTAAGCAAATACTTACTCATAGAAAGGGCCTATCGTCCCGTTTAACGAGATCACTGCCATGAATCGCACCGATTTCTTCGCCGAACCGCCCACGGAGGCGGCGCTCGGGAACCCGCATCGTCCGGTTCGCTCGACCCGATACCGACTCATCGCCCGACGGGCGTCGCTTGCGTTTGCCGTGCTCTCGCTGGCTGCCTGCTCTGACGGCCCCTCCGGCGGCGAGCCGTCGGTCGGTGCCGCATCGACGCTCTGCGTCGACGCCGACGGCGACGGCCAGGGCGTCGATGGTCTCGATCGTCTCTGCTCAATCGATGACAACCTCTCACCCCTCGTCACGCGAACAGCCGACGAGACCGTGATGGCGAGCGTCTACCTCCCCGGCTTCGACGATCCCGTCGTGCTCGAGGTGGAGGCGCGCGATGACGAGCTCGTGTACCAGTCGGACATGCTGCTCGTGCCCGCCCGTCCGGTGTGCGATGAGGAGGGCCGCTGCGCCGCCGGCGCCTCGGTCACGAGCGCGAGGCTGTGGCCAGGCGGCACGATCCCGTACGTGATCGACGCCGGTCACCCGATGAGGTCGACCATCGAGGAGGCGGCACAACTGATCAACGATCGGACGAACCTCTCGCTGTTCGAGCGGACCGACGAATCGCACTTCGTGCGCATACGCTCGGGCGAGGGTTGCCGGGCGTACGTCGGGCGCCTGCACGACTACCAGCTGTCACGTCAGACGGTAACGTTGGGCAGCGGGTGCGGGTTCCGGGCGGCCGTGCACGAGCTGCTGCACGTCGCCGGGGTCGTCCACGAGCAGAGCCGCTCGGATCGCGATGACTACATCGAGATCCACTTTGACAACATCGTCGATGACAAGGAGCACAACTTCCGCAAACTCGACACGGACGGCTGGTGGTTCACCGACCTGGGTGTGGACGGCATGAACGTCGGCGCCTACGACTACGACTCGATCATGCACTACCCCTCGTTCACCGGTGACGTGAACTTCGCCATCGACACCGCCCTCCCCATCCTCTCTCGCATCGACGGCGGCACCATCCCGCGGACCCGTACGATGAGCGCCGGGGACATCGCCACCGTGAACGCGCTCTACCGCCGCGAGACGACGCCGCCGTCGCGCTCCTACAACCCGGATCCGCGGGTGACCTACGTCCTCGAGTCCCGACTGGCGCACGACGTCGTGCTCGATGTCGCCGGCGCCGCCACCCACAACGGCACGAACATCGCCGCCGTCCCCTACAACAACACGCGCGCCCAGGTGTTCAAGTTCCGCCGCGCACCGAGCGGGAACTACCGTCTGCAGTCCGGACTCGATTCGCGCAAAGTGGTCGATGTGACCGGGGCTCGAACGACCGAGCGGACGAACATCCAGCTGTGGCAAGCCAACGGCACGCTCGCGCAGGAGTTTCGGATCGTGCCGGTCGATGAAATCTACTTCGAACTGGAGTCCGCGCTCGACCCGCGCAAGGTCCTTGCGGTAAATCTCGCCGACGGCACACGCAACGTCGAGCTTCGCTCCCGCGCGGGCACGTCGGCCGGGCACTTCAAGCTCGTGCGCATGGGCGTGCCGCGGCCGAACGAGGCCTACGCACTGGAGTCACGTCTACGCAAGGACTTCCTGGTCAGTCTCGACTCGACGGCCGGGCTGCCCGGCACGAACGTCCGCATGCAGAGCTACAACGCGCGTGCCGGCTCACTCCACCAGTTCGTCCAGTTCCACGAAGGCGAGGACTGCACGCTGATCTTCTTCTCCTGCGATCGCTACTTCAAGATCGAGTCCCTCACCGACGCGGGCGCGATGATCGTCGGCACGGGCGCGTCCTCGGGGCAAAACGTCGCGTTGGCCGCGAACAGCGGTGGCACCAGCCAGCGCTGGGCGCTCGCCAAGAAGGGGGCCGCCTACTTCGAGTTTGCCAGCCATCTCGGGCGGGTGATGGACGTCACGGGAGCGGGTACCGCGGAGCATACAAACGTGCAGCTCTGGGGCCGCAACAACACGTCGGCACAGAAGTTCAAGATTCTCGAGACGTCGCGCTAGCGTCGCGAGGCGCGGTCGCCGGGCCCCCGCCCGGCGACCTTCGCACGCCGCAAGTCGGGCTCGCGAAGCGCACGACAGGATGCACGCGACGTCGAGACGCACCGACCGACAGCATCCGCACGTCACCGACCGCTCCACCGGCACACCTCGTCGGCGTCCGCCGCCGCCACACCGCTGGGAACCTGCACCGAGCGCCAGACGCAGGGGGCGAGGGGACAGTTCATCGACACCCCTGGTCCGAATCAGCGCGTCAAGCAACCGGCGATCGTACCCCCAGCTCGCGCCGATATCGCATGCCGTGACCGCTCCCGGTAGACTGCCCCTCCAGTGCCGGCCTTGCTGTAGTCGAGGTCGAGCAAGCGGAGAACCGCATGGTGTCAACGCCGCCTCGGTGGAGGCTCGATCGTACGGCGACCGTGAGCGCGCGCGCCCTCTCGATGGGCGCGCGATCGCCGTGGCGACGCGGCTCGCGGCACGCCGACGGTGGCTCCGAACGACGAACCGCCGTTCGTCTGGTGCGGCGACCGGGTGCGCCCGTCCGATCTGGCGCCGGACAACACGTCAGGCACCGCTCGCGGCGAACACCCGACAGGGTCGCCGTCACCACATCGATGGCGAAGCTTGTGAGAGTCATGGCGGCAGGACGCGTCGCCGCTACGACCCTGTTGATCGCTCTGGTGACGCTGTCCGGCTGCGTTTCCTCGACCGCACGTACCGCGAGCGACTTCACGGAATTCCCCGAATCGAACGGCACCGTCCTGCTCATGGAACCCGACGTGGCGCTGTCAATGCTGGTCGCCAACGGTCTGCGGGAGCCCCGCGCCGACTGGTCCGAGACGGTCACGGGCACCCTGGCGGAGGCCTTCCGCACGGCGCTGCGCGCGCGCGGCCTCCACGTCGTCGAGCGCAACCGGACGCAAGCGCACTCCGAGCGCCAGGTACAACTGATCAAGCTGGTCGATGCGGTGACGGCGTCCATACTGACCTACCACTACAACCCCGACGCCTCGGTTCCTGCACCAAGGGCTACCTTGCCGACCAAACGCGGCGCCTTCGACTGGACCCTGGGTCCCGGAGCGACGGCGCTGGCCGACGGGGTGGCGGCCGACTACGCCCTGCTCATCCGGGCGCGCGGCACGTACCAGAGCGGCGGAAAGATGATCGTCAACCTCGCCGTGGCGGCGCTTCGCGGCAAGTTTCAGACGGGAGAGCAGACCGCGTTCATCGCGCTCGTGCATCTCGGCACGGGGGATGTCCTGTGGACCAACTACGCCCGGGTCACCCCCATCGGCAACATGCGTCGGCCCGGCGGTGCGTCAGCGATCGCCGACCTGCTGCTGGCCGAGATGCCGCCGTCGGCGGACGCGAACTCACAGGCCGTTCGCGCGGGGACGCGTCGTTGAGGGCGGGCATCGGAGCGCCGCTGCACGTCGCGCTCGCCGCCGTCGCCACGCTGCTCATCGCTTGCGCGAACACCGATATCGACACGCGCGATGCCGGCCAGCGGCCCGTCGATCTCGCCGGTGACGAGGCGGGCATCTGGTACGTCGTCGACAAGGCCGAAGACGACGTTCGTACGTCGGGGTACCGAAATCGCGATCCCGCGCTCAACGCTTACGTGCAGGAGGTGGCTTGCCGGGTCGTCGGCGAGTACTGCGATGACCTCAGGCTCTACATCCTCGACGTGCCGGTCTTCAACGCGTCGATGTACCCCAACGGCATGATGATCGTCTTCTCGGGACTGCTCCTGCGTGCCGACAACGAAGCGCAGTTCGCGTGCGTGCTCGGGCACGAGTTCGGGCACTATCTCGAAAGTCACAGCCTCGAGCAGTATCGGAAGCGGAAGAACGCAAGCGACGCCTTGCTGATGCTGCAACTGGCGACGTCCGGCACCGAACTCTCGCTGGAGGCGACCGGACTCGGCAAGCTGCTCGCGATGACGCTCCTGTCGAGCTATTCCCGCGAGGCCGAGCTCGAGGCCGATCGCATCGGCTTCGCCAAGGCGCTCGAGGCCGGCTACGATCCGGCTGAGTGCGCCGAGACCTGGCTCTCGCTCGCCCGGGAGACGGCCGCTTCGGATTCGCACGCCACACGCCGGTCGGCGTCATCTGGGGGAGTCTTCGCCAGTCACCCGTTGCCGAGCACGCGCATCGAGACGCTGTCGGCGCTCGCCGACGCGTCCCCCGAGGGCGGGGACGTGCGGGCCGAAGCGTACCGCCGCCGAACGGCGAGTCAGACCGCCCGGTGGCTCAAGAGCGACCTTCGCACCCGGGACTTCAGCCGCTCGCTGGCCCTGCACCGGAAGCTGCTCGAGCACGGTCACGTCGCCGCGGGCCTCGTGCACTTCTACTCCGGCGAGGCGTATCGATTGCGAGACGAGGAAGGCGACGCCGGTCGCTCGATCGCCGCCTACGCGAGGGCGGCCGCAAGCGCCGACCCGCCCCCTCAATCACATCGTGCGATCGCCGACGATCACCGCAAGCACGGACGTGAGCGCGACGCGGCGGCCTGGTACCGCCGGTACCTGATCGAAGCGCCGGAGGCGGCCGATCGGCAGCTGATCGAGAGCATCCTCGTCAGCCTGCTTGCCGGCGCGCGCCGATGACGGACGCCGCTGGCCGCAACCGCATCGCACGTGCTCGGCGGCGACACGACGACGTACCCGTCGGACGGTGCGCCCGATGGCACCGGCTCGGCGTCGCCGCCGCGGCAGGCGCGGCTCTACTCACGCTGGTGGCCTGCCAGAGCATCGCGCTCGCCCCGCCCGGTGCGTTCGACGCGCAGGCGTTCGGGGTCGAGCTCGTTCGCGCCTGGTCGGTCATTCCCGTCCGCACCGGCGACGGCCGGGCGGCGAGGATGCTGACGGTAGACGGACCCTTGCTGAACCGGTTGTATCTGTTCGGCAGCCTGCCCGACGGTGACTCGCTGTTGTACCTGCCGGACAGGGACCTGCCCGTACCGACCTACCAACCGACGATGACCGAGCTCGAGCTGGTCGAATTCGTCACCGACAGTCTCGCCCTCGCGGACTACACCGATCTCGTCACGCGCGACGTTCGACTCGAGAGCTTCGACGGCGAAGCGGGCGTCGCCTTCGGGTTCTCGGCAAGCACCGCGGAGAGTCTGAACGTGGCGGGCGAGGCTCTGCTCGCCAAGACCGACAGCGGCCTCAACCTGATCCTCTTCATCGCCCCGAGCGAGTACTACTTCGACGCGTTCGCCACCGATCTCGATGCCGTGTTCGCCTCGGTCGGAGCCGCCCCGCCGTGAGGGGCCGACGGGCGCGGCAGGCGCCGCCCTCCCCCGTCCACCCCCGCGCCGCCCGCCCGTCAGGTCATGGTCGAGCCGGAGCCCGAGCATCGCGCCCCCGGGCGGGGCGTGTCCCGCACGGCCACTCACGCCTCGGCCGAGGGCGCCTCGTGCGGCAGGATTCGTCGTTGCCCGCATCCGCTCAGCGACCCCGCTCCGCTCGTCAGCGCCGGCACGTGAGCGTTCCGAGATCGCCCATCGATCACTCGCGCACGAGCTCGAGCGACAGAGCCGGACCGACGGCAGACTCGCGGGTGTACCGGACTCGATCGGCCGCCAACCGCCGGAACGTCTCGGTGACGCGGCCGCCGCCCTCTGCCCCATCGAGCGAGACGGTGTAGGCGTAGCGCTCCGGATCGCGGGTACGGGTCACGAAACGTGCGCGCAGCGGCAAGGACACCGAATACCGCCGCGTCGGTTCGTCGTGCCGCTCGACGACGATGTCCGTCGCCTCGAACGTCGTCGTGCCGCAGGTGCCACGCCAGCGGCCCTGCAGCCAGGCCGGCGGACGGATCACCGCGCCCGGCAACGCCCGCGTGAACGTGACAGGCGCGCCCGCGCCGCCGGGTGTGTCGATCGGCTCGAAGACGATCGTGCCGTCGAGACGATCGACGTAGCGGTGCGCGAACGGTACTCGTGCGCCGCTCCCACCGACGGACTCTCCCCGGTAGGCGTACTCCCCGTCAGCGCTTGACTCGCTCCGGATTACCGCCTTCGATCTATCCCCGATGGCGACCTGCACGTCGCTCCCGAGGGCGATGTCGGCGGCGTCGACGATGATCGTGCGTCGTGCCCCGTTCGCATCCGGCGCAACCCAGGTGCCGTGCAACCAGTCGGGTGGCGAGAGCATCGCGCCCGCCTCCCCCGTCGCGATCGACGCCGCCGAATCGGCCGCCGTCGGCGCGCCAACACACACGCCGGGCACCCAACCGTCCGGGCGCACGGCCGGCGCCTCGGCACGCTGATCCTCGGCCGCACCCGAGGTGCCGCGATCCGGCGAGTCGAGCGCCTCCGGGTCCGCCGCCCCCGAGCCCGGGCCGCTCAGGCCGCCCACGACGCCCGTCCCCGTTCCGGAGATGCCGCCGACGCCCGCGCATCCGACGAGGGCGACGAGCGTGACGAGAACGGCGAGCGATCGACGAGGCGTTCTAGTCATGGAGATCCTCCTGGAAGTAGTAGAGCCCGACGCCGATTCGGAAACGTCCGTCGCCGTCGAGATCGGGGTTCTGCGTTCGATCCAGGCTCGAGAGCAGCCGATCGTTGCGCTCAAGGAACTCGGCCCCCTCGGAGCGGATGATCGAACGGAACATCGTCACGCCCTGCTGCGGCACGTCATCGTAGGCCACCATCAGCTGCAGCCGGGTTCGCTCCTCCTCCGGCTTGAACAGGTTGTACTTGACGGTCTCGATCAGGTCACTGATCGATGTGGCACCGAGCTCGAGCAGCTCGTCACCGCTGTTGACCGGCACGTAGGCCTTCTCGACGAGCCGTAGCAGGCCATCGTCGCCCTTCGCGACGGCTCCGACCCGGATCAGCTCGTCGAGCACGACGCGCGCCGTCAGATCGCCGCTGTAGGCCTTGACCAGATCCTCGAAGCGCCCCTCGCCCTCGGCCTTCGTGCCGAACGAAAGCGCGCGCGGCTCTCCGCCGCCGTCCACGAAGCGCTCGTCCCGCATCCAGCCACCGATCGCCCGCACCGCCCGGTTCGTGTTCGCCTGCTCCACCTGTGAGGACGCGCCCCCCTTTTCCATCAATCGCTTGATCTCCTTGCGGTTGATACCGGTCAGCACGGCCAGCCTCGAGGCGGAAGGTCGCCGAAGACCACCACGGCGATCGGCCAGGGCGAACTCGCGCTCCTGGGCCACCTCGACGAACAGTCGTCGGCTCACGGTGACGAACTCGCCGAAGTCGATCCCTGCGCGCAAAGCCAGTCGAATCAGCGGCTTGAGGATCTTCCCGAGAGCGTTCTTCATGAGATAGCCACGCCGGAATCATTAAATTTTGGCAATAAAAGGCCTGGAGATCCCATTTTCAGAGGAAAATCTTCTCCTTCCGTGTATATATGGCCTGAAGATCCCGTTAAATGGTTCATCTATCCACCGACCAACGAAACGAGGTTTGATCATCCCATTTTTGGAGACGCCTGTCATGACACATGCCGATTCCCGTTCACCACGACCCGCGAGGGCTGCGCCCGGAGACCCCGCGCGCTCGAAGTGCCCGATCGGCACGCCGCCTGTCGTCGCTCTCGCCGCGCACGCGGTCGGCTCCCCACACCCCGAGGGCGCGCTCGGTGAGTCGACGGCGAACCGAACGAAACCCGGCGGCCTCCGCGCGCCGAGGACAGCGGACGCGCCGCCTGGGTCCGCGTTCGGGCTCGATCCGTCGCCACTGACGAGCCGGATCGCGCCGGCCGCCGACGAGCGAACGAACGCGGGGCCGGGCTCGGCCGCCGCACACGAGCCGTCCCCGCTTCAACGTTCACCGTTCGTGAACGGTGGCCCCCCGGGGGACGACATCGTCCGTGCACCGAGGCGCGTCCGGCGCCCGAGTGACGCCCCCGAGCTCGCCCGGATGGGATCGAGAACGCGCGTCCTCGATCGTCGGCGGGGGACGGTGATGTTCCATTCGATGGGGATCGGGGCGAGAGCGCTACTGCTCTCGCTCGCGCTGCTCCTCGGCAGCACGATGCCAGGCAACGATGCACACGCCGGCTGGTTCTGGCCGGAGAGCGTTACCGACGCGCCCGAGATCCTGGAAAAGACGATCCGAGAGCTCCTGTCGTCGAGCACACGCTGGCAGGAGGCGCTGCGCCTGACCATCGACAAGCTGACGCGGGAGGGGCATGCGATCGTCGCGCACGACGTCTCCCGCGTACTGCAGGACACGACCGCCGACATCGGGATAGAAGGGCGTTGTTTCGTCGACTTTCTGCGCCGACGCGTCATCGAGGACCTCAAGCGGATCAAGAGCGCGCTCGACGGCACGGCGACGCAGCTCGTGCCTGCATTCTGCAACCCCAACCCCACCGTCATCGACGCCCTCGGTGTCCGGAACGGTCATGTGCTGAGTCTCGACGTATCGGGCTACAACCTGCACCTGGCGTCGCTGCTGCGGGACGGTCGAATCACGGTGAACCACGTGCAGAACGGCTCACCGCAAGATGTCACCGCCCATCTGTCCAATCCGAGCCCGTACCTCCTCACGCTGAACCTCAGCCCGAACGGGGTCCGAATCAGCTCCCGTAGCGATCGGCTGGAATTCGATCTTGACGGAGTTGAACAATCGGTGACGATCGTTCAACCGCCGCCGACCACCGAGACGCTCACGCCCGCCGATCTGCTCGACATCTGCCCCCAGCGGTACGGGAGCGGTGACAAGGAGTTCAAGGGGCACGGCCCGGTCGTCATCGCCGAGGCGCAACTGTCGTTCGACGACCGAACGGTGTGGGTTGACTACTTCTACGACGTCTACGAGGCCTATCCGGACTTTCGGCGACGTCACGACCACACCGCGGCGCGAACGCGGGGCCGGCACGCGATCTTCAACGCGCCTCCCGGCGCGCAGATCATCGATGTCGAGCCCAAGGAGAAGTCGCGCATCGAGTACTTCGACCGCAACCACCAAGAGGACTTGCGTCCGGGTGGAAGGCTCGTTCGGCTGTTCGAGACGAACGGCGACACCAAGGGCGACGACGTCGGGAACTGCAAGGGGCGCCAGGACGCGTACTTCGGCCTCTACTTCAACTCAGTGCACATCACGCATCGCGAGCGGTTCTGAATGACCATCGCCTCAGATCGTCTCCTCGGAGGCCTCGGACCGCGCGCCGAACCGCGAGCTCGTCGGTGTCGCCCCCGGCCTAGCCATCCCCTCACCCCCGGCGTCGAGCGCGGGCGCGAGCGCACCGGCACCCTCGCCCTGACGAAAGCGCGCGGGCGTCGTCCCGGTCCGCTCGGTGAACTGGCGGTAGAACACCGACTTGCTGTTGAATCCGCTCGCGTGAGCGATGTCGAGGATCGCGCGCTTAGGTTCGTCGAGCAGCAACCGCTTCGCGTGCTCGACCCGAAAGCCCGCGAGAAACTCCTTGAAGTTGGCACCGGTGCCGCGATTGATCTCGCCGGACAGCGTATGCGGGGGGACACCGAGCTTGCGGGCCAGAGCCTGCAGCTTGAGATCGGGATCGAGGTACCAGCGACCTGCGAGTATCGCCGCGCGCCAGCGTTCGAGCGACGTGCCCGTATCGGAGACGGTACGGATCGGGCGGGCCGTCCCGCCGAGCCCCAGCACCGCTGGCAGGCGGTAGGAGACGAGGTGCATGCCGAGCACGGTGACGATCGCGATGATACAGGCGTAGACCACGCCGACCATCTCGCTGCCGGCGATCGATCCGAGCAGGCGCACGATCGCCGCCAACAACGCGCCGGCGGTCAGCCCGCGCAGAGAGCGTGTGATGCGCTGGCCTGCCCCGCCCTCGCGCACTGTACCGAGAAAGCCGAGCGTCCGCACGAAGAAGACGATGACGACGCATTCGGCCAGTCGCGATGCGATGTACATCAGCACCGACGGCAGGTCGTCGAGCTGGGTCTCCACATACGCCGCCTTGTAGCTCGAGTCCTGCGCGAAGAACGGCAGGCCGAGCAGTGTGCAGATCAACGCCGGATAGAGCACGCGCCGATCGAGCCGGTCGTCGGTCGCCACATCGAACAGGCTCCTGACATAGGCGTACCAGAGCGAACCGGTCAGGCAGAACAGTGGCAGGTAGACCTTGTTCAAGTGCGGCCAGGCGTCAAGCATGCCGAACCGGTAGCCCGCGGCATGCGCCAGCCAGGCGGCCGTCACGACGAACAGGCTGCAGAGCAGACGATTGGCGGACTGACGCCGCGCCACCAGAAGCTGGCCGACGGCGAGCATCAGCACCAGGGCGACGCCTACCAGTAGAGCGTGATCGAGAGACATCGGTCGCTCGCTCCCGAAGCCGCCAGATGGATGGTCGTACCGATCGGAACTCTACAAGCCGGGATACACCCGGTCAATCACCGCTCGGGGGACATCAAAGCCCGCGCGGGCGTCGTCGAGAGCTCGCGAGGCGCCGCGCCTGTGCGGTGTCCGGAAACACGTTCCGGGACCCCGCGGACGACGAATCTCGGCGCAATGGGTCAGGAACCCACGGAGGCGATGCCATGAACGAACACACGCGCACAACCGGATTCTCGGTACCGACAGCAATCCTCGCGCTGCTGCTGGGCGGTTGCGGCAGCAGCAGTCCGTCCGCCGGCGATCCACCGGGGGACGGCGACGTGGACTCGTCGGCTGTCACGGTCCGTCCCACGGAGAACACCGCGGCCGGGGGCGAGGCGAGCGCCTCGGGTGGACCCGACGAGCCGTCCGGCCTTCCCTCGGCAGGCGCCCTTTCCGACACGATGGACTGCGCCGGGGCGATCGCCTCGGCCGCCTCGCCGGGACGCGACGTGGAAACGGCGAGCCCATTCGTCATCGGGGAGTTCGTAAGCAGTTCCGTGCGTGTCGGCGACGTCGACTACTGGCGGGTCACCGTCGAGCCGGGACAGCGCTACCGGGTCGTGCTCGACACGACGAGAGCCGGGGGGGACGCCACGCGCACCGGGCTTATCTACCGCAGCTCGATCGACAACGGGACGACCTGGACGCGGAACATCGCCTCCGACGAGGCGGACGACAGGCTGCGCGAGACCCGCCTGCTCTCCGTGTTCGGGACGGTCGCGAGCGCCGAGCTGCTCCTTACGATCGAGTCGCAGTTCGGCCCCGAGTCCTATCATCTCGCCGTTCTCGAGCGCGACGCGAGCGTCCCCGCCCCGTACGCCGTCGACTGCCCCTCGGTTGCGCCGCTGACCGTCGGCACCAGCGAGGCGTTCGAGCTCGGTGACGCCGGCAGCGATACCGAAGACCGATGGTTCACCTTCGCTATCCCCGCCGACGGGGCGTTCGCGCTGTCGCTCAGCGCCTCGTCGAACGACCCGCAGCTGAGCGCGCCCATCGACTACGGCTTTCGTCTGTTCGGCGAATTCGGGCAGCGTCTGTCGAGCGCGTCGAACGACATCGAACGCCTGGACACCGACAGTGCCGTCTCTCACACGACCGCGATACCACTGAGGCGAGTTGGCAGCACGAGCGGTGAGAGCAATGTCAGCTTTCTGCGCTTTCGCAACTACGGCCCACCGCTGCTCGTCGAGGCCAGCCTCGTCGCTACACCCTGATCCAGCGCACGAGCGACGGATCGGTAGACCGCGGATCGCGCAGGCGTCGTTCGGCGTGCGCTTCATCGTCGGCCCGCACGCATCGGGTCAACGCAACGAGCGACAGCGCCCCGGACAAGCCGGGCGATGTTCGACAGATCGCCGGCATCAAATGACACCCATCGGCACGAGGAGACTTGAGACCATGAAGACGATATCGCGCACGACGAGCACGTTCGCACTATTAACGCCCGGGGTGCTCTGCCTGGGCATCCTCGCCGTGATCACGGGAGCGAGCAGTTCGGTCCAGGCAGGGCTATCGGCATCACCCTCGATGCGATCGAGCCACGAACTGCCGTTCACCCTCCGCTCGAGCGCTCACGCCCTTCGGGAGTCCGTCGTCTTCGGGCCGAGCGCCGCCACCGCGAACGAACCCGCGGCGAACAAGGACGACAAGGAGGAGAAAGAAGACGAGGAGGACGACATCGACCTCACCTACCGACCCAGCGAGGAGACCTTTCGCCTGTGGGAGATCGAGCGGATCATGGGCGACGGGAACGGAGGCAGTGGCGGCAGTGGCGGTGGGGGCGGTGGGGGCGGTGGTCCGGGTACACCCCCTCCGCTGAAGTCAACGGGACCGACCGCCGGTAGCTGCGGCGTCAAGGGGTACTGCCTTGGGTGGAGGTTCCCGCTCTGATGGACCGCCATCCGCGATCGACGCACCCGAGGCCACCGACGATGACGTCACTCTTCTCCCGGCGACGGCGGGCGATCGCCGTCAGCACCCTGCTCACGACGCTCTTGCTGTGCGCGCGACCCGGGCTCACCGACGAATGCTTCATCGATGCCGCCGTGGACTGCTCGACAGGCTATCTCGGTCTGGCACCACTGGTGGCGGGATACGACCGGGCGTTCGAGCGAGCCTGCGTTCACCATGACTTCTGCTACCGCTATGGCGCGGAGACGTACGGCCACACGCGGAACACCTGCGACCGGCGCTTCTTGCAGGACATGCGAAAGAAGTGCCGGGATCTCAATTGGCGGGACATCGTGACGTTCGGCCTGAACGTCGGTGCCTGCTTGGCGGCCGCGGAGGCGTATCACGCGGCCGTCAAGCGACTCGGCGCCGGGTCGTTCGAGACCGACGAGAGCCGGTTCTGCGAGTACGCGGGGCCGGCGGCACGCTGTGACGCAGACACGCCGGGATCCCGGTCCTGCTGGACGTCGGACTTCTCCGAGGAAGGCGACGGCGCGATGCGCTGCCCGGACGGAAAGGCCGTGGCCGGCGTGTGGTGCAAGGGTTCGTATTGCGACAACAAGAGCCTACTTTGCAAGGCGTTCACGAATGAGCCCATTCCTCCGCAGCGAACAGCCGACACCGCGTGGATCTCCGAGGAACGGCCGAACAACGTGTTGTCGGCCGGTTCCGGCCCGCCACTGCAGTTGATCACCGGCTTGAAATGCCGTGGACGCTACTGCGATCGGCTATCGGCGGAACTCACCACGGCGCCGAACAGCGCGGGAACCGGAAGAACAGCTTGGCTTCCCTTCTTCTCGGAGGAGGACAGCGGCAGCCGCTGTGCCGAGAACGACTACGTCACGGGCCTTCAGTGCAAGGGCGACTACTGCGACAACCTCGCACTTCGATGCACCTCCGTCGGCACCCCCGAACGCGGTCGACCGGTGGGCACCGTATTGCGACCTCGCGCCGAGCAGCCTCGGGCCGTTCTGCGTTAGGTGCAGTTTTCCGGGGCCTCACACAGCCCCGGGCGGTTCATCACGCGCCTTCGCCATCTGCCCCCGCTTCCTATCCGATCGGATCGGTGGACGTGTCGATCGAGCCGTCGTTCGGTGCCAGCCGCGCTCTCGGGCGTGTCGGCGAGAACCGGTCACTCGATCTGGCCGCTTCGGTGGACAAGAACGGCGGCAACGATCACGCGAGCCGGGCAGGCGTGCCAAGGTCGAGCACCTGATCTTTCAGGCGCTGGTTCTGCACAACCGAACGACCGCCCGGAGCGGAGCCGTGACGTTTCCCCTGCCCGAGCACCCCCTTCGCGCCGGAACTCGCGAGCGACGAGTCCAGTCATGATGCCGTGACCCACGGCCAAGACGGCACCAGTATCCCATGCGGGCTGCGCGAGCCGCACGGCCGCCGCACGTGAACGACTCACGGTCGACGCGAGCGGCGGCGCGTTCGGGCTGTAGCCGGAGAGCATTAAAAAGCCGGGGCTGCCAGTTTTCCGGCGTTGACAGCAGTGTACGCTCGGAGCGGCCATGGAGACACCGGACCGACCCGTCAGGCGCTTTGTCCTCCGCGCTGCCCTCAAGGAGGTCAGCCCGATCGTGGCGCGCGTAATCTCGGTCCCTGACTCCCTCAAGATCCAGCAGTTCCATGAGCTGTTCCTGGCCATGCTGGACTGGCGTGGCGACCCCGACTTCATCCTCCGCGTGCGCGGACAGACCTTCGCGAGCTTCCGCCGCCGCTATCGCGACACGCGCCTGGACGACTTCCGGCTGCGGGCGCAGGAGAAGTTCGTGTACGTGTGCGACACGCTCGATCTGTGGGAGTGGGAGATCCGGGTGCTGGACACCGAGCCGCTGTCCGCCGCCGACGATCCGGCGCCTCGTTGCCTGAAGGGTCGCGGCGCCGCGCCACCGGAGTTGTGCGGCGGACCGGTCGGCTACCGCCTGATGCTCCGGCGCCAGCTGGCGGGGCCCGCGATCGCCGATCCGTCGACCGCGGCCACCACGGTCGGGCTACTGGCGGCCGCCTATGGTGACGAATTCGACAAGCTCGACCTCGCCACGCTCGAGGAGACGCTCACGGAGGGATGGAAGAGCGTCGAGACGCGCCTGGAGCGCACCGGCGAGCTGGCGCCGACGCGCTTCAGCCTCGAGGGGACCAACGAGCGGCTTGCCGCGTGGTGGCGGTGTCGAGGGGAGTTGCCATGGAATTTCGTATCGAGGTGAGCTGCGTCGACGACGACGGGATCGAGCACCGGCATGACCTTCTCTCGGTGTACCGCACCGAAATGAGCATGACATCGCTCGGGATGACGCTTGACGAAGGCAAGGCGCTGCTTGGGGGTCTTCAGGGCTACATGGTCGAGCAGCAGGCGGTCAGCTGGCTTGCCCGGCACCGCTCGTGCCCCCACTGCGGCCGGCGCTACGTGTGCAAGGGGAGTGGCCATCGGACGGTGAGCACCGTCTACGGCCAGGTCGCGGTCCCGAGTCCACGGTGGCGTTGCTGTCCCTGCTGACCCGGCAACGACAGGACGTTCCGGCCGACGGCGCGGTGGCTGACCGAGAGGACGACGCCCGAGATGCTGTACGTCGAGACGAAGTGGGCTTCGCTGATCCCGTTCGCGAAGGTGGTCGATTTGCTGCGCGACGTGATACCGGTGTCCACGACACTCAACGCGCAGACCGTGCAGAACCACCTTCACGCCTCGGCCGAGCGACTCGAACAGGCGCTGGGCGAGGAGAGCGAGCAGCTGTTCGAGGGTACCGAGGAGAGCCTGGCGGCAGAGCCGTTGCCGGACGGACCGATGACCGTCGGAATCGACGGTGGCATGCTGCGCGGGCGGAACAAGTCCGGCTTTTTCGAAGCGATCGCTGGCAAGAGCGTCGTCGCGTTTCGCCGTGACGAGACCGAGGACGTGCCCTCGGCGCGTCGCTTCGCGTTCGTGCAGACCTACGACACGAAGCCGCGGCGCCGGTTGTGGGACCTGATGAAGTCGCAGGGCATGCAGGAGAACCAGGCGATCACGTTCATGTCGGACGGCGCCGACACGGTGCGTAGCCTCCAGGCCTACCTGCATCCCTCGAGCGAGCACGTGCTCGACTAGTTCCATGTCGCGATGCGTCTGACTGTGCTCGGGCAGCAGGCGAAGTCGGTCGCGGCCGACGATGTCGAGCTTGGCGAGGCGGCCACGAAAGAGCTCGAGCGGACGAAGCACTTCCTGTGGCACGGGAACGTCGAGCGGGCGTTCGAGACGCTCCACGGGCTCGCCTTCGATCTGGACATGCGGCGTCGCTCGGCGGCATCGATCGCGAAGTTGCACCGGGCGGTGGGCGAGTTCGAGACCTACCTACTCAACAACCGCGAGTACTGGGCCTCCCCCGATTTGATGGACACCCAACCGGGAGCGATACTGCTCCCAGAGGTGTTCGATGGCGAAGCGAAAAGGCAGTCAGAAGGTCGGTACGGCAGAGAGGCGTAAACGTCGTTCGTTCACGCCGGAGTTCAAGGCCGGCGTGGTCGAGCTGGTACACCGAGGAGATCGTTCGATCGGGGAGGTCTGCGCCGACCTTGACCTGACCGAGTCGGCCGTGCGCCACTGGCTCAACCAGCACGGCGACACGAACGGGAAAGCGATGGCGGGGTCGGTGACGGCCTCGGAGAGCGAGCGCGAGGAACTGGTGCGCCTGCGAGCCGAGAACAAGCTCCTGAAGATGGAGCGCGATATTCTAGGAAAGGCGACGATCCTGTTCGCCGCGGAGTCGACGTGAGGTTCGCCCTCGTCGATGCGTGCAGGATCGATCACCCGGTGGCGGCGCTGTGCCGGGCGCTGGAGGTGTCCACGTCCGGCTACTACGCTTGGCGCGGTCGGGCGCCGTGCGCTCGGGAGCGGGTCGACGAGCGGCTGCTCGAGGCGATCCGGCGCATCCACGCGGACAGCCGCACCACCTACGGCAGTCCCCGTGTGCACGCCGAGCTCCTGGCCGAGGGCTGGCGGGTGGGCGTCAACCGCGTCAGCCGCCTGATGAGGGAGAACGGCATCCGGGTGTACCCGAGGAAGGCGTCGTGCCGCACCACGCGCTCGAACCCGGCGCATGCGGTGGCGCCCAACGAGCTCGACAGGGATTTCAGCGCCTCTGCACCGAACGAGAAGTGGGTGGGAGACGTGACGTTCGTGCCGACGGACGAGGGGTGGCTGTACCTGGCCACGATGATCGATCTGTTCAACCGCGAGGTGGTCGGCTGGGCGATGGGCGAGAACAACGACCAGAAGCTCACCGCACGGGCGCTGACGATGGCGCTGGAGGGGCACCGTCCGGCACCGGGCCTGTTGCATCACTCCGATCGCGGCGCGACGTACACGGCGTAGGACTACCGCGACTTGGTCGAGGGTGCCGGTGCGCGATGCAGCATGAGCCGACGAGCGACGAGGTGACTGCTGGGACAACAGCGTGGCGGAGAGCTTCTTCGCGACGCTGGATATGGAGCTGTTGAGCCGGGTGCGGTTCGCCACCCGCGCGCAGGCCGCGGCGGCGATCTTCGAGTACGTGGAGGTGTTCTACAACCGCCAGCGCCGGCACTCGGTGTTAGGCTACCTGAGCCCGGTCGACTACCGGGAAAACAATGCAGCTCTGGCTACAACGGCAGAGTAAACCCCCTGTCCATTTTCTCGGGGGAAGTCCAGTAGACGGCTTGTCCGCCGCACCGTCGAGGATCGGCGGCCGTATCGCGCGGGACGGGGCGCGGACGAGTAAGCGATGTATGCGCTGAAGAGATTGTATTGTACAGAGCTTGTATTGCGACTTTATTTTGACCCGCCTATCGGACAGTTGCGAATTCAACTACTCCAGCCGGAGAATCATTCTCCGAGTTCGCTTATCGACGAGGCTCACATGCTCCCTCGACGGTGCAATGGCGGCGCTTGCCGTCGCCGGTTTCACCCGACACGTAGACCAACCCGAATTCGACCGGCAGCCACGACGGCGGCCTCTTTTCGCCTCGGACGATCGGTGTGTTCGCTGGCGGCCGCCTTTCACGGATTGCTCCTGACGAGGTCGGCGTCGCTGCGCGGGCGCGGCCAGCGGCGAACGAGCGCTTCACCGGCCGTGCCGAGCCGCCGCTCGTGGACAGCTCAGGCCGCATCCGCGGTCCGCCGCGCTGATCGCTCGCGCGCGTTTGTCGTCATGCGCGTGTCTCGAGCGGATCGTTGGCCGGGTCTCGCTTCTCGGCTGTTCGGCTAGGCTTGAACGGTCCTGTATCTCGCCGCCGGGCCAGTTCCGGCGCCGCCCGATCCACGGCTACGCCCACCCGCTGAGGGCCCGACGCGGGTCGAGACCGCGCGGTTGAACCATTCCATTCACCAGGAGAGTCTCGTTGACCACGATGCACCACGGATTGTCCCGATACGATCATCTCGTTCGCCAGTGCCTGGACGCTCATGCGCTCAACGACGCAGCCCCCTTTCCGCAGATCTTCGGCCGGCTGTTTCCCGAGAACCCGATCACCGGCGACTTGAGCATCGAGCAGATCGTGAACGGGTTCGACGCGCTGATCGAGAGCATGCGTGTCGAGACGGTGAAGGCGGGCCCCGCCGATGCGGGGTTGACGTTCTTCGGGCAGTTCGTCGATCACGACATTACGCTCGACGCGCAGAGCGCCATCGGCACCCGCATCGATCCCCGCTCTATTCGAAATATCCGCACCCCCAACCTCGATCTCGACTGCATCTACGGGGACGGCCCGGAGGCGACGCCCTTTCTCTACTCCGGCGAGCACGAAGGGTTCATGTTGATGGGGTGTGAGGAGAACCCGAACGATTTGCCGCGCAACCGCCACGGCCGCGCGTTGATCGGCGATCCGCGGAACGACGAGAACATCATCATCAGTCAGATCCAAGGTGCCTTCATCCAGCTTCACAATATCCTCATGAGCCACGTCGAGGAGGGGGCGGACACCGCCGACGACGTGCACGGCTGCGCCCAGATGGGGGTCCGCCGCGAAGTTTGGCAGGACGTCGTTCATCCGAAGTTGATGGGCTTCGAGCAGGTGCGGCGCTTCATCCGCCTGCACTACCAGTGGATCGTCCTCAACGAGCTTCTCCCCGCCTTCGTCGATCCCACCGTCGTCCGCGCCGAGCTCGAGCACTCCTCGTTTGACGCGATGGCGCCGATCATGCCGGCCGAGTTTTCCGGCGCGGCCTACCGTTTCGGTCACGCGACCGTGCAGCCCAGCTACAAGCTCACGAAGGGCGGAAAAGATGTGGACCTGTTCGACATGGTGGGATTCTCGGCCCGGGAGCCCGAACACGACATCGAGATGCGCATGTTCTTCGATGTCGCCGGTACGCGCGTGCAGAAGGCATTGCCGGTCGGCACGTCCATGGCGTCGACGCTGTTCGAGCTTCCCGATAACGTTGTCAGCAAGGGGGAGATGTGGGAGGGGCACGAGATCCCGCTTGCGCAGGCGAGGAAGCTCGGGCTCCGTAACGTGCTGCGGGATCGATCCGCCCTGAAGCTCGCGTCTGGCCAGCAGGCCGCCGACCGGCTTGGCCTCGCGTCACTTCCGGCGCCGACGGCGCTGATCGATCACCACATCGACAAGACGCCGCTCTGGTTCTACTGCCTCCAGGAAGCGTCGGAGCTCGGTAAGGGTCGTCTTACGGGCGTCGGGGGGCGGATCGTCGCGTCGGTACTGATCCGCCTGCTTCGTCACGATCCGGAGAGCGTGCTCAACCTCCATCACTTCGAACCGTGGTCCGGCTTCGGCGGGAGCAGTTGCACGATGGGGTCGATCATGACGTACGTCGAAGATCATCGCGACGACGTTCACCACAAGACGGACTTGTACAACTGATGGTGGCGCCGCCACCTCGTCGTGTGTGTCGCGGTCGGTGCGGGACGTCCGCGATACGCTCCTTCGTGCCCTGTGACCGAGAACGTTCGTCGGCCTCGCCGGCATTGGCGCTCGCGGCGCGCCGCGAGAACCCTGAATGGGTCGAACGTCATGTCTCGGGCTGATCCACTCCGCGAGGATGGATCGGCCGCCGACGCCGGTGGTGTGCAGTCCGCGGCAGCTCCACCAAAAGGCACCCGCCATCCTGGGAAGACGCCACCGTCGGGGGGCGATGGCGGAGCGGCGCCGACAGGGATGCTCGCACGCTGGCGACGCCGGTTTCGACAGGCGCGGACCGAGCGGATCGATCACGACCTCCTTCGGCACTTTACCGCGGGCATCGAGTCGGAGCTCGATCTCCACGAAGCGGGCGGCGTGGGGGATGTGGCCGACGGTGTCGATGGGCGGGGCATTGCCGTCACGATCCGCGCCAAGCTCGCCGAAATCTCCCGGCGCGACACGATCGAGGAGAACTGGAGCCGGGCCTATCACGCCGAAAAGCTGCTGATCGCGCTTCTCTCGGACGCGCGCGTGAGGGTGGAGCTCTCGCGACGCCTCGATCGGCTGGCCGGCATGGAGGTGCCTTTCGCCTCGTTCTACCAGGGCATGCTTTCGCAGATCGACGATCCGGCGCGCGCGAGCGACACCGAGCCGGCCACCGCGAGGCGGAACCTGCTCGTCGCGATGGTCGACGATGTCCAGGCGTATCGGGGCAAGCGGTTCATCAAGATGCGCTACGCGCGTACGGCGATCTATCGTATCGGCTCGGCGTTCGCGATCGCCTTCGCCATCTTTCTCATCGTGCTCGCCCGTGGGCACTGGGTGCCTGATGCGGCGAGCGCGAGGCTTCACGACACGCGCCTCGTCGGCGTGCCGGGTGCTCCGTCATGAGTGCCACGCTCGCCTTCACCGGCTGGAACTACGCGTTCGCCGCAGGGCTGTTCGGGGCCACGTTCTTCATGCTCGTGGAGTTCCAAAGACGCTTGCCCGAGAGCGGGACGACAGAGCTCCGCGAGCTGTGGACGATCCGGATGATCGGGCTCCGCTGCGCGGTCGGGATCGGCGGGGCGACCATCCTGTACTTCCTGTTCCAGACCGAGCTCCTCGGCGGCGCGGGACTGTGGCCGAACATCGGGAATCTGACGTTCAAGCCACTCTCCGGCAGCGCGGAGTGGTGGCTGTTCGGAGAGGTGGAGTTTCGCCTGCCGGGGCCCAACACGGCGCGACTCATAGTCTGGTGCTTTCTCGCCGGTTACTCGCAGGGGCTAGTACCGAGCATCCTCGCTCACACGTCGCGTCGCGGCCAGCCGAAGGCGAGCTAGCGCGGTGGACGCGCGCTCCGGGGGCAGTCGGGCGCGGGCGGCCGCGGTGGCGTTGGCGGACGCGCTCATCCAGCACCCGTCGCCAGCGCGCTGCACCGTCATCTGTGTGTTACGCCCAGGTGCGACGCGGAGTCTTGACGGGGCGGGCGGTCACGGGCACGCCGATCGAGGCGGGCCGTGTCTCGACAGCCGCCGGGGAAACGCCACCCGTACCGACGCCCGGCTCGCCGAACGTGAGGCTCGAGCGAGCCGGGTGTCGCCGTCCGGTGTGGCCACCGCCGTCGTCATGGCTCGTGGCCCCCCCCCCCCCGCCGGCACGGCGCCGCTGCACGTCCCGATTCCGTCCTGACGTCAACCGAAGAGTCACCACATGAAGATCGACTACACGACGAAGCAAGCAACCGAAAACCGCGCGATTCGGGTCGCCAGAGCCATAGAGCCGGCGCTCGGTCCGCTGGAGAAACTCCCCGGCACGTGGGCCAACGTCCATCCGCAACACCGCCTGGACAACGGCGACGGGCCGGCGGACCTGTTCCAGGGCGAGGGCACGCTGACAGGAGCCGGGCAAAGCCCGTTCGACGGACGCGGCTGGAACTCGATCGCGCTGCCGTTCTTCGAGGAAGGGCAGTTTCGGAACTACCGTCTGCTGATGAACCAGTACAACGAGGTGCTGCGGTTCAAGAAGGTCGATGAGAACATCCCGAACCGTGGCATCACGCAGGATCGTGACGGCAACGCCGACCAGCTCGTCGGCGCCCTCGACTACGAGCAGGTCGTCAGCCAGATCGCTGCGGAAGAGTTCGGCAAAAGCGGCCAGGCGGGCGGAGCGCTACTACCCATTCACCACGAGCCGGGCTTCGTGCTGCACATGCGGGATCAGCGGATCGACGGGATCAACATCGCGCGACTCGCGACGATCCCGCACGGCAACGCGGTAACCGCACTCGGACGATTCAACGCCGACGTGGACGTGACCGACGGACCACCGAGCATCGCGCCGTTGAGCGGTTTTCCCGAGGGTGTGTCGGATGACGTCGCCAGTGACGTCGACGGGCTGGATCCGAAGGATTCGGCGAACGCACGTGCCTACCTGCTCCCCTACGCGAAGTTCGCCCGCGACCCGTTCAAGGGTGTGGTTGCGGCGGCAGGTTTTCCCGGGTTCGGACCGGCCAACGCCAACCAGCTACTGCAGATCGGACTTCCGGGCAACGTCGTGAAGACCACGGCTCTCGACTTCGACACGGAGTTGTTCGAGGCCGGTATCGTCAACATCCCGTTCGTCGAGCGGCAGGCCGATGCCGCGTCGATGAAGGTCAAGATGTGGATCATGGAGCTGGACGAGGAGGGAATCGCCGGGCACCCGCGGATGATTCTGGCCTACTCGCAGTTCATCTTCCTCGACTTTTTTCGGCGTCGGGACGGGAAGCCGGGGTTGATCCGCTGGCCGCACATCTCGATCAACATGATGGAGAAGGTCGAGGAGCCCGATAACTCTGAGCAACCGATGGAGGCTGCGGCGATATCCTGAGTGTCGAGGGACCGCCGCGTACGGAGCAGCGTCACGAGCGCTTCCCGGACGCTGTCCCGGAACCAGGCCTTCGACTTCGCCCGACGCACCGCGGCGTGCGGATCGGCGACTACGGGCCGGATCGAATCGTTGACGCGAGAATGACAGAAAGCTGACGGGACCACCGAGCGAAGCTCGAACTGCATGTGCGATCGTGTCGATGCCGCTAGACTCGTGCTCGCCGTCCGACGTGCTTGCTGCATTTCTTCGTCGCGATGTCACGTTCTATCGCTTGGCGCTAGCTTTCGTCAGGCCGCCGCACGCGATCGTCCATGGATGAGAAAACGCTCAATGGGCTTCGACGAAGACCTGTCCAAGGTGCTCACGGCCAGCCAGCCGTTCGGACCGCCCGGCTCCGAGGCTATGACCTCGTCGACGGACGTGTTCCGCAAGTTGTACGTGTCGAGGAACCTCCCGCATCGACGGGCGGTGGAGAACAAGCCCTCGTACATCATCGGGCGACGCGGGGCGGGGAAGACCACATTTCTCATTGGTCTTTCGCTGTTGGACGACGCGCAGGTGTTGCCGCTTCGCTCCGAGCACATCTACTCCGAGATCGGACGCGTGATCAAGGAGTACAGCGAGGAGGTCGCAAGCCTGACTGCCGATCTCAGTTGCCACATCTGGGAAGTCGTGCTCGGACACACCGCGATCCTAGCGACGGTCAGGGCGGTGCCTTACGCGCCGAAGTACCAGGATCTCTGGACCTATGTGCATTCCTTCAGCAAGGAAGGCGAGAAGATCGAGCTCGACGAGTACATTGCGAATGTAGCGACACAGATTCGGCGATCGACGCTCGACCGCTCGGCCGACGGTTCGTTCCGAACTAAGACTCAGGCAATCGTGCGCGACGGGGTGTCCTATCGACGTGCGATGGAGCTGCTCACGGAGGCCCTCGAGAAGGAGCAGATGATCGTCGCCGTGGTTGTGGACAACCTTGAGGATCTCACTAGCACCATCTACTCGATCGAGGAACCGCTTCGGGCGTTGCTGCGGTTCGTCGCACGCACCAAGGACTCGGAAGAGAGGATCGTCATCCCCTATCGGTGCCAGTTCTGCTTCCCCTCCGAGTTGTTCTCGAAGCTCGTGGGGCTTTCCGCCGCGCCCGAGAAGGATCTTCGCGACCGTATGATGATCCAGTGGCACGCCAAGGAGCTTCTGCACCTCGTCGCCAACCGGTTGGGGTATTTCGCCGCGGCCCGGAGCCGTGGGGGCGCCGCCGGATTGGCTATCAGCATCACCGCCCGTGATCTGCCGCTGCACGACGAGGACAAGGCGATCGCCTTCCTGCGCGGCTTTCTTCCGAAGACGGTTAGGAGCGGGCTCGGCCTCGATGAAGACCCGATCGCGTATGTGCTCCGCCACACGCAGCTCATCCCGCGACAGCTGATCGAGATCTTCAATCTGATCTTCCGGGACTGGGCTCACCACGATGATCCGGAGATCTCGGCCGATCTGGTGCTGGCGGGCGTGCGCGAGGCGGAGGGCATCCTCTCGTCCAGTGTGATGTCGGCGTACGTGGCGGACTTTCCCTTTCTGGAGAAAGCGATCGAGCTCCTGCGCAACATGATCCCGCTGACGTGCGAGGTCGGCGTCATGCACAAGGCGTTCAAGGAGTCGGGCGGGTCCCGTTCGGGAATGGATTTCGACAGCTTCGTCGAGGCTTTGCTCACCATCGGCGCGCTGGGCGTGTGGAGAGGCTCGACCGACCGCTACGACCAGGCGGAGTTCGCGTACACGCTTCGCGACACCCTGCCCGTCGCCGGGGATTCGGCCCGGGTCTGCATACATCCCCTGTTTGTTCGGAAGTTCCACGATGCTTCCTCGGTGGCGGCGTTGCGCGCGGCAGGGCAGAAACCGGTGTACCCGCGAGGGGCCGATCACACCGAGGCGGAGTATCGACAGTGAGCGGTGCAGACCGCCGAGAGACGTACTCGCCGCGAGCCGATACCCGCTCGCAGTGGGTCTACCTGCTGGAGCCTCCCGGGGACTCGCCGCGGATCGGTCTCAGCTTGTCCGGCGGGGGGATTCGTTCCGCCGCCTTTTCCGCCGGTGCGATCCAGCGACTGGTCGATCGAAAGTACTTCGAGCGTGTCGATCATCTCGCCGCCGTGTCGGGTGGAACGTACATCGCGGGGGCGATGAGCATCACGAGCGCCTTCTCCGACAAGGCGGCCCTGTCAGGCTTTCCCTGGACTCACGGCAGTCCCGAGGAGAGGGGACTGCGCCTGAAGACCACCTATCTGACCAGCGGGGTGAAGGACTCCTTCTGGCTTGTCAGCAACTTCTTGTATGGGCTAGCGCTGAACCTCGGAACCCTCGCGTTGGGAATGTCCCTCATCGGGCGACTGGTTGGAATCGCGTTGGGCTCGTCGCTGTGCAAAGACAGCGCGTCCACGCGACCGTGCACGATGACGGACAACTCAGTCATCGTACTTGTGGGCGGCGTCCTAGCGTGTCTGCTCGTGATCCTCGTTCTCGTGGCGTCGCGGCGGCGTTGGGACAGCCCGGCTCGACAGTTGACTGAACGGGGGGCCGCAGCGTTTCAGACATGGAATACGCGGCTGTGGTATCTCGTGATCCTGCTAGTCGCACTGCTGCTCCTGCCGGAGCTGCTGTCGGCAGTAGGCGATGTCACGCATCGATTCCGGCCGTGGGTTCTCAGGGTGTTCGGAGACAAGATTCCGCCGATCTTTCACAGGGTTCCGCTGGCCCTGATCGTCATGACATGCCTTGCGGCTGCGGGAGGTGCAGCGTTCTGGCTCGGCAAAGTTCTCCGTCGCCCTCGACTTTTCGCGCCGGTCGCAGCGATTGCCGGTCCCGGACTACTGATCACGCCGATGCTGTTCTCGATCGAGTCGAGTTTGGAAGATGGCGTCGAGGTGTCCGAGCACCTGTGGTTCGTGATCGGCTCGCTACTGTTGATCGCCATCGTCTCCGTAGTAGCCCACAACCGGCGGTACTCGCTTCATCTGTTCTACCGTGAGCGGCTGCAGAGCGCCTTTGGGTTCGCGCGGACGATCGACACATCCGGTGAGATCACGTGCCGAAGCGTTCCCTACATGGACGAACTTCTGCTCTCGGAAATCGGCGATCGTCTGAAGGGCGGTGCGGACGAGCGCAAGCTGCCGAACGTGATCTACTGCGCATCGGTCGCCGCGGATCGGAGCGAGGTGCCCTACCGGCGCAACGCAAGCTCGTACACCTTCGAGTCGGACTGGAGCGGAAGTCCGCTCATCGGGTACACGCGGACCGAGGCGCTGGAGAAAGTTCGGGGCGCCGGCGGAACCGAACTGACGATACCGTCGATCATGGCGATTTCCGGTGCTGCCGCATCACCGATGATGGGCCGGTTCAGCGATCCGGCGCTGAGCTTTCTCATGGCGATGCTGAACGTGCGACTCGGCGTGTGGCTACCGCATCCGCGGAAGCTCGGGCCTGAGATGTTAGGCCGGTTCGATCGCTTCCTCGAGGCTTTGCGAGAACAGATCAAAGAGACAAGCATTCCCGCGTCGTCCGACAAATGGACCGAGCGCTTGCATGCGGTCGCGGATTACCTCTACTACGGATGGATCGAGCCGGGACCGCTCTACGTGCTCTACGAGGCCATCGGGCGAGCCCGTGCACGGGGGCGATTCGTCCACGTTTCCGATGGCGGTCATTGGGAGAACCTGGGCTTGGTCGAGCTGATCCGGCGACGCTGTACCAATATCGTCGTAGTCGACGCTTCTGCGCCCGGCTCCAGCCTGGAGGAAGAGCTCGCCCGGGCGGCGCGGCTCGCCAACGCCGAACTCGGCGTGGAGTTGACGGTGGAGCTCTCGACGATGCAACCGGTGACGGATAGAGAGGGAACGGGCGAGCGGCTGCCGGCGAATCCCTTCGCGCGAGGGAAGATCACGTACCCGGATGGCGAGGAGAGCAGCTTCATCCTCATCCGATCGATGCTCTGGGAGGACGCCCCGTTCGAGTTGAAGCGGTTTCAGGATTTCGACCCGCAGTTCCCTCACCATCCCACGCAGAATCAGTTCTTCAGCGGAGAGCAGTTCGACGCGTACCGACAGCTCGGATGGGCTGCCGCCACGTACGTGGCGGAGACCGACATGCCCGTCAGGGCGTCGACAGAGCTGCGACAGGAGGGTCGAATCATCACCGACGAGTGAGATCGGACCGCGCCGCTCGGTCGAACGCGCCCGCGATTTGCAGATACAGAAGTCCGATATCTTCCCGCACCTGTGCGTGTGTTCGGCGGCAGGCACTCGAGCCCTGCGTGTCAACCTGACCTCGGACACTGCCCGACCGAGATAACATCCATTCAGGGTCATTGATACAGGATCACCCGCAATGCCCAAGCCCGCCCCGACAGAGGAGTTCCCTGACACCGAAGTGAGCCCCGACCCAAGTCTCGAGCGGCGCACGCGCCGCACGTTCTCCATGGCCGACAAGCTCGCCATCATCGCCAAGGCCGATGCGTGTCAGCACGGTGAGCTCGGCGCTCTTCTGCGCCAACACGGTCTCTACAGCCAACAGGTGAACGCCTGGCGCCGCCAACTCGCCGACGGCGGCCAGAGCGCTCTCGCCAAGAGTGCCCCGGGCCCCGCCCCGAGGCTCAGCGCCGAACAGAAGGAGAACGAGAAGCTGCGCGGAGAGAACGCGCAACTGACCCGCAAGCTCGAGATCGCCGAGGGTTGCATCGAGCTCCAAAAAAAACTGTCGCACCTGCTCGAACAGGCCAACAACGAGAGCGGCTCGTGAGCGCCGTTCTCGACGAACGCCCTCCGTACGTACCGCTCGCCGCGGCCTGTCGGGCGTTAGGCGTGCACCGCGGCGGCATCTACGCGCGCCGCGCGCAGCGCGAGCGCGGCGTTCACGAGCCGCGCCGCAGCCGACGCCACGCCGCGCAGCCTCGGGCGCTCGACGCCGAGGAGCGGGCCGCGGTACTCGCCTGCGCGGCCGAGCCGCGCTTCATCGACCAGCCGGTGTTCGAGATCCACCGCACCCTGCTCGACGAGGGCGTGTGCCTGTGTTCGCTGTCCACCTTCCACCGGATCCTGCGTCGCGAGAGCCAGAACGGGGATCGCCGGGTACGGCGCGAACCCCAGCGTCACGCCGTGCCGCGACTCGAGGCGCGCGCGCCGAACGAGGTCTGGACGTGGGACTGCGTGCGCCACGAGGCGCTTTTGACCGTGCTGCGGTGAAAGACCGTAGCGGCTCGACTGTCGCAGCAGTCGGGTACAAGCAGGGGGCAGTCTGCGCCGTGAAACGACGGCAAGGGCGGAAAGCA
>Ga0114957_1000948_pt1 | contig 34577 bp, 23 predicted proteins | sample BantaG_FD_87175 | JGI IMG/M metagenome (GOLD analysis project Ga0114957, IMG submission 87175) | Marine algal microbial communities from Bantry Bay, Ireland - BantryBay_4 metaG | ecosystem: Host-associated > Algae > Red algae > Unclassified | place: Bantry Bay, Ireland | collected 2014-11-21
ACCCAACTTTTAAGTTTCAAAATATCCATATAATTGGGTATGGTTTTAACTTCCCATAACTCCGACTTTCAAGTCGGGGCATGCATCATCACGGTTTTCGCTTTAGCGCAGTTACCGAATCATTATTATAGCAGACTGCGCTAAAGCGTAAACTAGTGACCACGGTGGCCCCGACTTAAAAGTCGGGGTTATGGGAAGTTAAAAGTTGGGCACTACAGACGGAACTTGGGTTAAACTAAAAGTAGCTATATACTATTTAAGATTTTTTAAAGAAAATTTTCATTTCAACAGATTTTCATTCTTAATAAATTATCATCAACAAAAACCTATCATAAAACAATATTTTAATACAAATAAAAAATACAAATTATAATATTGTTAATATAAAATAAAACAAGATATTATATTAAAAAATTTAAACATAAAACGATTTTTATTTTGTCGTATAAAAAAAACGTTATACATTTACGTATATTCAAATTGTACGATTTTGTACATCATTTTAACAACCTTAAATTTTTTAAAAATGAAGAACACATCTTATTTATCGCTTCTATTCGCATTTGTATTATGCCTTGCTTTTTCTTGTAGCACCATGCAAGAAGATATTAACCTAGAGCTAGTAGAAGAAACAATTGAAATGAATCAAGTAAATCCTATTGAAATGGGGCCTGATCCTTTAGAACCTACTGCAGATAGACCTGTTTATACTGGAACATATGAACCAAATGGTGATATTCCTAAAGATTGCATTAGATGGGAAGTAGTATACAGAAAGAGTTGGGAATCTTGTGAGGGTCAATATAGAGCAAAGGCCGGAATAGTATCTTCAAATTCAGAATGTCAAGCTGCCATTGCTAATGCTATTGCCAATTTACATCCTAGTGATGTAGTTTGTTCAACAGCATGTGACCCTGCAGTTTGTTGGGGATAAATAATTAATAGAATCAAGTCGTTATATGTTGAACATTAAACAGTTTTTTGAACCCTTGATTGAAATTATTTTACAAATAAAACATGAGTCATCCCATATACTTACGATGTGATGACTCATGCTTTTATCTCTAATATTTCGAAACGACAAGCGAAGCGTACGTCCAACGACAAGTGAGTGCAACGAACGTACGTCCAACGTCTTGTCCTACGCAATTACTTTCTTCACCAAGTCAGCAGCCTCTTGCAAAAGCGTTGCAGAGTGAACTTCCAAACCTGATTCATCAATAATTTTTTTAGCGATATCCGCATTCGTACCTTGTAATCTAACAATGATAGGAACATTAATGTTACCCATATTTTTATAAGCCTCAACAACACCATTCGCCACACGATCACATCTTACGATACCACCAAAAATATTAATTAAGATAGCTTTTACTTTAGAATCTCTAAGAATAATTCTAAAAGCTTGTTCCACTCTTTCTGCATCAGCAGTACCTCCCACATCTAGAAAGTTAGCAGGTTCTCCACCTGATAATTTGATAATATCCATAGTTGCCATTGCCAATCCTGCACCATTCACCATACAACCCACATTACCATCCAAGTTGACGAAATTCAATCCAAAGCTTTTTGCTTCCACCTCAGTTGGATCTTCCTCAGAAGTATCTCTTAAAGCAGCTAAATCTTTATGTCGGAACAATGCATTTTCATCCAATGAAACTTTACTATCAACTGCAACGATTCTATCATCAGCAGTTTTGATTACAGGATTAATTTCAAAAAGAGAAGCATCAGAACCTAAAAATGCTTTATACAGTTTGTTAATAAATTTAGTCATGTTCTTCATGGCCAAACCAGTCAATCCTAAATTGAAAGCAATCTTACGCATTTGGTAACCTTGCAATCCTAAAGTAGGATCAATAAATTCTTTATGCACTAAATGCGGAGTCTCCTCAGCTACTGCTTCGATATCCATTCCACCTTCTGTAGAATAAATAATTACATTTCTTTTAGAACCTCTGTCCATCAAAATAGACACATAATATTCTTTACATGCGCTAAAGTCAGGTCGGTAAGCATCTTCTGCAATCAAAATTTTACTTACTTTTTTCCCTGGGCCTTCCATTCCACCTGGCGTTTGAGGTGTTTTCAACATCATTCCAAGGATTGCTGTAGCCGTCTCAACTGCATCATCTGCATTTTTAACCACTTTTACACCACCACCTTTTCCACGGCCACCTGCATGTATTTGAGCTTTAATTACAGCGAAATCAGTACCTGTTTGCTCAACTATCTTATTATATGCAATGAATGCATCATCAACAGTTTCGGCAACGATTCCATCTTGGATTTCAATTCCGTAACTCTTTAAAAGTTCTTTTCCTTGATATTCATGTAAATTCATCTGTGAAATAATTTTTTTAATGGTTAAAATCTGCTAAAGGTGCAAATTAGTTCAATGCCGCAAAAGTAAAATAATTTATAAAATCTTTAATGTTTTATTTGATATTTTATTGATAAATAAGAAAACTAAAACTCTACCCTACTATTTTTTATATGCCGTCCCTCTGGAACTCGACCTTAAAAAAAGGAAAGGTAGGTTCATTTTTCTACCGATATGTCGTCCCTCTTGGACTTTATACTAAACTTCCAAGTCCCAGAGGGACGACATATCGGTAGAAAAGTAATCGAAAAGATCCTCAGAGTCCCAGAGGGACGGCATATAAAAAATCGTCGGTAGAGTAGAAAACTAATTCATGTATTAATTTTTTTCTTGCGAAATCCACTTCAAAAACGGCATACTCTGAAGGCTGAAAAACAATTCCATTATTAAATACATTCAAATTTTGAACAAACAAATCTGGCAATTGAGTACTTACAGTATCACAAGATGGTTCTAATAAACCCACAGAATTCACTTTTAAAAAGTTATACAAATTCGAAGATTCCACTTCTGTTAAAATATACCCTCCATCAGAAGCCGCTAATTGCAACGCATAGTTTTGATAAGAGGAATCATATTCTTGTTCCCAAACTACCTCGCAATTTTGATTGATGTTGGCCAAAAAATATTCTGGACTTTGTCCATTAAAAGTAGAATCAGTATTTATCCCAATCGTAATCCCTCCATCCAATGAAGCAACTCCACTAAAAAAGTAGGGATAATTTCCAAAACCTAATAGGAAAAATAAAAATACCAAGAACCAAAAATGATTGATTGTTTTTTGAAAAAAAGAAAATGAATGATTGGAAAAAAAGAAGGGAAGGTTTTTCATTTTTCGTTATGTTTTGTTGTTAAATCAAAAACTGATATTATCAGGCATTATCTTTATGACACTAACTATATTACTTTTGCTGCTTCGACTCAACTACCAATAAAAAAGTCCTAGATTTTCAATAGCTGAAAATCTAGGACTTTTACATTCAATCGAAAATAAAATCAAAATCAAAATGTCAATCAAAATCAAAACACGAATTGTGAATCACAAATATTGTGAATTTTGATTTTGATTGACATTTTGATTTTGATTAAAAATACTATTCCACTACCAACTTCCGAATATCTTGTCCATCCTCCGTTTGAATCTGCAAAGTATAAATACCCGCAGGGAATCCAGTTAAGTCAAAATCAAAAGTACCATTAGAAAAATCAACCGCTTTAGTTTTTAGCAGTCGACCATCTAAACCAATTAATTTAAAAGTTGTAGCACTATTGTTATTATTTTCCATTTTAATAAACAATTTACCATCAGTTGGATTTGGGAAAACAGCAACATCTAATATTTCTTCAATATTTTTAGTCGAAGTTGAATTGCCAAATACAGCCGTTGTAATCTCACTACATACATCATCCCCATTAACAGTAATACAAGCTACATTTGTAATGGCATGAAGATCAGTATATAATTCTACATTATCAATGTACCAACCTTCTCCACCAACAAATGCATCACTAGCAAATCTAAATCTAATAAATATTTCATCTCCTGAATAGGTACTCAAATCAACTATTGATTGAATATATCCACCACTATTTCCAGTAAAGGCTGGTTGACCACTTATTGCACTTGCAGGATTAACACTAATATTTGCGTTATATCCATTTTGAATAAAATCAGGTTCTAGATCATCCCAAAAATTACCACCATCGGTTGAAATCTCAACAACACCACCATCCCAAGTTGACTCTGTATTATAACGGTGCCAAAATGAAAGTGCAGGCGAAGCTCCCGTCAATTCAAATGAAGCAACAGTAGTGATACTCATGTCAGTAATCGTATCGATATTTTCAGCAAACCAAGCAAAATTTCCTTCAAAACTTTGTCCACTTGTTTCCCAAGTCGCAGGCCCATCAGCAACAGAAGTTTCCCATGCCGCCGTTCCATTTTCTACACCTTCCTCAAATTCTAAAATAGAAAACGGTGTACTTGCCACCAATACATCATAAGTACAAGTAATCACATCTCCTGCCAATACATCCCCTATGTTTATGCTCAGAACATTATTATTATCTACCGACGCAGTTCCACAACTTACAGAGCCTGCCACTAATTCTGTACCCGCTGGCAAATCATCAGTTACTACAAAATCGTTCGCCGCTTCTTGTGAATCATTTCTCACTTCAATGGTATAAGTTAAAACTTCTCCAGCCATCACTTCAGTAGCTGCCGTTTTATTAAGCTTCACCGTAGCATTACAAAAACCAGGGGTATCAAAACTTTCACCTCCTCCTGCAACAGCATCAACTCCAAGTCCTCGACGAGCAAAAGTTTCCCAAATTAAACATTGATGATCGCCATTAAAATTAGCAACATCCGCAGCCAATACTGCATCACGTGCATCAAGGAAAGTAGGATTACAAGCTTGTAATTTTAATCCATCAAGAACCAATTGCATGGTTTTATTATTTCCTCCAGTTCCATTATACAAATCATCATCAAATCCATAAACATCAACCATATTCCAATATAAATCCCAAATCATCACCGCCCATACTGAACCTACACCATGAGGAACAGATACATTATTAATATCAGCATAGGTATGTGAATCAACATTCAGATCACGACTATATGGAAAATCTCGAATCCCATCTCCAGTTACTGGTTGCCCTATTGCATAAGTTCCAATACCTCTAGGTTGGTCTGAATCATTGGCTGAAGTAGTCTGCATCACTAAACCAAACCAATCACTCCATCCCTCTCCTGCTTGCTCAAAATTAGTTAAACATCCTCCTGTATTAGGCCCTCCTGTAAGTCGATTAGATATCCCATGTGTAAATTCATGAGCAATAATTCCATTATCAAAATCTCCATCACGACCAGCTGGTCCAGGGGTAGGAATTACTACAGCTGGTGCTGAGATTGAAACCATCAACCCTGTCTGATTCATTTTTAAAAGGTTACAATCCGCTAAAGAAATCATGACTCCAGGAATCGTAACTTGATCCCCAACAGCCCCTGGCCCCATTCCAAAAACAGGTTCATCAACATTTTGACAAATAATAACTGCAATAGCTCCTTCATTTTCAGCAGCTAACATTTTTACCCCAAATTCACAATCTCCTCGATCTATTAAAGCAATTTTACCACTTATATCTGCACCATTAATAATAGGCTCACAAGCATCCGTTTCTGTATCAATCCCATCATCTACCAATACCAATTCTCCCTCTAAAGGCATAGTAGGCAATTCTCCTCCGAAGCCAGCAGGAGCCGATTCATAATCATCTGCTACTGCTGCTGGAGCAGTAACTGTGATAATGCTTGGAGGTGGCTCAGGTAAATTATCATTACTCCAAATAAACATTTGCATCCTTGGACGACCGCCTTCAACTGTAGGAGCAAAATTAGCATTATTTGTTCCTGAGCCATCTAATGCTTCCGCACGAACATAATCTTCATCTATTCCGCCATTACCATAATTGTTTTCTTGAAAATTTCCAGACACTTCATCAAATCCATATTGATACCATAAATCATGAACTACATTATTCCAATAAAATAAATTCACAACTGCTGCATCCACTTGTGTGTATGGATTATCATTCATAGGGTCAAATGGAAAATCAAATTCTAACAATGCTCCTCCGTCTGGTTCATCATTTAGGGAAGCATTGTTATTAAAAATATCTTGATAAGCATGAACATTATTACCTCTTGTAATCGTAAACTCTGGTCCGTCTGCACCATCCGTATCATGCCACCCAAATGGCGAAGCAGTAGGATCAGCAGGATCAGTAACCAATGCATGAACACCATGATTTGGACTTTCCAATGGAATAGGTAAAATATTATAAGTACCACCCATCAAAGTCGGTGCGCTACTTTTTACAGCATTTATTATAGATGAATTCTTATGATCTGCATGTGCGGAAGAACCGTTATGATTTTCAGTATGCACATGATCTATTTTACATCCAGCATTGGGATCATCAAAACTACAATGAATCACCTTATCTCGAAAAGATAAAATCTGTCCAGTTACAGCATCCACTTGTGCTTCCCACCAATGTTGAGCATCTAATTGATATAGCTCCACTTGCCATACTAATCTTATCGTTTTATTTTCCATTGGCTCAAAACTCAACTGAACAGGAATCGGTTCTAATGTGATTCCAGCATTTTCATAAATAAAATGTTGTTCGCTTTTTCTTTCTTTTAATTGGATAGGATTTGAAATAAACGGGAGAAATTTTTCCATTGCTTTTTGCAATGCTTCTTCTGAAGAAATACTAGGAGTTGACGTATTGATTCTATTTGCTAAATCAGCATAAAATCTATTTCCCATATTTAATATTTTGCCATTAGGTAAAACATTGATATTGGTAATCGCATTTCTCACATTTATATTTTCATGTTGTTGTTGAAAATAAATATGAGTCACCCCATTATGCTTTGAAGTATAATTATCGCTAATCAAGTGATTGGTGATATCTCTTGAAGTCAAATTATAGTCCTTTGCTTTTTCTTCAAAATGTTGAAGTGCAAGGTCAATATTTTTATCAGTTTGGGAAAAAATTGTAGATGGAATGATTAGGCAAATTAATAAGCCTATGAGGATAGTGAGTTTACCAATAGGATTCATTTTGTAGGTTTTGATTTGTGATTTTTATTAAAGAGAACTAAGGTCTTTTATTTCGGTATCAAAGTTATGAAATACTATGAAAGTCTTAAGAATAAATGGATGTTTCTGTGTTTGACTTGACATATTTACACTTTACTTTGTCAGGTAGAAGGTAATTAGGAGTCGAATATCTAGGTGAGATAGGAACACGAATGCCACGGATCAAGCAGATTTACACAGATTTTTCTTAATACGTCAAAAAAAAATCCAAACACGTCAAAAGAAAATCCGTGTTAATCTGCTTAATCCGTGGCATCCGTGTTCCTATCTCACCTAGATATTCGACTCTTACAACAGCTACAAAAAATAAAGAAATCGCACTAGTCAAATGTAAATCGAATTCAGATTGTTTATTTTTTTTTCAAAAAAAACCAAGAATCCTGTAATATTTTAAGACGTAGCTAATCTAAAGGCTAAAAATATTTATTATGAAAAAATTAGCAGTATTATTCCTCGTTTTTTTTAGTTCTATTTCTCTTTTTTCGCAAGTAAATAATAAAGATTATCCATTCCATATTGAAGTTAAGGGCGAAGGGAAACCAATCATTTTAATCCCAGGTTTAGCATCATCAGGAAGTGTTTGGGATGAAACGGTTGACGTATTGGAAAAAAAATATGAATGCCACATTTTGACTTTGGCAGGATTTGTTGACCAAGCTCCGATTGAATTTGGTGATTCTTTTTTACCAAAAATACAAACCAAAGTAATCGAATACATTAATAATGAATTGGAAGAAAAACCAATTATTATAAGACATAGTTTAGGAGGATTCCTATCGCTATTAATTTCAAGTGCGCAACCTGATTTGTTGGAAAAAATTGTAATTGTTGACTCCTACCCTTTTTATTCCGCCGCCATGAATCCAACGGCTACAGAAGAAACTGCAAAAGTACAGGCGGCGATGATGAAGAATATGTTGATCACTATGCCTGATGAATCTTTTGCTAGTCAACAAAAAATGATGATGACTTCAATGACTACTGATTCAAGTGATATAGAATTAATTACAAATTGGTCCATACAAACTGATCGTAAAACAATGGCACAAGCGATGTATGAAATTATGGTTACTGATCTGCGAGATGAAGCAGCATTTGTAAAATTTCCCATCTTAGTTTTTGGGAGTTGGTATGCTGCAAAGGATTATGGAATCACAAAAGAGATGGTAGAAAAAAATTATTTATCTTGTTCACTAAAAATAAATGGCAATGCTCCTCCTGTTCCTAGTTTACTATTATTATAATTTCCATCAGCGAAACCTCCAATAAATGGATGTCCATAATTTTTTCCACTTTCAATAATATTCAATTCATCATCAGTAAATGCACCGTGCTCCGCAGAATAAAAAATACCATTATTTCCAAAAACTAAACCCTGCGGATTACGGTGTCCGATACTCCAAACGGCACTTTGAGAAGTGCCCTTATAAGGATTGTTGTTAGGGATCCATTAGTAAAATTTCCGCTATCGGAATCTGGTTCTAAATTAAATCTTAAAGTTTTTCCTTCGTAGGAATTTGGGTTTTGAGCTTTGTTGGGTCGAAGTGCATTCGTAAATTGTCCTGCGCCCATATCTCCTACGGAGAAAAATAAATAAGGAGTTCCATTGATATCTCCAATGGTCATTCGACCTCCATTGTGATCGGTACTTCCTGGAATAGTATCAACCATTACCAATTCATTACTTAAAGAATTATTGGAACTGTTGTAATCGTAACGAACCACTTTGGTTTGAAAAACACAATTTTCAAAACCATTTACACAGGAAACAAAATCGTAAACATAGCCCAAATAGACATATGGTTTTCCCGTCAATAAATCAGGATGTAAGGCTAATCCTGTAAATCCTCCTTGTGGAATATTACCACCATACATGGAAAAATTCTTTAAGCCACTTGCATCAAAAACAACCTGCTGACTTCCAGTCGTAGGATTGATTCTGATGAGTTCATAGCTTTTTGACTCCATGACCCAAAGGTGATCGTCGGGGCCATAAGTGACGTCCCAAGGTTGGCTCAGATCGCAGCCAACTTGGGACATCGTAAAGTTTTCGTTCTGAGAGAAGATAGTGTTTGAAAAAAATAACAATACAAATACAAATGATAAGTACTTCAATGAATTGATGCATTGTTTAGTCATAGCTGAGGGTTTTGTTACTTGCGTAGGAGTAAGTTGGTTAAATACATTGTTGTTTGTTTTTAGGAGAATAGTTTAATAGTTGTTTCATAAAGCTTATTCATAAAGATAAGTTGAGAAGCAATCTATTACAAGAACACTTATACAATTTTTCCAATAAAAAAACAGTAAATACTTTTTATATACATCTATAAAACTATTGATTTCATTGACTTTTTAATCAATATAAATCCAAAAAAACACACCTAAACACAAGGCTAAAGTTCTATAGAATAAATTTTATAGCCACCAAGAAATTGTGTTTTCCCTTCGGAAAACCTTTGGTGGCTTAGTGGTAATTTATTTTTTATCCTGTAAAAAGGTTTACTTTTTGCATCATTAGGTCATAAATAATTAAACCACTAATTGTTAAGCAAAAAATTAGGCCAACGAAAATAATTCCGCTGACCTAATTGTGTTCATAAACCAATAAGAATTTTTAATCATCCTTTTGGTTTTGTTAATTTACAGAATCAATTTTATAATTCTGTTAGCGTTTGTTAGTGTCACATCTTCGTTAAATTACCATTTCTTTATTGAAGATTAATCCGTATTAATATCAATTTCATCATCACAAACTGCAGTTTCGCCAGGTCCAGCTGGAGCACCATAATCATAGGTTGCAACAAGAGCACCTTGAGTACAAGAACTACTACTTCCTCCAGGTCCACCTAGTCCTCCTCCAGGCCCTAGGCCTCCGCCTAGATCTCCACCACCTGTAGAACATTCATATACTTCCACAATACCATCTTGTATATTATCACAAGTCATATCGTAGATCAAATCTTCAGTCGATTGAGCAATGACTTGTTCTCCATTTCCACATTCAAGTACTAAGTTTGTTATTCTCATTGTAAAAATATCATCCAATAATCCGAAAGCATTATCTATTGATCCATGATTATTATTTACATCTGTAATAGTTATTCTAGACTTACCACCATCAATACTTATGGCTTTGGTTTCCACTCCATCTTTAGTTACTACTACATTATCAATAGTCGTAATATTATATCTTTCCAAATTAGAACCTGACTGAGTAATCGTGATTTCATCAGCGTCAATATCATGACCATCTACCGTAAAATCATCTTGAGGTTTTATCGTGATCGAATGTCCGCCAGTAGTAAAGTCGGCACTAAATTCAAGAATCATTTCACCAGTAACTGCCAATCCTGATGGACTAGTAGCTAATATACAAGTACAGTCAGCAGCATTTGGTTCATAATACTTAAGTGAAATCGTTTTAGGATAAACTCCTGGATCTGGGTCATTGGAAGAATCAGGATCTTGAAAAGGACATCCACAATCAGCTTGAGTACATGTGACACACGCCATTCTTGTATTAATCTCAGGCATTAATGGATTAAAGTTATGATTAAAAAGTAGTTGAACTAGAGATTCTTTAATTAAAGCTCGAAGTAGCTCTTTTAATTTGATAATTTCTCGTACTTCTTTTTCAGTAATAAAATCTGTGAATACATGACCAGCTTCTGGAGAAGTAATGTTAATCTGATCTTTGGGAAAGTCTTTTTCGACGGGGTTTTCGATAATAGGAGGTTCTATAGTTATCCCATTATCAGTTGGGGATTGATCTTTTTGACATGAAGGTGTCAAAAATAGTGTAAAGGCCAACAGAAAAATTATTCTGCTGCCATTGATGTTAATCCAAGGCATAGCGTGTGTTAATTTAGGTAACGGTTTTATTTAATTTTCTCGTTACGATGTTAGTTAAATGTGTTTTAATCTAAGACTGCTTTTCCTATTTGGGAATATGGCAAGTATAAAAATATATTACAATATGTTGATTTCAAAAAGGAGCTTTTTGTGACAGGCTATATTAAACAAAAACAAATATGTATTCGGAATCTCAAATTTGTACTTATTATTGTTATTTTTAACATAACCCATTTTAAAATAAAAGTGAACATGAATTAAACAAAAATATATTCCGTCCAAATACTATTTCCCTACCAAAAACCGTATATATTTCTGCAAAAACATCAATAACATCCTTTAAATTATTCCCAATTCATCTAATTTCTACGTACCTTTGCACTCGTTTTAATCAAACCACAAGTAAAAAAATATGCTAACAGCAAATAATATCTCCCTTCAATATGGTAAACGTGTCCTTTTCGATGAGGTCAATCTAAAATTTACCAAAGGAAATTGCTACGGTGTCATCGGCGCCAATGGAGCAGGTAAATCTACTTTTCTAAAAATCCTTTCTGGAGAAATTGATCCGAATAGTGGAACGGTTGAAATGGATCGAGGAGAACGTATGGCTGTTTTAAGTCAAAATCACTTTGGCTTTGAAGAACACCAAGTATTGAATACCGTCATCATGGGTCATAAAGAAATGTATGACATCATGGTGGAGAAAGATGCCATCTATAATAATCCTGAAGCAACTGAAGCAGAGGGAATGCGTGCGGCGGATTTGGAAAATACTTATGGTGAAATGGGTGGCTGGGAAGCTGAAAGTAATGCAGCAGAGTTGTTAAGTAATTTGGGGGTAAAAGAAGATTTGCACTACAAACAAATGAAAGATCTCTCAGGTGGAGAAAAAGTAAAAGTATTGTTAGCACAAGCGTTGTTTGGTAATCCTGATATTTTGTTATTGGATGAGCCTACCAATGATTTGGACGCTACAACGATTACTTGGTTGGCTGATTTTTTAGCTGATTTTAAAAATACAGTTATTGTAGTTTCTCACGACCGTTATTTTTTGGATATGGTGAGTACACATACCGTAGATATTGATTATAATAAAATTAAAATCTACACGGGTAACTATTCTTTCTGGTATGAGAGTAGTCAATTAATGACTCAACAACTTGCTAATAAAAATAAAAAGACGGAGCAAAAACGAAAAGAAATGATGGAGTTTATCCAACGTTTCTCAGCCAATGCTTCTAAATCTAAGCAAGCAACTAGTCGTAAGAAAGCTTTAGAAAAATTAAACATAGAAGATATCAAACCTTCTACTCGTAAATATCCATTTGTTCATTTTCAAGCGGAGCGTGAACCTGGTGACCAAATTTTAAAAGTTACTGGATTAAGTAAGAAAAAAGAGAATGGAGAGTTCTTGTTTAACAATATTTCATTTACGATGAATCGTAATGAAAAGATTGCTTTAGTAGGAAAAGATTCAGGAGCCGTCACCATGTTATTTGATGTTCTTTCGGGAAAAGTAGAAGCTGATAGTGGTGAGATTGAATGGGGACAAACGATTACACATGATTATTTACCTAATGAAAATACTGACTTTTTTAGCGATGACCAAGACTTAGGATTAATCGATTGGTTACGTCAATATTCTGAAGAAAAAGATGAGCAATTTATTCGAGGCTTTTTAGGGAGAATGTTGTTTTCGGGTGAAGAAGTTTATAAGCAATCAAGTGTTTTGTCAGGAGGAGAAAAGGTTCGATGTATGTTATCAAAAATCATGTTAAAACATCCGAACTTTTTATTGTTAGATGAACCAACCAATCACCTTGATTTGGAATCTATTCAAGCATTAAATAATGCGATGAAAGAATTTAAAGGAAATATGATTTTTACTTCTCATGATTATGAATTAACCAATACGGTAGGAAATCGAATTATTGAAATTTCTCCAAATGGTATGATTGATAGTTTGATGAGTTATGACGATTATTTAAAAAATGAAAACATACAAGCCCAGAGAGCAAAACTTAGCCAGCTTGAAAACGTTTAATCTAGTTAGGAGTCAGGGGCGAGGAGGCAGGTGTCAGGTGTTATGTTTCTACGATTTATTGTGAGTTAAGTTACAGTAAATCGTAGAAACATAACACCTGACTCCTCTCTCATCTCCCCTGACTCCTAAATAACTACCAATTTTTAATCAATTCGCAAATATTTTCGATATATATATTTGAACAGGAGTCGTTGGAATTTTATTCTGACGGCTTTTTTTTATCTTCATGTTTCGTTAACAATAGTTCGGTAATTTTTCATTAATGAAAGTATAGGAAATCACGAACTCCAAATAATTTATTACCAAACTATTCGTTAAGGAACATTAAAAAAATGACTCCAATGTCAGCCTTTGTTTTAAATAAAAAGATAATGATTAAAATAGGAAATTATAACAAACTACTTGCATTTCGAGGAACAGAGTTCGGTTGGTATTTAACCAATCAAGAACAAACAGAAGAAGTTTTATTACCCAATAAATTTGTACCTGAATCTATTGAAGAAGGTGACGAGTTGGAAGTCTTTATATTTTTAGATTCTGAGGATCGCGCAACGGCTACTACTCAAAAACCAAAAATTGAAGTAGGCGGTTTTGCTTGTTTGCAAGTGGCTGATATTACAGAGTTTGGGGCATTTGTAGATTGGGGATTGGATAAAGATTTATTGGTTCCTTTTTCGGAACAACGTAGAGATATGGAAGAATCTAATTGGTATATCATTTATCTGTACTTGGATGGAATGACTGATCGGTTAGTAGGTTCCAATAAGTGGGAAAAGTATATTGAGAAGGAAGAGATCAATTTACAAGAAGGTGAAAAAGTAGATTTATTGATCGCAGAGGGAACCGAATTAGGTGTCAAAGCAATTATCAATAATAAATACTCTGGCTTGATTTTTCAAAATGAAATTTTCCATGATATTCATAGAGGCGATTTAATGACTGGGTATGTAAAAAAAATTAGGGAGGATGGAAAAATTGATTTGAGTTTGCAAAAACAAGGTTATAAAAATGCTATTTCTGATATTTCGCAAAAAGTCTTGGATGAAATTAAATATCAAAATGGACATTTAAAATTAACTGATAAAAGTGCCCCAGGTGAAATTTATGCTCAGTTAGAAATGAGTAAAAAAAATTTTAAAAAAGCAGTCGGCGCTTTGTATAAACAAAAATTAATTCGGATTGAAAAGGATGGACTTTATTTAACGGATAACGGATAACGGATAACGGATAACGGAATTTACAAAAAAAAAAAAACAGTTTGTAGAAATCATCTACAAACTGTTTTTTTTATATAGTAAGAAGTAACGAATTACTTTTTACGGCTACGCTCTTTGATACGAGCTTTCTTTCCTACCAATTCTCTTAGGTAGTATAATTTAGCTCTACGAACTTTACCTTTTTTTAATATTTTGATTTCTTCGATAGCAGGAACGCCAAACGGAAAAATACGCTCTACTCCTACTCCGTTCGAAATTTTTCGAACTGTAAAAGTCTTAGTAGCACCTGATCCATTAATTTGGATCACGTCTCCTCTAAATGTTTGGATACGCTCTTTAGCACCCTCTACAATTTTGTAGCTAACTGAAATATTGTCACCAGGTCTAAATGTTGGCAATTCTTTTTTTGTTCCTAATTGCTCATGAACGTAATTGATGGCTTCCATGATATTGAAATTTTAATTTTATAATTTTTTCTCAAAAGGACTGCAAAGATAGCTTCTTTTTTAATAAAATGGTATTTTTTCTATCTTTTTTATTACAAATATCTGTAACTAATAAGGTGTCAGGAGCGAGGGGCGAGGAGTCAGGTGTTGTGTTTTCTACGATTTATCGGAATCATTATAATTAAAATAAATCGTAGAAAACATAACACCTGACTCCTCGCCCCTCGCTCCTGACACCTTATTAGTTAAAAATATCTTGAAAGTTTTTTTGGACAAAATCGTTACAAATCTCTCAATTCCTTGGTAATCAATTTTAGCTCATCATGCAATTCCTGCGCTGAACTTAAAGAAGTACTTTCTGCCATCTTTAATGAAAGTCGATTAATCGTTTCCATATAAGATTTATTGTATTCCATATCCGATCTCAATTGCTCCATTTCAGCTAAATCTTCAAAATGTTCTTCTTGAAATCGTTTGAGCTTTTCCTTTTTATTAGCCAGTTTTTCAACTAGTTTTTGATTGAATTGAATGTTTTTTATCTTATCTAAGCATATTTTGTAAAAATCTACCTTGGCTTTCCTTAAATCCAACTCTCGCTCAAATCCCATAATTAACTGCTCAGATTCAAGCATTGTGTTTTCATTAATATTCATTTTATCATCCAAGGTGTCATTTAGATCATTAATATTATCCTGAATTTCAATCATTTCCTCTTGATTCTTTGTTATTTGCTCTTTACATAAGGTAAGATTTTGAGCAATAGAACCATTCATAGAATTATCATATTTTTTTGTTTCCTTTTGATCCCTCCAGTATTTTATAAAAAAATAAATACTCCCAATCAAAGTAGCCAAAACGATAGCCATAAAGAATATAAAAAAGAACTTACGAAAGACAAACCCCATTATTAATAATACGCCAAAAAGGATGACCAAGGGCATAAATTCTATTCCAGTATTATTTTTTTTCATGTATTTATTTGATATGTAAAATTTCACCTTCAATATATAAATAAATTCGTAAGCAAATTATCTATGAATTAGTTAAACATATTTACTTCAATCTTGTTCTAACTTTCATAAACAGAATAAATTGTCAGTTTTTTGTTTGTTAATAAATTTGAAGGCACACTATATAGTATGTGCCTTTTTTTTATGTCACTTCTACTTTTTCTCAAATATTACCACCTGTTTGTAGTTTAGGATTTAACTTCATTATCTTTGTTCTTTTCATTTACTCTACCCGATGATTTTTATATGCCGTCCCTCTGGGATTCGATCTTAAAAAAAGGAAAGATAGGTTCATTTTACTACCGATATGTCGTCCCTCTGGGAGTTTTTACTAAACTTCCAAGTCCCAGAGGGACGACATATCGGTAGTAAAATTAATCGAAAAGGTCGTCAGAGTCCCAGAGGGACGACATATAAAAAACCATCAAGTAGAGTTCTTTTCATTAGACTTGAATATGAATATTTTTCAAAAAATACAAGAGCGGTACATACAAGAATTTACAGAAAATATTCCATTTGATGAATTTTTGTTGAATATTATTGTGGTAGCTATTTTGGTATCTTTACTACGGTTATTTTATATCCGTTTTGGAAATTCACTTTCAAACAGAAAAAAATTCGCTGCCAATTTTTTACCGCTTGCCCTAGCCACTCTCCTTGTAATTATGATTGTTAAGTCTTCAATTGCTTTATCCCTAGGTTTAGTAGGCGCATTATCTATTGTAAGATTTAGAGCTGCAATAAAAGACCCTGAAGAGTTAACCTATTTATTTTTTGTCATAGGATTAGGACTTGCAGGCGGTGCCAATCAACCCATTCTCGCCATAGTTTCATTTTTAGTTATTATAACATTGATGTTTTGTAACAAGTTACTTACAAAAAAAATTGCCTTTAAGAATGAAAACAAAATGTACGTTAACATTCATACCGATCAAAATGATCTAAAGAAAATAACTAATATTTTAACGGACATTTTACCTTATGTAGAATTGAAAAGAATGGATACTTTAGAGATAGGTTTGGATTTATCATATATCTGTAAAACAGAATCTATTGATCAGCTTGAAAAACTAAAAAACGACATTACTGCACTTTCGAATCAAACCAAACTTTCCATTATTGATCAACCTGATCTAATCATATGATTATAAAAGGTAAACAAACAGCCTCTTTTTTACCAACTGCAATTATATTGTTATGTACTATTGGCGGTCTTTTTGGTCTTTGGTATTATCTTCCTCATTTAAGTTCATGGAAACAGGAGGGAATCATTCATTGTAATGCTGAAGTTACAAGAGGAAACTTTTTCATCTCTGAAGGCAATCGTTTTTTTAATGCTAAAACTCAGAGTAGTGAATATGCTTTTGAGGGGGAATCCTCCTCAAAAATTGAAGCAGGAGAAGGTTTCCAATATGGATTTGGAATTGATTTTAATTCCTTTGAATCAGGTAAAACCTATGTGGCAAGTGTTTGGAGAAAAAAAGAATATCATAATGGTCAAGGATCATTAATCATTATTGATAAAAACGGTATCCTCAATTTCGATATTTCCGAACCGGTCAAGGAAAAGAATGATTGGGAGTTATTAGAAACTAAATTTACCATTCCTTTCCAAAAAGAAATTGAGGAATTAAAAGTCTATACACGAACTGATGGAAAAGGTATTTTTTATTTTGATGATTTAAAAATAATTGAAAAAACGACGAATGCAAATAGTGGAAAATATGCCTTCCAACCCGAGACTTTAGAAATTACAGTTTCTGAAAAAGGAATCAGAAAATTGACAAAAAAAAGAAAAGAGGCTTTACAGGTCGGCATCCTTCAAACCAATGACAATGATTGGGTCAATGCTAATTTGAAATCTAATGAAGGGAAAGAGGATATTCCTATTGAAATCAGACTGAAAGGTGATTGGCTAGATCACCTTAAAAAAGATAAATGGTCCTTTCGGGTAAAAGTTAAAGATCCATTTGCTTGGAAACGGCTAAAAACCTTTTCCATTCAATCCCCAGAAACAAGGGATTTCTTAAGTGAATGGATCTTACATCAATGGTGGAAAAAAGAAGATGTACTCACACCTCGATACGATTTTCTAGAAGTTAAACTCAATGGAAAATCATTAGGAATTTATGCCTACGAGGAACATTTTGAAAAACAATTACCAGAATTTAACAAACGCAGAGAAGGAGTTATTGTCCGATTTTCAGAAGAAGGATTTTGGGCTGATGTAAAAATGAGATTGGGAGATTTGGAAGGAAATCCAATTGCACATATCAATAATACCTCTCATCATTCTAGTTCTGAAGTACGTCCATTTAAAGAAAATCGAGTAATCAATAATCCAGTATTAAAACAACAATTTGAAACTGCCCAAAATTTACTTAAAAGCTATTTACAAAAAGACCAACCTCCAAATGAAATTTTTGATATAGATAAAATGGCAAAATATTTTGCTATTTGCGATCTCTCTCATGCACAGCACAGTATTGCATGGCACAATATGAGATTCTATTTTAATCCAGTAATTAATAAATTGGAGCCGATAGGTTTTGATGGATTTCCTACTTATGATTATCCATATTTATTATTAAGTGAAGGAGCATTAAGTCAGCATTTTAAAGAAAATGAAGAACCTATTCATTATTTTTTTTCTGATACTATTTTTTTAAAAAAATATATTTCTTATTTATTTGAGTTTTCAAAGCAAGAATATATTGATTTTTTTTTGGATGAAATTGAGGACGGTTTATCCAGTCGAAATGATTTTATAACAAAAGAATTCCAAAATTATATTTTAAATAAAGAATTAGTAAAAAAGAGGATTTCTGGAGTTCGATCTGGAATTACTCCATTTAATAATTTAAGTCTTAAAGCTTATTTTGACAAAAAAAATAAAGACCAATCAACAATTAAATTAGGAAATATTCATAGCCTCCCCATTCAAATCATAGGAACAGGATTTCAAAAAGACAATGTAGATTTCCCTCTTGAAAACACCCTGCTATTGCCTGCCTATGTAACCGCTCCTTTTTATAAAGATCAATCGAAAAAAAGTAAAAAAGAAGCACCTGCAATTTCAGATATCATCCGCTATTCCATTGAATATCAATCACTTAAGGTTAAAAACCCAGCTAATTACATTTTTTATAAAGTACTTGGGAATGATGATATTTTTTATTCAAAAATATTAAACTGGAATGTACCAGCTACCCCAAAATCACTTCCTACATCACCTCCAAATACTATTTTAAAAAGCAATAACTTATTTACGGTCTCCGGTAAAAAAGTAATTTTCAATTCTGGTAAATATGTTGTTACAGAAGATATCATTATTCCTAAAAACTATACCGTTTACTTTTCAGAAAACACAGAAATAAATTTTAAGAATGGTGCAAAATTTCTTTCTCACTCTGCAATCAAAATGCAAGGGAGCAAAGAATATCCAATAAAAATTTATTCAAGTGATCGATCCATGAATGGCTTTACGATTTTACAGGCAGAGACAACCTCTGAATTGGAGTATGTTATTTTTGAAAACTTAAATACGCATAGAAAAGATAATTGGAATCTGACAGGAGCTGTGACCTTTTACGAATCTAGTGTTAATATTAGTGATTGTATATATATGAATAATCATTGTGAAGATGCACTAAATATTATACGAACTAATTTTAAAATTGATCGCAGCATCTTTAGCCATACTTTCTCAGATGGACTTGATTTAGATTTTTCGGATGGATCAATTAGTCATTCTCAATTCCTATATACCACAAATGATGGATTGGATATTAGCGGAAGTAATGTTTACATCGTTGATACAAAAATGGAAAATTGTGGTGATAAAGGAATAAGTGTTGGCGAAGAATCGCAAGTCGTTATTTTAGAAGCCACACTAGAAAATTGTAATATTGGAATTGCCTCAAAAGACCTATCAAAAGTTACCATTGAAAAGATTAATTTAGAAAATTGTCAACAAGGATTTGTAGCCTACCAAAAGAAAATGGAGTTTGGTGGTGCTCAAATTAATGTCAAAGACTACACTTCTAAAAATGTTGGAAAACTTTATGAAATACAAGATGGCTCTTCTTTAATTTTGAAGGGGAAATCTATAAAAGATAATTTTTAAAATATTATATAAAAAAAACATAAAAAAGTTTGAATTGTTAATCATTCGATATACTTTTGTTAAATGAAAGAAAATTAGAACAACACCTTTATTCCTAATTTCTCATTTCAGAGTCTATTTCAAGTAGACTTTATTTAGCTCACAGTAACATTTAAATCTATTCCATTAACACTTAAATTTTCATCATGAATGAAATCTTTCATTCATAGTGTTTTTGTTTGTATTGGATAGAACACAAATCAACGCCAATAAATCTAGGCACAAAATCAACTTTATTTTACTAACATGGCCATGTTTAGTATGGTCAATCTTATTTTATTTTTAATCAATCATCATCAAAAAAAACATTTTAATATGAAACAAATGTTACCCTTACTTAAGAGAAATTACAAGCTTTATTTGACTTTATTTTTGTTTGCGTTTAGCGCATCCTTATATGGTCAAAATGTTGACAACGGAGGAATGATCTCATCAGATCAAGACGTTTGCCCTGGCGAAGTTCCATCTATCATATTGAACAATACAGCTGCTTCTGGAGGAAACACCAATGCAGGTATTGAATATTTATGGATGAGTACTACTCTTTTTAATAATAATATTAATTCTTGGTCTCCTGCGTCAGGAATGAATTCTGGAATTAACTACCAACCAGGACCAATAGCGTCTACAACTTATTATGCTCGTTGTGCTAGAAGAAATGGTTTTACTCAATTTATAGCGGAATCAAATGTTGTTACAATTACTGTATTGAATTCACCTACTGCTATTATTAATGGAAACCCAGATAATGGATTCCCTGGACTTACTGTTAACCTTGGTGCAGCAAATGCATTCAACGGTACTTATACTTGGGATTTTGGAAATGGACAATTTGGGTTTGGACAAAATCCAACTCCTCCTACTTATTCTTCTGCAGGTGTTTACACTATTTCTTTGACTGTGAATAATGGAAATTGTTCTGTAACTACTGAAGAAACTATTGTAATCAATGTTCCATTCCGTTCAAATGTAATCGATCCTTGCTCTAATTGTGACGATCCTTTAAATTACACCCTTCCAGGAAATCTTGGTTATTTTGTACATGACTACATTCTCATCAATAGTAATGAAGGAGAATCATGGACTTTACAAAACCCAAATGGAGTATTAAATAACAATGGTATGTCTTTAGGTTCAGGTACCCCTATTCCAGAAACTTCACCTGGTGTTTATTATTTGGATATATGGTATAACAATAATAATGGAGCAGGATGGGCTACAAATGTATCAAATGGATTTGGTTTTGCTTCTTCTAATTTACCTACTGGACCTGGAGCTGTTATTAACTGTCCAATATGTCCATCATCACCTCTTCCAGTAAAATTGATTTCTTTTGATGCTAATCAAGTAGATAAAGTAGTAGAATTAAAATGGGCTACTGAGTCTGAATTAGATAACAGTCATTTCGAAGTAGAAAAATCTATTGACGGAATTAGATTTGAAGCATTTGATAAAGTGGAAGGAGTAGGTACTACAAATGAAACTAACTTCTACAATGCTACTGATATCAATCCTGGTAATGGCTTTAATTATTACCGATTAAAGCAAGTAGATTTTGACGGAGGTTACGAATATTCTGAAATCGTTTCTATTAATTTAGAAATGGGATCAGATATTACAGTATTCCCTAATCCAGTTAGAGAAAAAACTCAAATTCAATTAGGAGTTATTTATCCTAATTCTTTCATTGAAATTATCTCAACGACAGGTCAAGTTGTTAGAGAAATAAGAGTTGAAAATTCAGTTCAAGAAATCTTTATGGGAGATTTACCAAGCGGTATTTATTTCTTTAGATTAAATAACAACTCAATCGTTAAGAATTTACCACATAGAGTTACAAAACTCTAAATTCATAATATGTCTTAATGTCAAAAGGTTGTTACGCTGAGAAGCGTAACAACCTTTTTTATGAGTTTAACATTGTAAAAAAAGAAAATGGATTAAATATTACCTGATAAACTATTTTGCTAATTTACTAATCGACTTTTGAAGATTTAATTAAATTCAATAAAAGCTTCTGAATTAATAATGATTGCTTCATCAATAAATAGTTTCTCTTTATAAATCTCCTTTTCTTCTCCTTTATATTTAGCCAAAACTTTGACTTGATAGTTTCCTGAATCTGAATATTGATAATGAGTCATTTGACCTTCGATTATCTTCTGGTCACCATTACCAAAATGAATGGTATAGCTCACATCATTATTAGTTTGAAAGCTTTCTAATTTAAATGTTAGCATCTCCCCTGCCTCATAAAAACCATCAATTTGAAAATGCTCATCTACATTTAATGAGATAGCATTTTTCTGAGACTTTACTTGAGGTAACGAATTAGAGGCGATGGTAGAGTTGGAGAAAGAATTTTCTAAGGTGGATCTATTATAAACCAAATCCCGTGGTAATGAAAAGGTAGCTAAAAAACCTACTACACCAATGATTAAAACAAATCCATTAAGAATTTGATTTTTTCGATGGTCTCTTTCATTATCTACTTTTAAATCTGTAAGTGATTGGTTTTTTTTATTAAAATCTTCTTGCTTTAAGTTGTAAACGTTATTCATAGGAAACGGTTTTAGTGAAACAATAAAGAGTAAACAATTTCACGATAAGGCTGTGTTAATAGATATATACTAAAAAAAAATAATGCAAAAATTAAACCATAAAAGGTTAATTTTTATAATATATAAATCATAAATCCTTGTTTTTCAGGGTTTTATGAAAATTTTTAAATAAAATTTTGGATAGTTTAAGAGAAAAAGGATTTTTCTCTTTTTTTTGATTTGTACCGAAGATGATACAAAGATATATATATATTATGATAATAAAAAAAATATGATGTTTTATTTGTTTTTTTTCCTTTAGGAAAACTTTAAAAATACAGACCGTTTTACGGTCAGAAGTCAGACTAAAAAAAAGATGATGCTTACACATTTTGGGAGGTCTGACTTCTGATAATAGCGAAGCGCATGGTCTGACATCTAGAGTCTTAAAATAGAATTTAGTCTTTTTCTTTTGGTAATAGCAACCATAAACTACCATAATGATGTAATGCACTAGCCTCAAATTGAGATTTTAATCCTATTCCTTTATATAAATCTACATGCCCTGTACCTTTAATAGCACCTCCTATATCTTGAGCTAAAAGAATCCGAAATTCATGATGAGAAAAATTCCTTTTATCGTCTATAATTGGAATTTTAGCCAAGAAACAACTTCCGAGAGGAAGTACCTTTTTATCAATTGCTATTGAATAATTTGGAGTCAAAGTTACATTTCCTGCACCACGAGGTTGATTATTAACTGGTGCAAAAAAAACGTAAGATGGATTAATAAATAAAATCGAATCAATTTTTTCTGGATGTTTTTGAAAATAACTTTTTATACTTTTTAGAGATACATATTCAGGAGTAGCATATCCATTATCTACCATGTACTTACCAATGCTCCTATACTTATGTTTATTCCCTCCTGCATGAGCCAAAAGTTTCCTTTTCCCATTGGGGAATTCTACATAGCCAGAACCTTGAACCTGCATAAAATAAATATCTAACATACTTTTAGCATATGCTATTTCTAATTTTTTTCCAGCCAACACTTTTTCTCCATCAATTTCTGCACGAGTTGGTAACAATCCTTCCCAATCCTTAGGGTATCGATATAATGGATATTTATATTCATTATCAGGTTTCGCTTTAACCTTTAAAATGGGCGTAAAATAACCCGTATAATGCACATTCCCCTTTTGGTCTTCTCCCCAAATCTGATAAGCATTTAATTTATTTTTTACTCCAAATGAGTTATCAAATTGAGAAGAGAGTAGAATTTTAATCGTTTGCCTTAGAGCACGTTTTTTTATTTGGATTCCAGAGTAATCCTCTTGTATGCTTTTTTGATAGGATAATAATTTAAGTTGATTTTTAAGACCAGTTGCTAGTTTTTGAGTAACAGGTGGGATGTCAAAAGTATCAATATCTGAAAGGGTAAGAATAGAATCAAATTCCGCTCGCTCAATTTTACCATTCCGAATAAAATCATATCCATGTCCAATTATTAAAGAATCCTGATTAGAGGTCTCTTCTTCTTTATGGTTAATTTCAGAATTTGAACAATAGGAAAAAATAAGAATTAATAACAATAAAAATCCATAAATTTTAAAGTGCTCACATTTGCTAATTATTTTCAATGGCTCTGTTTTTTATTAAGGATGGTGCATTGTGTTTTTTAAATATAAGACAAACAAGATAATTTATTACCATACTATGGTTATTAATAATTTAAAAATAAGCTAAATATGACTTATTTTAAATTACAATTTATTATATTGGCAACTTTAAGATTAAACAACTCTCTCAAGATCATGAGAAACATTTGGAACCCTCAGATATAAACAATCAAATCATATTAAAAATATATCACCCCAAAGTGTATCAATAAAATAATAACCAAAGTACTTTGACATTTCTACATTAGTAATAAATAGGATTTTTTATCCTTTGTTCAAATCTTATTAGATATAGGATTTAATGATGAATAAATCTAAACATCCTAGTACTTACTAATGTAGTTCTAAGTTTTTTACTTTGTTCTTATAACTATTACTTTTATTATAGATTTACTTTATATTTTTTAATCAAAACGACATTTAATTATCATGAGGATTAGATCATTTCGAAATGAAAAACGGAAACAATTCTACTTTCGTGTTTTTAATAGCTTAGAGAAACAAGTTTTGCGAAGCGAAGCTTATAATTCCAAGGCTGCACGAAATAATGGAATAGAATCTTTTAAAAAGAACGCCCCTATCTCTGAAAGATACGAACGTCTTACTTCTTCTGATGGGAAATTTTATTTCAATATTAAGGCCGCAAATCATCAAGTAGTTGCCACTAGTTTGATGTTTGATTCTGAAGATGCTCAAGAAGAAGCAATCAAGGAAATAATTGCCTATGCTTCATCTGCTGGTGGAGATTCTAAAGATTCAACTACTGCTACTGCTGCAACAGCTGTTAACCTTGCATCGAGTTCATCTCCCGAAGCAACAGCAAACGCTGATGCAGCCAAGGAGCAAGATGATTATATGGATGCTTCATTCTATCAAAATTCAGGAACAGATACTCCAAGTGGTTTTGATTCCTTCCAAAAAGGAGATAATAATTTTTATTATTTTTCTTTTAAATCTGATGACGGAAGAGTATTGTTAACCAGTCAAGGTTATACTCAAGAATCAGGTCGGGATAACGGTATCGCTTCTGTCAAGAAAAATGCACCAACTGAAAAAAGGTACACTCTGGGTACTACAGATGATGGGAAATTTTTCTTTACACTTAAAGCTGGTAATCACCAAGAAATTGCAAGAAGTGTAGATTTTGACTCAGAGGATGAAATGAAAAGAGCAATGGGTATTGTCATAAATGGTGGTGGTACAATGATGGAAGTAACGAAAGCAGCCGCAGCACCACCAGCAGCAAATAGTGACGACTCAAAAGAGCAGGATGACTATATGGATGCAGATTTTTATCAAACCTCTGGAACGGATACCAAAAGTGGGTTTGATAAATTTCAAAAAGGAGATAAAGACTTTCATTATTTTTCTTTCAAATCTGACGATGGAAAAGCATTGTTATTAAGTCAAGGTTATACTCAAGAATCAGGACGTGATAATGGAATTGCTTCCGTTGAGAAAAATTCAAAAATAGAAAAGAGATATGTTGCTCATACTTCTGATGATGGAAAATATTTTTTCACATTAAAAGCTGGTAATCATCAAGAAATTGCTCGAAGTGCTGATTTTGACTCAGAGGATGAAATGAAAAGAGCAAAGGGTATATTAATGAATGGTGGTGGATCAATGGTAGAAGTAGTTAAAGCCGCAGCTGCCCCTGCAGCAGCAGCTTCTAAAGGAGATGGAATGGATGATTATAGAACTTTTGGTTTCTACAAAAATTCTGGAACAGATGTTCAGGACGGTTGGGACAAATTTTATAGTGAGAAAAACGGTGAATATTATTTCTCTTATAAAGTTAAAGGAGAACCTGTTTTAATTAGTGAAGGTTATACCACAGAAGCTGCACGTGATAATGGAATTGCCTCATGTGAAAAAAACTGGGGAATTGATAAAAGATACAAATCACATGAGACTCCAAGTGGAAGATATTATTATACTTTAAGAGCTGGTAATCACCAAGAAATTGCTCGAAGTAAATGGTATGCTTCAGCAGACGAAAGAGATGGTGGTGTAAAATGGTTGTTAGGTGGAGGATTAGGAACTATGGCTGCTGCAAGTACAATGAAAGCATCTTTAATATCAGAAGAAGCACCTACAGTCAGTCAAGAGGTAGTTGAAAAAACTATCGAAACACCAGCTCCTGAACCTGTAGAAAAAGAAGATGACTACTTACCTTGTAAAGAATATGAAGGTCATCCCGTTAATGATAAAGTAAATGGAGTCGCTTTTTTCAAACATGAAAACGGACAATTTTACTTTGTAGTTTACAAAGAAGATGGTTCTGTTAGACTTCGATCTGAAGGATTTGGTTCTGCCAAAGAACGAGATGTTGAACTTTCAGGTATGCTTAAAAATCTGAATAATACAGATATGTATGAAACCATTAAACGGGGTAAATACAGTATGCATATTTTAAAAGATCAAACAGGCCGTGAAGTAGGACGTAGTTGTCTTGAAAAAGAAGTTGAAAAAACTGTTGCTCCTCCTGTTGTCGAAACTACTGTTGCAGCAACTGCTGTTGCTGCTGCCGCTGTTAGTGCTTCTTCTTCTGAAGAAAAAGTAGTGAAGAAAGAAAAAGAAGATGACTACTTACCTTGTAAAGAATACGAAGGTCATGATGTCAATGATAAAGTAAATAACATTGCATTTTTCAAACATGAAAATGGTCAATTCTACTTTGTGGTTTACAAAGAAGATGGTTCTGTTAGACTTCGATCTGAAGGATTCGAATCTGCTAAAAATCGAGATGTAGAATTAACAGGTGTTATAAAAAATCTTGATAAGGCGGATATGTATGAAACCATCAAGCGTGGTAAATACAGTATTCATATTTTAAGAGATAGCACAGGAAGAGAAGTGGGACGTAGTTGCCTTGAAAAAGAAACTGAAAAAGTTGCCGCTCCTCCTGTTGTCGAAGCTGCTGCTGCAACCGCTGTTGCTGCTGCAGTTGTAAGTGCTTCCTCTTCGGAAGAAAAAGTAGTGAAGAAACAAAAAGAAGATGACTACTTACCTTGTAAAGCATACGAAGGTCATTCCATTAATGACAAACAAAATAACGTTGCTTTTTTCAAACATGAAAATGGACAGCTTTACTTTGTTGTTTACAAAAAAGATGGCTCTGTTAGACTTCGATCTGAAGGATTCGAATCTACTAAAGAACGAGATGTTGAATTAGCAGGATTATTAAAAAATCTTGATAATAAAAAAATGTATGAAACTTTGACAAGAGGTAAATACAAAATTCACATCTTAAGAGATGAGACTGGACGAGAGGTAGGTCGTAGTTGTTTAGAAACTGTAGAAGAGAAAAAAGCTGCTCCTGTTGTGGAAGTTGCTGCTGCTACAGCGGTTGCTGCTGCGGTTGTAAGTGCTTCCTCTTCGGAAGAAAAAGTAGTAAAAAAAGAGAAAGAAGATGACTACTTACCTTGTCAAGAATACCAAGGTCATAAAGTAACAGATAGGAAAAACAATGTTGCTTTTTTCAAAAAAGATGGACAGTTCTATTTTGTAATTTACAAAGAGAATGGAGATGTTCGACTTAGAAGTGAGGGTTTCAAAAAATCTAAAAGAAGAGATTCAGAATTGTCTGCTGCTCTTAAAAACTTAGATAACCCAGATATGTATGAAACGCTCAAACGAGGTAAGTATTCATTACATATTCTAAAAGATGGAACTGGTAGAGAAGTGGGAAGAAGTTGTTTAGAAACAGAAGAGGTTGCTGTTCCACCTCCGATTGTTGAAACTGTTGCTGCTACTGCTGCTGTCGCTGCCGCCGCTGCAATAGTTACTCCTGAACCTGAGCCAGAAATTGTAGTTGAAAAAGAAGTTGTAGCTCCTGTTCCTGTGGTCAAGAAGGAGAAAAAGAAGAAGAAAGCAGCTGTTGTTGCTGCTGCTCCTGTGGAGACTGCCGCTGCCGCTACAGCCGCTGCTTCTGGTGGATTTAATTGGATGTGGTTATTGCCATTATTACTACTAATTCCATTGTTTTTCATACTTAGAGGATGTGATGGCTGTGGAGGAAAAGCGACTACAGCAATTACTGCTCCTCCACCTGTGGAGAAACCAGTAGAGAAAGTAATACCTCCAGCAGCTCCAGTTGAAAAGGAAACTCCTCCTCCAGCACCAACTTGTAACTGTAATAGTTCTGATAACATTGTATTTAATATTAAATCAGGCGCAGCGAAAGTTTTAACTAGATTAGGAACAAATCCTGAATTTGGAAACAGCCATAGTTTAGATCCTGCGGGATTCTATAATAAACTTAAGCGAGCTGCTAACTCTAATCAAAGAGACAAACGTTTCTTAGATGGTATATTCCGAGCAATGGGATATAATAATGGGTTTGCAGATGCAAATGCAGGTTTATTTAGTAATGCAAGAATTTCAGCTGGTACAGTTGGTAACATGGGTTTCAGTCCTAAACATAGAACTATTAAAGCTAGATTAAATGCTCAAGGAAAAGATCTTGATGCATTTAGAATTAAAGCAGCTAATGGATGTGACTTACATTTCATGAAGACTTGTGGAAATCATTTCTTCTTCTGTCCAAACTAGACAAATTTATTTTTAAATAATATTATAAAGCAGTAATAAGAAAATTTCTTATTGCTGCTTTTTTTTTAATTTAATTGCAACATCTCTCAAAATAAAAAGTAAAATATATTAAAACTTTACTACATTTGTCAAACATATTAAAAAGTAACCTTTCTTAAAAAAACATTTTCCTTTAAAACCAGTCTAAATTTATGCGCTTATTAATGTAGACAGTAAACTACGTTAATAGCATTTTTATACATAACCTTAATTATTAATTCCAATAATGATTAAGGGTTATTTCTATTGAATCCTATTTTTTTCATTTAAAACATTAACAACCTAAATAACTTTTTTACACACTTAAAACCGTTTATTCTTATGAAGAAATTTTTCCCAACTGAACATTTAGAGAATTACTATTCTCTTAAAACAACCTTTTTATTTTTTACACTTCTTTTATTTTCAAACCATCTTTTTAGTCAAAATGCAACCAATGGAGGAACCATTTCCATGGATCAGGAAATATGTATAGGTGAATCTCCTAATCTATTGGAAGGAACAATATCCGCCTCAGGAGGAGGAAATACAGATATTGAGTATTTATGGATGACTACACAACAAGCAAATCAGAGTATCTCAAATTGGAGTACCGCCTCTGGAATAAATAATCAAGAAGATTATCAGCCCCCTACTCCTGGAACAACTACCTATTATGTACGATGTGCTAGAAGACAAGGTTTTTCTGAATTTATAGCAGAATCCAATGTTGTAACTATTACAGTTTTAAATTCACCTACAGCCATCATTAATGGAAATCCCGATATTGCTTTCGTAGGTTCTACTATTAATTTTAGTGCAGGTACTGCATTTAATGGTACCTATTCTTGGGATTTTAATGATGATGGAATCATTGATTGTACTGGTCAAAACTGCTCCAACACTTACACCATAACAGGTAGTTTTACAGTTACATTATTTGTTGATAATGGAGATTGTACTATTGAAATAAGTGAACCCATTTTTATTCAAAGTCCTTTTGTCAATGGAATAATTAATCCCTGTACTTGTGATGATCCTTTAAATTTTTTCAATTCCGATAATTATTTTGTGCATGATTATTTCTTAATAAATAGTGGCGCTGGAGAAATATGGGAACTTTCTGATATCACAATGGGAAATCTTTTCGATAACTCAGGAAATGCTTTACCACTTGATATTAATATTCCTGAAGGAAACGATGGTGTATATTACCTTGACGTATGGTTTATTTCTGGAGAGGGTTACTCTGCTAATGTTACCAATGGAACATCTACACTTGTATCTGAAACTACAGATCCCTGTAATTGTATCAATCCCTTACCTATCGAATTAGCAAATTTTGAAGGAGTGGTAAACGGTAAAACAGTAACTCTAAAATGGGTTACTGCAAGCGAAACAAATAATAGTCATTTTGAAGTAGAAAGAAGTTTGGATGGTAGTCGATTTGATCATGTTGGTTCCTTAGAAGGTCAAGGACATTCTACCACTAACCACTATTATTCTCTTGTTGATGAAAATAGTATTGAAGGAGTCACTTATTATCGCCTTAAGCAAATTGATTTTGATGGAACATATACGTATTCAAATATTATATCAATTGAAATTGATGCAGATCATACCATCATTTCAGTTGTTCCCAATCCCGTTGATAAGAAAGCTTTGGTTCGTCTAGGTGTTGATTTACCAAATGGATCAGAATTAGAAATATATTCTGCAATAGGTAAATTACTTCAAACTTACGTAATTACTGGAACAGCTCAAGAGATAGATATTCAGAACTTGGCAAAAGGAATTTATTTTTTAAGAGTAAAAAGAGATTACAAAAACTTAGGTAAATTCTTTAAAATTATTAAAATTTAAAAACTACTTTGATTTAGTTTTTTTAAAACCTCCTGTTAAAACTTTAGTTTAGCAGGAGGTTTTTTTTCAACTATATTGAAATAATTATGTTTTATTTGACATAATTGTGAACTCAAAATTTACCAGATTTTTTAAGGAATGGTACATTAATAATGTGCCTTAAATCTTAACTAAATGAAATTTACCAAAACATTTCAATTCGAACAAGATGTCGATGCTATTTTTAAAGCCTATACCAATTCTGATTTTTTACAAAAAAAAATGGAAGCAATGGGTGCTAGAAATATTGACATCGAAATCGAAACAAAAAAAGACGAAATAGTTATTCAGGTTACTCGTGAAATGCCTGCGGAGGTTCCTAGTATTTTAAAAAAATTCTTAAACCCTTGGAATAAAATGATTCAAAAAGAAATTTGGACTGGGGAAAAAGGAGGCCCTTATTATGGTAATTTAGAAATAGAAGTAGAAGGGGCTCCCGTAAATGTCAAAGGTGAAATGAAATTGGCCGCAACTGATTCAGGATCAATAGCAGCCAATATAACTGAGATTTCCACTAGTATTCCATTCATAGGCAAATCAATAAAGAAATTTGTAGCCAATGCTTCTCAAGAAGCTATCGATCAAGAATTTGAATATGTCAAAACCTTCGCTTAAATCACCCACTTATATACCCATACACAGAAGAACCATTCCCATTCCAATAATTTCTCAAAGCATTTTTTAACTTTGTAAAAAAAACAATGAAAGTAATAGGCGTTAAACAACCTGGAGGATTAGATAATTTAGTTCTTTTTGAAAAAAAAAATCCTACTCCTGATGTAGGAGAAGTTGTGGTAAGATGGCATGCAACCTCATTAAATTATCATGATTATTTAGTTGGAGTTGGTGGCATTCCAGTTCCTGATGGAAGAATTCCAATGTCTGATGGTGCAGGTGAAATAGTTGCAATTGGAGAAGGAGTTGACCAATGGAAGATAGGAGATAAAGTCATGTCCATGTTCTTTCCAAATTGGATAGAAGGAAAACCAACCTTGCAGAAAACCATGTTTATTATGGGAGAAACATTGGATGGTTGCATTGCGGAAATGTCTTGTTTACCAGCTACAGGTGTTACTCGAATTCCTGATGGCTATTCTTATGCAGAAGCCGCTACCCTACCCTGTGCAGCCTTAACAGCATGGCGAGGATTAGCAGAAGGTCAATTAGAAGCAGGTGATAAAATATTAATTGAAGGAACTGGTGGAATGTCCATCTTTGCACTTCAATTGGCTAAAGCTGCTGGTGCAAAAGTTTTTGCTACCACTTCTTCTAACGAAAAAGCGGAACGATTAAAAGCAATGGGTGTTGAAGCTGTAGTGAATTATAAAGAAGATGAAAGATGGGGTAAAACCATATTCAAGATGACCAATGGCGGTGTGGATAATGTTTTAGATGTAGGAGGAGGTAGTACGATGAAACAATCTATTGAAGCCGTAAAGATTGGTGGCCATATTGCCTCTATTGGAATATTGAGCGGCGGAAGAAAGGGTGAAATTACTTTCCCTAAATTGTTTTTTAAACATTTGAAAATGACAGGTCTAGCAGTAGGAAATGTTGAGATGCAAAATAAAATGATTGATGCTATTAATATTAGTGGCATGAAACCAATCATTGATAAAAGCTTTGCTTTTGATGAACTAGCTGACGCTTTTAGATATCAAGAAAGTGGAAAGCATTTTGGGAAAATTGTTTTGGAGTATTAAAATGATTGTTACGCTTCGCTAATTGTTAGATTGTCAGATTGTTATCCAACAATGTGAGTAGAATTTTTATTCGATAACAATTGGACAATCTAACAATTAGCGAAGCGTAACAATTTAAGGAATGAATTTCTTATTTCTTTCGAGCAATCATTCGATCAATATCGTTAGTAAACTCTTCGACTGTTTTTCTATATCCAGTTTTACCGAGTCCTTCAATATTGAACTTTCCTTCTTCATCTTTATTTAGCTCAAATAACCAAACAGTTGGATAGCCTCTTACTTTAAAAACTTGTTGTAGTTGAGCATTCTGACTTTTGATTTCATCAGGCAATGCTTTTCTTTTTGGGAAATCTAATTCTAATAGAATTACATGTTCATCTGCCCATTCTTTAAAGTCTTTTTTGACAAATACAGATTTAGTTAATCTTTTACACCAACCACACCAGTCACTTCCTGTGAAGTTCGCTAAGATCGGTTTACCTGTTTTTTGAGACAATTCATAGGCCTCATCTATTTTTACCAACCACCCTTCGTTTTCAGCTTCATAGGTGTCAGTTTGCGCAAATCCAGAAAAGGATATTAATAATAATAAAGAGAAAAAAAGTAGTTTCTTCATGATACTATAATTTGATTTTGATTAGATTTCAAAGGTACGAGATTAAAATATAATTTGTTGAAATAAGTATATGGTTTTAAGGAAACGTTAACTTGATTTTTATAAAAACGTCAATATTTAGACGGTTTTATCAAATCCTATTATCTTTAATTGCGTAAAATAATTAGAATTTTATTATCGAATAACAAAAAACATGCTATACAATTTCCTAAAAATCATATTCAAACTCGCACTTCGTGTTTTTTTCAAAGAATACAAAGTCATCAATAAAACCGAAATCCCATCGGACGGGCCTTTAATTGTGGTCTCTAATCATCCCAGTACATTTATGGATCCTATTATCGTCGCTAGTTTACTAAAACAAGATGCTCGATTTATAGCAAAAGGAACTTTGTTTAATTCGGTCTTTAAAGATTGGGCGATGCGGAATATAATGAAAGCAATTCCTGTTTATCGAAAACAAGATAACCCTGGAAAGCAATTAAATAACGATGCCATATTCGAACAATGTTTTTTGTTTTTAGAAGGAAAAGGAACATTGATTATTTTTCCAGAAGGAACAAGTATCAATGAAAGAAAATTACGGGATATTAAAACAGGTACAGCAAGAATTGCACTTGGCGCAGAGGCACGAAACAATTTCGAGTTAGGAACCAAAATTTTATCTATTGGGATTAATTATTCAGATGCACCTATTTTTCGTTCGGATGTTTGGATCAATGTAGAAGAACTCATTCATGTGTCCGATTATAAAGAGGAATACGCTAAAGATAATCGTCAAGCCGTACGTCTTTTAACAGAAAAAATCCGAAGTAACCTTGAAAGGAATTTGATAATAACGGATGATAAACAAGAGGATCAATTTATTCAAAATGTTGAAATCATTTATAAAAATGAATTAGTGGCTCACCTAAATCTTGATCCAAAACTACATGGTTTTACCATAACAAAAGGAATCGAAGAAGCCGTTACTCACTTTGAAGCAATGGATAAAAATTGGGTTAAAAATCTTCAACAAAAAGTAGCAGACTATATGTTACGATTAAAAAATAACAAGCTCGAAGATCGTTTTTTAGCAAGGGATACATCAAAAGAAAAAAGTGTCTTTGCAGATAGTATTCTTCGGGTTTTCTTTTTAGTATTAGGGTTTCCCTTTTATCTCTATGGTTTGATTACTCATTTTATACCATATTATCTTTCAGGTCGGATTGCAGAAGAATTGACAAATGACGAAGAATATTTAGGCCCTATAAAAATGACGGCAGGTATTTTTATTTATGCTATTTTTTATGGGATAATGATCTATCTTTTTGGTCATTATATTGCAAAAGGTGATTGGTGGTGGACAATTTGTTTTGTGATAAGTTTACCTATTGCTGGATTTTTTGCAATGTTGTATTATCAACGTTTACAAAACTTAAAAATACATTGGAGATTGATTTCTATTTTTTATAAAGAACCTGATTTGATGGGAGAATTATTCACCGCAAGAAAATCAATCATTAAAGATTTGGATTGGGCGAAGGAACTCTATCTTAATAAGACCGCTTCGCTGTGAAAAAAGACCGCTTCGCTGTGAGAGGTGAGACCGTTGCCTGTGGCAACTGTGAGATCGCTTCGCTGTCAGACTGACGATCGTTTGGTTTCTACGATTTTTGTTGTGCGACTGGATAGTTTGTTTCTACGATTTTTTTGTGATACTGAGATAAATCGTAGAAACAGAAAGATCGTCAGTCTGACAGAGAAGCGATCTCATA
>Ga0114957_1000953_pt1 | contig 34536 bp, 26 predicted proteins | sample BantaG_FD_87175 | JGI IMG/M metagenome (GOLD analysis project Ga0114957, IMG submission 87175) | Marine algal microbial communities from Bantry Bay, Ireland - BantryBay_4 metaG | ecosystem: Host-associated > Algae > Red algae > Unclassified | place: Bantry Bay, Ireland | collected 2014-11-21
AGCAATATATTAAATCACAAGATACAGAGCCTACAGACACTGACTTTAGGATTCATGATGAATCTTAACCGCCTTGCAGGCGTAATTTAAATCTACCTGCTTTTAGCAGGTAGTAGTTTAATTCAGTTGATATTGATTTCTCCTTATTCTATTCTTGTCTTTAATAAGTTGAGTTTAGTGAAATGAGTCGTCATTCTTTCTCGGAAAGCAAGTCTAGTTTTTATCGCTAACAAATTAACACCTACCATTCATACTAGAATAACTACCGTTCACTCATTAGTATGTCAAATATCATTTATAGATGTTAGTTTAAATGGCTATATTTTTTTTACACAGATAAAAATCATGAGACTTAACCTCTTAATTATTTCACTATTCTTTATCAGTTCAGGTATTGTGGCACAGAACAATCTTGGACTTCATATAGAGAATCAAACTGTTTTATTTGGCCAGGATACCACATCGATTGGATTGAAGACTATGTGGTTAGCTTCAAAGGGTGCATTTAGATCTGGAAATATGACATCTGCTTGGAATTACTCATCCATTGGAAATATCTCTACTGCTTTTGGTTCCGATACACAAGCATTAGGTAACTATAGCTTTGCGGCTGGTCTGGGAACAAATGCGAATTCGTTTGCAGAGTTCTCTATTGGGCAATATAGCTTATTTGGAGGTGATCCTCTTTCTTGGGAGGTGGATGGCGCTGATGTTGTTTTTGAAATAGGGAATGGAATTACAAGTGGTGCCAGATCTAATTTGCTTACAGTTCAGAAAAGTGGTAATGTGAAAATAGGTGATAAAACTGATCCTGCAGAGACAATAGATGAAAAATTGATGGTAGACGGGAGTATTGTGATAGGGCAGAACAGTGCTCAAATACCAGTTAGAGGAACAATACGATTTAATAAATACAACAATGACTTTGAAGGTTGGAATGGGACAGAGTGGAAGTCTTTGACATCGGATAATTTACAGCCAAACCTTGATCAATGGATAGAGTATTGTGAATTATTCGCAGGGGATGCATTTGATCGTTTTGGAAGCAACGTTGATATGGATAATGAAATATTAGTTATTGGTGCTGAAGGCACCGACATTAGTAATATCGAAAATCAAGGAAAAGTTTATGTTTTTGAGAGAGGCATGAATTGTTGGGTACTTTTGGCAGAATTGACTTCAAGCGATGGTCATGCTGATTCTGAATTTGGCAGTAGTGTATCTATAGATGGTGATCAAATTGTTGTTGGAGCTAGGGGACAAAATGTTGGAAGTCATGTAAACCAAGGGAGTGTATATGTTTTCGTAAAACCGCAAGACGGCTTGATAAATACGACCGAAACAGCAAAATTATCTCTAAGTGCTATATATGAAGGTCAACACGGTCTTTTTGGCCGAACTGTAGATAATTCAGGCGATGTTATTATTGCCGGTAATAATTATCAAGTTTTTGTTTTTGAAAAACCTTCTGGAGGATGGATTGATATGACAGAAACTGCTCTATTGAGTTCGCAGGAAGATGTTTTTCTAGATCGTTTTGGTCATAGCATATCTATTTCAAATGATGTCATTATTGTAGGAGCTCCTCATAGGGATATGAGCTTGCCTAATTTTTCATATTCTAATCAGCAATCAGGAAAAGTATTCTTATTTGAAAAACCACAAGGGGGTTGGGTAGACATGACTGAGACCGCTGAACTTTTGGTATCTGGGGGAAACGCAATGAATCAATTTGGAATAAGCGTTCAAATTTAAGACAATAATGTTATTGTTGGCTCCAGACAAAGTAGCGAATCAAACATGGAGGTTAACAATACAGCTTTTCTTTATGAAAAAGGTCCGAGTGGTTGGGTGGATACTAGTGAGTTATTAGAACTAAATACGCAAAATTTTGAATTGTTTTATGGAAATACTGTTTCAATTTCAGGGCAATTTGCTGTGGTTTCAGGTTTAAACTCATACATATATAGAAAAGAGAATAATGTCTGGAGTTTCTCTCAAATGATTGGATTCAATAATGGTGGTTATTCTTACGTTAAAGATAATTTCGTTTTTTTAACATACCCGTTTATGCAAGTAGATTCGAATGAAGATCAAGGTAAAGTAATTATATAGGAAGCCATTTATTAATAGGATGTTCTCATTCGGAGATTAATAGGTATAGATTACTCCTTAACTTAGTTTATCAAAAATCAAGTGGAGCCTGGGGGAGTCGAACCCCCGACCTCTTGACTGCCAGTCAAACGCTCTAGCCAACTGAGCTAAGGCCCCATTTTATTTAAGTGGTAAATCTATACAATTCTAATTGCTTCAGGTCAGTTTTACTTAGTATTTAATTTAGTCAATAATCCTTAGTTAGAAATAACCTAGACAAAGACATTGATGAATTTCTAACTCGCTAATGTAAACACCATACGACCAATGAATCATTACATTTTAGAATATCAATTGCACCAAGATTATTTGAGATTAAGAGAAGATCATCGCCTCGATCATTTCAATTTGATAAAACGATTTAAGGCGTCTGGTGAATTATTAATGGGCGGAGCAACCACAAATCACATAGAAGCCTATTTGATTTTTAAATGCGCATCAGAAGATAGAGTGGAGGACTTTGTGAAGCATGATCCCTATGTCACAAATCATGTCGTAACAGACTGGGTTATCAAGCCTTGGAATATGGTGACTGAAGATATTTAAATTATTGTGGGAATAAAGATTTTACATACATCTGCAACGAGCAATTATATGCGAAGAAAGTAAACATCAGTTTGATTGCGTTTGACCTCAAAGGCCGAAAATCCATTCAGTTGCGGGATAACTTCTATCAAGTCAAAGCTAGAACAGGACTTTGGCAATGCAGTAAAGACCAAGGTAAAAGTGGCAACTTTTCCAGAAGGCACTTCTTGCCATACTGGATAATAACTGATGTTTTCGGCAGTCACAAGCTCACTTTTATGTGGCGAATGATTATCAAATAAAAAGGTGCTTGGCCAGATGCGAATCATCGTCCCGCTAATCCGAGTGGAGTAGAGTAGACAATGTACAATCACCTGGCCTTCGGTCTGTGTAAACGTCTGTAATTCTGCAAGGAGGGCTTTGTCAATCTCCACCTTGGGTTTGGTGATGACATCAGGTTCCTCCAATGTGTTATGAATATAATTTTCGTAGGGCTTCAACTCGTTTTGTTAATGTGTTTCTAAAAGAACTCGGTTTTATGATTTCAATGGTTTCTCCAAAGGATAGAAATTTGCTTTCCAATTCATAGTTGGGAATCAACTTAACTTTAAAAATACTAAATGATTCATTAGTTTCTATTACTTCTTGAGTATTGTGTATTGGAAGTGTCCGTATATAATTGACTTGACCACCATAGACTTTAAAGGTGATTTGTTTGACAGTAGCTTTGGGATTTAATGTGACACCAATCAGATCATTGAAATAAGCTTTGGGATCAAAGAATTCATTTGGGATAAAAGCTTGCAAGGTTTCATTAATTAGGTTGATTCGATCTAGGCCATAGGTTCTCATCCCTTTTTTGTCATGGCTATAGGCATATAAGTACCAGCGATTTTGATATTCTTTAAGTAAGTAAGGGCTAATAATTGTTTGGTAAGGCTTTTTGCCGAATGCAGCATATTCAATGGTAACCGCTTTTTCTGTCTTGATGGCATCATACAATGTATCAAGCCATTCTTGCCCAGGTATTTGAGCGGGTTGATCCAAGTGAACATACTGTTTGGATTTTCCCATTGATTCATACACCAGCAATTCCATTTTCTGAATGATATTGCCAATGCCATTCAGATAGGTAAACCCAGTATATTGCCTAATTAAGCTGATCATCTGATCCAGTTGGTCTCTATCAGATTTATTTATAGGTGACTCAGTTATTGAATAACTACGATTTGAATAGTAATAGCTTTTTTCTTTTCTGTCATATTCGATAGGCGCAAAGTAGCCAAGTGCTTTGTCACTGCGCATAGCTTGGATATCCCCTTTTATTGTGCGTTCGGATAATGTGATTTTCTCATCCATCACACTATCTATTTCTTGAGCACATACCTTAGCCAATGTTTTCCAATTCCATTGTCCATCAACATTGCGCAAGCAGCGATCAATTACTCGATATCGAATAAGTGCATGTTTATTGGTAGCCATAGTAATCTGTTTCCATGCAAATATACTGCACGACAGATGAACGGCTTAATAATGAGCTGCTTGTTTTGTGTGATCTTCGCTTTTTAATTTATTTGTTGCTACGATAAGCAATAACAGGCTAAGACAAAAAAGTCCCCATTCAGATGTTGTTGGAATTGCTGATATATCTTCTATCTCGAATTGGCCTTCAATAAATGTAGTACATCCAGGATTTGCTGGAACGGTAAAATCTGAGGTAGTATTGGAGACGAAATCGCCATTGAATTCAAGACGAAGTTGATGTATTCCAATGCCTAACTCTGATGTGTTAATTTCAGAAGCTTGCTCACCATTTATGAATAATGAGAAATCACCGGTGTAACCATTAATTTCTTCAGCGACTTCATTAGCCAGTAGCGTTGTGCCAAATGGAATCGGTGCTAAAAATAAAGTAGAGTCCAGAGTAGGGTAGTTACAGATATTACTAACACTAACTGTATCATTTCTAGAGTCTCCAAGATCAAAAGGACCTGCGATATCTATTTGATAGCCTGAACCGTCAATATGTTCAAAGGAAATTTCATGAATACCTTGATCATTTCTATATATTAATTCCTGACCAACAGTAATTTCTGTTGGTGCTTTTTCTTCTATTGAAGAAGATATTTCTACCACTGTCCATGTGGAGAAAAAATTGTTATCCTCAATTACGATTGTTTCATCGAATCTACCATCCATTGCTCCATTGGCACTTTGATCATTATTGCAAGAACATGGATCTGAAGGAAAGAAGAAATCACAATTTACTTCCAATGTAAAGTTTGCGTCTGCATCAAATCGATCTGCAACGTAGAATAAATAATTTTCTCCTTCTACGGAGTTTAGTATGAATGACTCTGAAACTCGTATTGTTTCAATACAAATTGGATTGTCACAGGAACCTCGTGTAATACTTAATTCAGTCGTATTTGTTTCTACTTGAATAGATAATTCTAAACTTGCTCCTGTACCCGTAAAGGAATACCATATTCCTTCTGGCAAAGGACTACCCGTACATATACTGTTAGGCCCTAACCCAGTTGATCCAGAAAGTGAATCTGTGATTATACTTCCACAGACCAATTCTATAGCTTCACTGCAATTATCATTTACTCTTGGCTCTGTACAATCAAACGTCAGTGTGAAATTATCTCTGGAAAAATCAGTTGATGTCACGAGCAATAAGTAATCACCTTCTGGTAAAATTCTTGTTAAGATTAAGGTCTCACCAAAATTTCTGTCTTCAACTGATGCTACACAGTTCAGAACACCGCAACCACCATCATATACGACAAGCGAAGCGTCGAAATCTCCTTCAAGAGTAAATTGATAAACTTCATTGCCAGTAGACTGGAATGAATACCAGACTGCTGGATTTGTTCCAAATGAATTGTTGCAAAAGACTGTCAGGCTGCTTGCTAAATCAAAGCTACCAGTTATTTCAGAGTTGCAATTAATAGGTATGGCATTTTCACAAAGATCATTCTCAGGTGGATCAAGACAGGCGATCTCAAATGAAAAATCGCTGACATCATCATTATCGTTACCACTAGTTGCTCTTATAAAATAAGTAATAGCTGGATCAGTTAAAAAGGTATTATTTAAATTGTTAATATTTAAGTTTAAAAAATCTGGACAATCCTGGCTGACATTATCACAAGAACCTATGCTATAAACATTTAGTAAAATAGTATTTGTGGTACTACTTAAATAATTAAATTCCCAAACGTCACCAGTTCCTTGTAAAGTATACCAAATATCAGGTGTGTTGTCATTGAATATGCATAGAGTTAAATCATTGCTTGCAGTTGCTGACCTTGTACTTCCTGTTACAGTCTGACCACAGAGGATTATTTCTGCGTTTTCACAAATATCATTTTCAACAGATTCAATGCAACTAACATAAAAAGAATACTGCCCACCTATTCCACTAAATTGATCTGTATATACTCGAAAATAATATTGCTGATTTTCAACGAGGAATATATTATAATTCCTAAAAGAGTTTAATTCTACTTGTTCAAGACATATTAGGTTTTCATCAAAACATGGCTCTTGATATAATTCGAAAAGGATTTCTCCTGAATGACTATTTATAAAATTAAACTGGTACACGTCATTTGTTCCTAGAATGGTATACCATAGATCTCCTTCTTGTTCAAATACGCAACCGTTGAATTCACCAGAGAAAGTAGCAGTAGCATTATTGTCAGAAATTGTACTGCCGCACATGATCTCTGTAGCTGCCTCGCAGTTGTCATTGATCAATGGTTCGACACAATTAAATTGAAAGGAAAACTCTCCGAAAGAGCCGAGACTCGGTATTGTTGTTTGTATATAGTATGTTACTCCAAGCTCTGTTTGAAAAAATCGTGGATTATTTTGTCGGATATTCAATCCTCTTACGGATGCATCAAAGTCGCAGGAATTTTCCAAAATAAGAAGAGACAAGTTAAAACTATTTGAAGGACTAGAAACAAAGTCAAATTCTAGAACTTCTCCTGTTCCTACAAAAGAATACCAAACGTCTGGTTCTCCAAAATTAGAAGAGTCTGAAGCAAAAGCTGTCGAGCCAGTGACGAGTTGATCGCAATTTATTTCTTCAGCGGTTTCACAGGTGTCATTTGCAGGTGGTTCATTACATGTTAGCGTAACTGAAAATGGTCCCAATTCATCATCTTCAGTTGAAAAACTAATGTAATAGTCAACCCCTTCAAGTGCTTGAAATCTTCCAGGTTCAGAATTGTCAACTCTAAAAAATGTTTCTTCTGAATTACAGTCTTCAGGGCACATTTCTGAATACAATATACCATTCACTGAAAAGCTAGGAGCTAGGTTTAGTTCTACATTGTAAATCATACCATCACCTTCTAAGAAGTACCACAGAGTATGACCATCCATAAAAGATTGATTGCCTCCATTACAAAAAGTGTCAGGTGTGGCGAGACTCGTATTTCCTTCTATTGTATCGCCACATTCAACTGTCATGGAGCCTTCACAAGAATTATTGATAGCTGGTCTTATGCAATTAATGTCTAAGCTAAAATCTCCTTCTTCAGCAGCAACTCTTATTAAATATGTTGTGCCACTAGAGGCCAGAAACTGAGCAGTTGCTTCTTGCGAATTTCTTATGTCAAGAAAAAAGTCGTTAATACAATTAGTAGTTTCGAGATTGCAATCTCCGTCGAATACTTGTATTGTTAAATTACCGATATCTGATTGTAAAAATTCAAATTCAACAATCTCATCTGTTCCATTTATTGTATACCATATATCATTTTCAAACTCAGTGCGACAACCGTTGAACTCCATTGTAGATGTAGCGGTGTTGCTATTTGCTTGTATTGTTTCTCCACATGCTAATGGTAATGGGTTGGTGCAATCATCATTGTCGGCAGACCCTAAGCAATTTAAAACTGCTGTAGTTTGAACATCTTTATTGCCACTAATACGAAGCAAATAAAATGAATCACGTTCTAGAAATACAGCATCATCAGAAAATGCATTTAAATCCTGTGGACATACTTCGGAGAGATTTGAGCAATTTGTTGAATATATACTAGAAAAAAATTCTGAGCTCTGATCTTGAGTTGATAGAGTTATGAATTCTCCAGTTCCGATAATGCTATACCATAGATCTAGTGTATTCGGAGAAGCAGTAAAGCATGCATTTGTAAATCTCGTTCCTGATGCAATTGAGAAATCTAAATCAATAACACTTCCACAATTTATTTCTTCTGCATTGTCACATAAGTCATTAGATGCGGGTTCGACACATTCTATCTCAAATGTAAATTCATTTTGATTAAAAGCGTCGCCAAAAAGTCTTATCAGATAATCTTGACCTTGTTCAGCAAAAAATGAATTGCTATCAAACCTTGACTCGTTAATGGAAATTGTATTGCTACATGTAATATTGTTTTCATTACAAACATCTTCAATTATGTTAACCTGTACAAAAAAGTTGTCTCCTCCTAAAAAACGATAAATCATTCCATCTCCAGATATGGTATACCATATGTCGACTAAGTTGCTTCCAAAAAAATTATTACAACTTTCCATATCTAAATTGTCACTAAGTGTTGCATTTAAGAATGAGGCTGTATACGGTTCTCCACATATAATTGGAATTGCATCATCACAAAAATCATTTTCAAAACCATCTCTACAATTATGAGAAAAAGAAAAGTCACCACCTTGATCACAATCAGTCCTTACTCGCACAAAATAGTTAACGCCATTTTCAAGAAAAACTGGACGTGAAAATATACTACTTTGGTCTACAAATAAATTTTCAATTTCCTCGTTAAAACCCACCGGACAATTTTCTTCATACAAAAGAAATGATATGAAATTTTGTGAGCTACTCAAAAATTCAAATTCATGAATAGCACCATCGCCAGTAATTCTATACCATACATTTTTACAACCATCAAAGGAGTTTAAAGAATTTGCAGCAGCTGTAGACCCTGTGATCGTTTCTGCGCAACTCATATCTTGCGCATCTTCACAAGAATCATTTGCAGGGGGATCTAAGCACTCTAAACTAAACGTAAAATCTCCAACACCATTTCCAAATAAAGTATTGGATACTCTTATGGTGTATGTCACACCATTATCAGCAAAAAAAGTCGAACTTAATTCTGTAGGAGTTAAGATGAACGTTGCATCACAGTCAACGTTATTTGCATCACACATGTTGGCATTGACTTCTAGAGAAATATTATCCGTGTCACTTGTCTGGTAAATGAATTGAATGGTGTTTCCTTCTCCTATAATTGTATACCATAAATCAGCACCATCACCTCCAAAGCAAGAAGGGATAGCATTAGAAAAAGTTGCCCCTAGAGTTGTTGCACTAACTGTCTGGCCACAGCTTATTGCTTCGGCGTTCTGACAATCATCGTTTGGAATTGCTTCAATACAGGTAACATCAAAACTGTAGCTGCCACTTGTACTACCTAAATCTAATCTTAAGTAGTAAATTCGACCTGCTTCAGTTGGAAAAATAAGAGTCCCATTGTCAAATCTACCAATGGTATTTGATGAAATGCAATTACTTGAGCTAATGTCACAGGCATCTAAAAATTGGTCAATGCGAATATTTGTATTGTCTTGACTGCTGATGTAACTAAATTCTACTGTGCTTCCGTCACCTATAAATGTATGCCAAATGTCATTATTCGTGGACTCGAAGCATCCGCTTTTTGCCTGGAATGTTGCCCCAGAAGTACTGCCATTGACTGTGTCACCACATGCAAATTCGATGGCATCTTCACACAGGTCGCCCGAAATAGGAGCTGGGCAGGAGACATTAAATTGGAGCTCACCAGCATCTTCGATCCGATCAAATCTGTGTATCAACAAGATGTCACCTGGTGCCGCATAAAATTCAAAAATCGGACTATTCATTGATAAAGTGAAAAAGTCTAAGCAGAAGAATGATTGTGCACAAGTACCTCTGCGAATTTCAAATTGACTCGATGTGTTTTCACTCTGTATATATTCCAATCTATAGACATTACCATCTCCTATTATTGAATACCACAGATTAGGACGACCATTTGTAGCAAGACATCCTGCAACAGAACCTAAACTCGTAGCATTATTGGTATCACCAATATAAGACTCACCACATATAAGCTGTATGGCATTTTCACAGCTATTATTAGGTTCTAATTCTCGACACTCCATAGTAAGTGTGAAATCTTCAAAATTAGCTGTAGCAGTTCCGTACATCCTAAACCAATACTGAATACCAGCTGTAGTAGCGAAAGTGTTACTTGAGTTTGAGTCAAATTGTATAGATTCAAAACAATTAAAATAAGATTGGCTGCAAGGCTCATTATAAATTTCAAGAAACAAATCCTGACCTTCATTGTCAAGAAGAGAAAAGTCTAAAATACTTCCATCGCCAGCAAATGTGTACCAAATATCTGGGTCAAAAAGGCTTGAACATCCATTAAATTCAGAAATAGAAGTGGCATTTGAAATACTTCCAATAATTGGAATGTTGCACTCAATAGGTATTGCATTTATACATTGGTCATTAACTGGTTCATCCACACAAGAAACAGAAAAGCTAAATTCTTGATCAGGATTTCTCTCTTCGTTTGGGACAAGTCTAATTAAGAAGTCGTTACCTGAGACAGTATTTATATTAAATACCTCTTGGCCAGGAGCTAGGGATCTATCTTCACCACATTCCACTAAAGCTTCAGAACAATCATCTGTTTCTAAAATGGCGAAGGTCATAAAGTCGGAAGAGCTATTTATGTATGTAAGCTTCCATGTATTGCCATCTCCAGAAATTCTATACCAAAGGTCAGGGCCTTCAGGAAAACAGGTCGACTGTGGGGCAGCAGTTAAAAACTCTGATGAACCTGTGATCACATCATCGCAAGTCAACTCTATTGCATTCTCACAATTATCATTAATAATAGGAGTTGAACAATTTACGTCAAATGAAAACTCTGAATTATTACCATCACTAATAAGAATTAAATATTCTTGACCTAAATCACCTAAAAAGATGGCCCGATTGGTAGAACGACCTCCAAAAATACAATTGTTATCAGTTGAATTACAATCAGATTCTATAATGCGAATATCTATAAATCTTGAAAAAGATAAAGATATTATTTCATCATTACCGATTACCGTGTACCACACATCTGCGTCAAAGGAACTTGTAAAGCAACCTGTATTCTGAATAGACGTAATTCTAGCAAATTCTAAAGATCCAACAATATTTTCACCACAACTTATGGATTGTGCATTTTCACATAAATCATTCTGCGCTGTATCTATACAATTTAGTTGAAACGAGAAATCACCTGGATCATTAGTTGTAACTCTGATGAAATAACTCTCCCCTGATTCAGCAAAAAAGCTTGTTTCCTCGACTGATGAGAATTGATCAATTCTTCTAAATTGATCAACACAGGTATTGTTAACAGTGCAAGTATTTGTCAAAATGTCAAAAGAGATGTTTGCCGCACTACTGCTTATAAATTCAGTTTGAGTAAATTGCCCTGTTCCAATAAAAGAGTACCAGACATCTTCTTCGTCTTCTCTACCACAACCATTGTTATTGTCTGTAAAAGTGGCAGTCAGAGTACTCCCTGTAGTAATTGATCCACAAGTGAGCAAAGTTGCTTGATCACAATTGTCATTTGCAGGTATCTGTCCTATTAATTGGAGATTCCAAAATAGTATAATTGATAATAGCAGATAAAGCTTTTCCATAAATCATTCTTTAGTAAACCAGTAAGTAAAATATCTAGTAAGTTATCATGCACTTAGGAAGCACGGTAAAATGTATACTTGTATCAAATTATTAAAAATATGATATTCCCAGATTTTATCGAATTACCTCTTTATTTTGTTTGCGTGTTGGTGTTAGTGTGTACTTTTCTTTATTTCTTTAAAAAGCTCAAAATATGTATCGGTATACTTAGAAATAGAAAAATAATACTTATTTCTGAAAAAGCCTATTCATTTCCGCATAAAAGTAAGTTTGAAAAATCACTTTTTCTTAGTCAAACTCAACTATCCATGGCACGGAATCTATACAATAGTCAGAAATTTAAAACTTATAATTAAAGACAAAATGCCGAAGGCATCACAATAAAAATTAATCATTAAAAATTCAAAATTACAACCGCACTGTTGTTTCTGTCTTCGCCGACTCATCCGCAGCCAACACAATTCTTAGGCTATTGATCGCATCATCCATGTGCTGAGTCAGATCAATGTCCTCCTGTATCGCTTTTAAAAAATAGGCTTGTTCCAAAAAGCATAAGCCGTCGTGGTCTGGCTCATCAGTGGTATCAATGCGTTTGTCTTGTTTGATGAAGTTGCCTTGGTCATCTGTCTTGCTATAATGTAAGACTAAAGTATTTGTCCCCGTATGGTTATCTACATTATCAGATGACACACCATCTTTGTCTGGATTTTTATCTACGATGCTGACACAGCCTTTTGGGCCTATGACGTCTTTAATAAAATAGGCAGTCTCACTCATCATTGGTCCCCAGCCGGCTTCATACCAACCAACGGAGCCATCGTCAAATCTCACTTGGAGTTGACCATAGTTGTACATGTCATTATCGATTTCATCTGATAATTTTGCACCAATTGCACTGACAGATACTGGCTTGGCTTTAGTCATTAACGACATGATATCTACATAGTGAACACCACAATCAACAATCGGAGACATAGACTTCATTAGATTTTTGTGTACGCACCAAGTTTCACCATGGCTCTGTTGATTCAGATTCATGCGCATCACAAGAGGTTTGCCTAATGTCTGTGCATGTTCGATGAACTGCGTCCATGTCGGATGCACTCGTAGTATGTAGCCGATAACAATCTTTTTTTCTTTTTCGATGGCTTTGGCCTTTATCTGCTCACATTGTGCTACGGTATTTGCCAAGGGCTTTTCAACGAACACATGGCATTCAGCGTCTAGGCCTTTCATCACATACTCAAAATGTGTATCCGGATATGTATTGATAGATACTGCGTCAGGTTTTGCTTCTGACAAGGCTGTATCGTAATTGTCAAAAGTAGGGTAGCCACCCAATTCTTCAGATAATGCATTCCTTGATTCTGCACCTCGACTCACAAGTCCGACAATGTCAAACTCATCCATTTTGTGATAGGCTCTGGCATGAGATTTCCCCATATTTCCACAACCAACAACAAGCACTTTTATTTTTTCTTTCATAAGCTATAGGCTGTAAAGTTTGTCCATTCGTTCCGATATTTCTTTCAATCTTACTCTGTCGCCACCACTGACTTCTGCCGAACCCCAACCAGAATAGCCGATCTCGCTGAGCGCTTGGTTTACACTCGTCCAATCGCTGTCTCCATCTCCAAGCTTCACTTTAAAGCCTTCCCAAATACCTTCGTCTACTTGTTTTTGACGGCTATAATCTTTGATGTCCACTTTTAGAATTCTATGATCCAAAATACGTATCCACTGTTCAGGCCAACCATACCTGACGATGTTGCCAATATCCATATACCAGCCAATCATATCACTATCAAATTGATCGATGTAGCTTCTAGCTTCTATCGGACTGATCAGGAAATTATTCCAGACATTTTCAATGGCGATCTTGACTCCTGTCTGTTCGGAAGCTGGTAGGATCTTTTTTATTTCTTCTGTAGATCTATCCCAGGCTTCATCATAACCTACATCTTTATTGACTACAGCAGGTACCAGCAATACGGTATCACCACCATATAGCTTCGTCTTGTGTAAGGCTGTAATTGTTGCATCGACGCATTCTTGTCTGATCTCAGGATCTGGGTTTGACAATTGCTTTTTCCAATGAACAGAATTGACAGTTCCGGGAATATGTATACCTGTCTTATCTCTTGCTTTTAGTATCTCTTGTTCATTAAGCTTATTAGGCCAGTCAAGTTCGACTCCATGAAACCCTAAGTCTTTGATCAATAAAAACTTTTCCATGATAGACAAATCCTCTTTGATCATTCCATATTTCAAACTCTTATATTTCAGAGGAGTTTGTACTGAGTATTCTAGCATCTTTGAAGACGAACAACTAGATAATGCTAATCCTCCAAGTGCAAATGACGATTGTTTTAAAAATTCACGACGTTCCATTATACAAATGGTGTCTTGCCAGGTTGCGCAACTGCTTTCAGAGGCCAGTCAAGATCCCAATTGATATCTGCAGCATTGGGCCCCAACACTTCTTCTGAATTTAAGGCTTCTTCCCAAGTCAGTTTCTTGCCAGTGTAGGCAACCATTCGTCCCCATATGGCGAGCATCGTACTGTTTGACATTCGAACACCGTCGAAGTAAGGGTCACCATTTCTGATAGAAGCAAACAAGGTGTTGTGTTCGTTTTGATACATATTGGTTCTGTCTCCTTTCCATTTCCATTCGCCAGATTTACCATTAACATAATGTTCTTTAAACACATCGATAAATGCTCTGCCATCACTACCCATAACATCTACTGTATAGCCTCGAGCACAATCTTCTTGTTGTCTGCAAATGTGGAAGCCCCGTTTACCTTCACCATAGTCATAGATGATTGAAAAATGATCAAAGACATTACCGTATTTTTCTTCTGTGCGGCTTTGTCTTCCTCCTGTGCCTATCGCACTTTCTGGTAACACATCACCCATTGCCCAGGACATTAAGTCAAGGCTGTGGATGGCTTGTTCGACAATGTGATCCCCTGACAACCAGTTTGCGTATAACCAATTTCGCATGGTCAATTCTGTTTCTGACCACTGTTGTTTCTTTGGCTCTCTATACCAAAGGGCACCAGTATTATAGGTTGTATAAATAGTATGTAAATCTCCAATTTCACCACTCTTAAATCGATTGTAAGTATCAATCATAGGTGTGTCGTGTCTCCAGCAAAATCCTGACATTAGTGCAAGGCCTTTATCTTTGGCTTTTTTCGCTGTTTCTACCACGCTTCTTATTCCGGGGGCGTCTACTGCGACGGGTTTTTCACAAAAAATATGTTTACCTGCCTCCACAGCTGCAGCCAACTGTAAGGGTCTAAAACTTGGAGGTGTAGCTAATATAATAACATCCACATCACTCGCCAATACCTTTTTATAGGCATCAAAACCCACAAACTTATGATCTTCATCGACCATTATTTTTGATGGATTTTCTTCCAAAAGATATTTATGAGCTTTGTCTATTTGATCTGGAAAAATATCAGCCATTGCGGTTAGCACGACATTGTCTTCTGCCAGGGTTGCTTGTGTGGCAGCACCTGTGCCTCTTCCTCCACAACCGATTAAGCCGACTTTTAAGGTGTCAACATTCATAGCATGTTTGTAAGGGTTTGCTTCTACAATGTTAAACCCCAGTGTGCCAGCTAAAAGTGTGGCTCCAGACTTTTTGACAAATTCTCTTCGTGTGTTATTACTCATGTGATGTGATTTGCTTAGCTACTAATTTAAGTATTATTCGAATATAAACGGTAACTACTTAATCGTATGGACTAATTTGACATTAATTTAACTGATTTAAGTGAGAATTGAATTTATCTTACACTTACAAAGTTTTGTTATGAAAATGATCTGTCTAGCTTTTTGCTTGTTTTGCTTAGGTGGCATCTCTGCCCAAACGTACATGCTTGAATCTAATCCTTCAGAAGTATTGACCATTACCGGTGCTTCATCATTACATGATTGGACTGTTCAGGCTGGAGAAGTGAATAACATCCCTCAAGAGATGAGTGTGACAGATGGTATTATAGATCTGTCAGCTTTCGAAATTTCTATTCCAATAAGCACACTTGATGGTGGTCGAGGAGCTACGATGAATAATAAGATTCAAAAAGCCTTGGTGGCTACAAATCATCCAGATGTTGTTTTTCAATTAGATGAAGATCAAGTCATTAAGCTTGTAGATTCTGAGTCTAACACAATTGTCGGTGAATTAATGCTTGCAGGACAATCTGTGCCGATTCTTTTAGATGTAGCTGTTTCTACAGAAGGTGATCAGCTTACCTTTACGGGAAATGAACCTATGAAAATGACAGACTTTGGTATTGAACCACCAAGTGCTTTGTTCGGCCAGATTCAGACTAAGGATGAGATTGTCGTGGTGTTTTCTCTTGTGTATAAGAAGAGTGAATAAAGTTGAAATTGAAATTATTTGAATACATATCTTGAATTAACCTGGTAGATTAATAGGACTAAACTTAACTGAAATTACTGTTGTTTATCACCCTTTTTAGCTTTCATTATTTGAGTTAAGAGCCTAAAATGGAGTTTAGATTTTGATAATAAGATTGCTATGATTTGGGATGTAGGTTTTGCTACTAGTATTTAAACACACAAATGTACATTTGTACAAATGTTCAAAAAATCATATATTTATTTTATGAGCAGATTAAGTATAGAAGTTTCGCAAGAGCAGCATAAAAAGATAAAGGCTCTTGCTGCATTGGAAGGAAAGTCAATGAGGGAGTATGTCCTAAATAAACTTTTTATTGGTGAGAAAGAGAGTCAGCAATCCGCAATTAAAGAACTTGAAGAATTATTATTGAAGCGAATAGAGAAAGCTGAAAATTCTTCGGAATCTTCAATAACATTTCAACAAATAACAGATGCTGTACTAAAAGATAATCATTCTTAAATATGGCAATTCTATATAAGATTAGTAAAGAAGCTGAAATTGATTGGAATGGAATTGTTCGATATACTTTAGAAAAATACGGTAAGCGGCAAGTCGAAAAATATACCAATCGATTGCTGAGATGTTTGGATGAATTAGTCAATAATTCTGGACCTAATAAGAATTTAAATATTGCAGGCAGAATAGTGCTAATTAAATATTGTCAGAAACACTATATTTTTGCTCTTAATAAACCTGATCAACCACTATTAATAATCGCAGTATTTCATGAGCAAATGAACTTGATGCAGCGGCTGAAAGGTAGGTTTGATTGAGCTAAGTAAAAGGTATATTTTACTACGAAGTTATGTAAATGAAGATCAAGTCATTAACGTCACATCTGAGTCTACAACAGTTGTTGGTAAGTCAACGCTTGTGGGTCAAATCGTACCCATAGATTTAGACATAGATATTTCTGCTGTTGGGGATTAGATTACCCTTATGGGAAATGAACCTATGAAAATGACAGACTTTGGTATTGAACCACCAAGTGCTTTGTTCGGCCAGATTCAGACTAAGGATGAGATTGTTGTGGTGTTTACTCTTGTGTATAAGCAGAGTGAATAAAGTTTAAACTGAAATTATTTAAATACATATATTGAATTAACCTGGCAGATTTAATAGGACTAAACTTAACTGAATATCTTAAAACAATTTTATGGGACAATCTTTAACTAAAGTCTACGTGCATATCGTATTCTCAACAAGAAATCGTCAAAAAATAATAGATGAACAAATTGAGGATTCTTTATTTGAATACATTGGAGGTATTTGCAAAGAATTGAAATGCTATCCTGTTAAAGTCGGGGGCTATCTTGACCACATTCATATTTTGTGTATTCTCTCAAAACATATCGCCCACGTAAAACTTGTCGAAACGATTAAAAAACAATCATCTAAGTGGGTAAAATTAAAAGGACAGAAATATGTAAACTTTTATTGGCAAAGTGGATATGCTATATTTTCAATTAATTATAATCGAATTGACATTGTCGAAAGATATATTCTAAATCAAAAAAAACATCATCAGCAAAATTCATTTAAAAATGAATTATTAGAACATTTAAAAGATAATGATATGGATTACAATGAAGAATATTTGTGGACATAAAATAGGCTGACGCCCTTTCAGGGTTGGTGTTGACGCCCTTTCAGGGCTGGTGCTGTCGCCCTTTCAGGGCTGGTGTTGACGCCCTTTCAGGGTTGGTGTTGACGCCCTTCCATGGTTGGTGTTGTCGCCCTTCCATGGTTGGTGTTGTCGCCCTTCCATGGTTGGTGTTGTCGCCCTTTCAGGGTTGGTGTTGTCGCCCTTCCATGGTTGGTGTTGACGCCCTTCCAGGGTTGGTGTTGTCGCCCTTTCATGGCTGGTGTTGAAGCCCTTTCATGGCGGTTATATATTCATTTTAAATGTTGATTTTGAGGAGATGACCCTAGCAGGGTCATGGCATCAGCCTATAGAGATTATTCCCAAAAATGACCCTGAAGGGGTCAAAGCATTAGCCCTGAAAGGGCGTCATCTCTTTTTAATGGCCTTTCTCTCTTTATTCTTTACATAAATAAGTTTGTGTCTACTCTTTGCACTTTCTCTTCGCTCCACTTCAAATTTACCAATGGATTTTATCAAAGGTGTTAATTTTTCAAATCCATAATTACGCGAATCAAAATTAGGTCTCTTTTTAAGTAATAAACTACCGACATCTCCTAAAAACGCCCAGCCTTCTTCATCTGAAAGATCTGAAATGGTGGAGGCAATTAATTTAATTTCTTTGCGTGTAATTTTATCTAAGCTATTTTTAACCGTTTCCTTTTGGGTAGTATTGTCTTTTTTCTCCGATTGATTTCTTATGATTTCGATATATATGAATTTATCGCAAGCAACAATAAATGGATTTGGTGTCTTTTTTTCTCCAATGCCGATGACTTGCATGCCAGCTTCTCTCAAACGAGTAGCTAATCTCGTGAAATCACTGTCACTTGATACTAAGCAGAACCCCGTGACTTGATTCGAATACAGAATATCCATGGCATCAATAATCATGGCAGAGTCGGTTGCATTCTTTCCGGTCGTATATCCGTACTGTTGGATTGGCGTTATTGCATTTTCAAGTAGCAATTTTTTCCACTTAGATAAATGCGGTTTAGTCCAATCTCCATAAATTCTTTTTATAGTAGGATTGCCATATTTAGCTATTTCTGCCATCATTTCTTTTACATGCTCAGAAGGAATATTATCCCCATCTATAAGAACAGCTAAATTTAGATTTTCTCTCATTTTGAATTCTTTCATTTGTTTAAATATGTAAGACCTAATCATGATGGAGCTACGCGATTTTGCATCTTATGTTAGAAGCTGCAGACCTTACCTTAACTCTAAGCTACACAATTATCAAGCAATTCCCTTGAATAAACTTCACCACTACCCCTGAAAGGGCGTCATCATTCTGGGTGTAATCATTAACATGGCGTATCCAATACGATATATTCAATAACAAAGGATTATATTAGTTTCAAATTTGATTAGATGAATTCAAGAGGTTTGTTTTTGGTAATGTTCGTGTTGTTATTGTTAATGCTTATTTCCTGCAAAACAACAGATATCATTCCCCGTAAGGAAGAAATAAAAGAAACGTATATACCCAAAGTCACAATGGAAAATATACCTGGAACTGATGTCCAATTTTCTCTGACTTTGTTACCAGAAGGCACTAGTGCAATGGGAGATAGTCTATACGAAAATGAAAGTCCACCATTTACATCAGTAGTCCAAGCCTTCTGGATTGGCACTCACGAAGTGACCTTTGACGAATACAAGGTGTTTCGCAAAAAGAATTTAGATAAACCTTCGGAGGAGAAGCCAGACTGGGATGCAGATGCTATATCACGACCGAGTCCGCCTTACGAAGATCCAACATTTGGTATGGGTGAAAATGGATTTCCCGCAGTCAGTATGACACAATTAGCTGCACTTCAATATTGTAAGTGGTTAAGTGATAAGACAGGAGAGTTTTATCGACTGCCAACAGAGATAGAGTGGGAGTATGCTTGTAAAGCAAACGGCGAGATGGATTATCAAATGGATCTAGATACTTTCGCTTGGCATTATGACAACAGCGGTGAAAAATATCACAAGGTCGGTACGAAAGCTGCTAATCCTTGGGGCTTGTACGACATGCTAGGTAATGTATCCGAATGGACGATGGATCAATATGAAGATAATGCTTATGTGACTTTAGCTGCTTCAACTGAAACAAACCCATGGATAAAGCCATCAAGTTTACACCCACGTACGGTAAGAGGAGGATCTTGGGATGACGACAAATCTAAATCAAGATGCAGTTGTCGAATAGAATCAAGTCGAAAATGGAAAGAAAGAGATCCGCAAATACCTAAAAGTTTTTGGTGGAATACGGATTCACCTTTTGTCGGATTCAGGATGGTCAAACCTGTTAATCCACCAAGTGCTGAAGAGCAAACTGCATTTTGGGAAATGGTATTGGGAGGATGAGGCAATGGTATTTGTTCGTTTTTAATATTCTATTCGTTTGTTTGTCACAGGCACAAGACCTCCATAAATTTCATTACGAAGAAGTCCATATGGGAACGCTATTCAAGTTAACTGTGTATCATTCATCGGACTCGGTAGCTTATGCGGCAAGCCAACGCGCCTTTGCGCGAATAGCTGAATTGGATTCTATTTGCAGCGATTATCGATTGGACAGTGAATTAAGTAACATAAGTAATACTGCATATAAAACTCCCGTGATGCTCTCCAAGGATATCAGATTTTTATTAGTAGAGTCAATAAAATTTAATAAACAATCTGATGGTATATTTTCTATTGTTTCGGGACCGTTGACAAAGCTATGGCGTAAAGCAATTCGCAGAAAAGAATTACCTGATAAATCAACCATCGAGCGGTTGCTTGAATACAGTCAATCATCAGACATTATTGTAAATACTGAGTCCAATACCATTCAATTATTAAAAGAGAACATGAGACTAGATCTGGGTGGTATCGCAAAAGGATATGCGGTAGATGAAGCATTTAAGGTATTGCGTCGTTTTGGAATTGAAGCAGCCGTTGTAGATGGTGGAGGAGATATTTATGTTGGAAAATCACCCACACAAGAAAAATGGAAAGTAGTGGTAGGCAATGAAATAATAACTTTAGAGGACTATACTGCTGTGGCGACTTCTGGGCCTAGATATAAATACTTGACAGTAGGAGACACTACCCATTGTCATATTATTGATCCACGTACTGGCTGGGGAATTAGCAAGGCAAATGAAGTGACGGTAATGACAGATAAGTGCTACATTGCAGATGCTTTGGCAACGATATTGTCCATTGACAACCAAATTGATCTAAGTCATGTTTATGAATATAACGTGATGATTAACCAAACAGAAAATATTAAATAATGAGAGTTTTCTCCCTTTGCTGTATAGTAATGATTTGCTGCTCGATGCTGTCTTGCATCACTTACAATCCACCTAAGAAAAAGGATTTAGGCGGTGATCTTCCTTTAGATAGTTTGGTGCTTCCAGATGGATTTAAAATTGAAGTATATGCAGATAATGTGGTGAATGCAAGATCTATGGCGCTGTCTCCTTCGGGAACATTGTTTGTCGGAACTAGAGATGAAGGGAGTGTTTATGCCCTGAAAGATTTGAATGGAAATATGCAAGCAGATACGATGTTTACCTTGATGACTAAAGGCAATATGCCCAACGGTGTCGCCTTCAAAGATGGTGATCTATATGTCGCAGAAGTCAATCGCATTTTAAAGTTTAGTGATGTCGAAAATACCTTGGGACAAGAAGTAGAGCCTGAAGTCGTGTATGATGAATATCCAACGGAAAAGCACCATGGATGGAAGTACATCGCTTTCGGTCCAGACGATAAACTATATGTGCCAGTAGGTGCACCATGCAACATTTGTGAATCTGAAGATAAGATTTTCAATACCATTACACGTCTTAATAAGGACGGCACTGATTTAGAAATTGTACAAGAAGGTGTACGTAATACTGTAGGCTTTACTTGGCATCCTCAAACTGGAGAGCTATGGTTTACTGATAATGGCAGGGACAGGATGGGCAATGATATTCCGTCTTGCGAACTTAATCGAGCAACAGCCGATTTTCAACATTTTGGCTATCCATATTGTCATCAAGGAGATTTGGCAGATCCTGAGTTTGGAGATAAACACCCATGCGCAGATTTTATATCTCCTGCACAGAATCTTGGTCCACATGTCGCCCCACTCGGTTGCGAGTTTGTCGGCGGGCAAATGTTTCCAGCTTCATTTGGTAATAAACTATTAGTTGCTGAGCATGGGAGTTGGAATCGGGATGATAAAATAGGGTACAGGTTGACAATGGTAGATGTCGATGGCAACTCAAATGCCTCTAATTATCAAGACTTCATTACTGGATGGCTTGAAGAGGAAGAAGATGATGTATGGGGAAGACCTGTAGATATGGAATGGTTGCCAGATGGTTCCTTGCTCGTGTCAGATGATTTTGCGGATGTTATTTATCGAGTGAGTTATGAAGGGTAATAATGTTGTGTAAGTATGGGTGGCAAATACCAATCATCCAATTCGTGATTGTTGGATTATTCCATGTTAAATTATTGTTTGGAATTGATGCATCAATAGATTATAAAAACATGCAATAGGAATCCTTACACACCATGCAATATATCTGAGAGTGCTAATTCGATTTTGAATCAATCAGAGAATTATTTAGCGTTTTTTTTAAATTAAACACAATTGTTGTGCCTTGATCTAATCCCTTAGATTTCATTGAAATCGTACCATTGTGTAAAAGGATGATTCGTTTACACAAGCTCAAACCTAATCCAGTGCCTTCAAATTGTTGTGCGATGTCGAGTCTAGAGAAAAGTTGAAATGGATCTTTATTATCTGATGGATCAATACCTATCCCATTATCTGTGACACTAAATGTAACAAACTCTTGATTCTCTTCACATTCAATATTAATTTTTAATTGTTGATCTTCTTGCCGGTATTTAATAGAATTAGAGAGTAAATTTTGAAAAAGTTGAATCAGAAGTGATTCGTAAGCTTTAATTTTTGGGAAATTCTGCATGTTGATTTCATGAGAAATGGTATCCAAATCAAGAGATAAATTTTCCATTACTTTTTGTAAAACTTAATTGATATCTACTTCCGTTTTATCCATTATAGAGTTATCAACTGAAGACAAAGAAAGTAGCCCTGCTAACATTCTGTCCATATTTTTAGCACAATCCACAACCCTCTGTAGATACTCTTGATTTTTTTCTGACATACCATTGGATCTGTTGAGGACTAATTCAGAAAAGCTACAAATCGTACGTAAGGGTTCTCTTAAGTCATGGGCTATTGCATGATTAAATCTTGTAATTTTCTTATTGGATACTTGTAAAAGTGAAACTGTATCAGTAAGATCCTTAGTCTTGTGTTTCACAGTTTCGATGGGTTCATTTTTATGTTTTTCTAGTTCTTCATGAATCTTGATATGACCAAGTCGATTAGACACCATTGACGCTATTGTTTCCAGGATTTTTCTGTGATAATCTGTAAAGAATTCCTCTTGAGTATGCTCAGAGTCTATAACTCCAAGTACTTGTTTATCTAATAGTATGGGAACTGCCAATTCAGAAAGTCTATTTTGATCATCTTGAATATACCTAGTGTCTAAAGAAGTATCTAGACTAATTCGGATTGACCACTTAAGGCAACAGCTCCAACTATCCCTTGCCCAACAGGAATAGTGATGAGGTTTGTAATGATATGTCCTGATGGATTCTTGGAGCCATGTGCAGCTGATTGAATCAAATTCTCTCCTAAATCAGCGAGCAAATAGACGACACAATCTTCAAAACCGAGTTTATTAATGGCGTTTTTTGTAATGGCCCAAGTGATTTCATCCTTTGAATTCACTTTCAATAAATCTTTAGCAAAACTATTGATAACCGTGAGCGATAAAATCTCCTGTTCGGCTATCTGTGATATAGAATCAAGATTTTTATTTTTAGTAGGTATGCTAGACATATTTTAATGTAGGCGTACTACACCTTTAGCTTATATTTTATGCTTTACTGGTGTATGAGACAAATGCATTTCTTTATACTCAGATTTCCCTCTGTGGGCTTTAAGTTCCTAAAGGACGCCAGCGCTGTAGTCCCAAAGGACTATAAGGCGAGTCTAGAATATTGGAATTTAATGCTGTTTGTGCATTTTGTCATACACAGCCTTTATTGAAAAAATAAACTGCTAAATTCTAAAAACAATATAATTAAATCAAAACTAATACAAAACGTGATGGTAGTCATAGTGTTGTATTGTTATTTGAAAAAACATCTTTGGCATGTTAACTGGTAACTCAGGATTCAGATTTGCATTTTAATGCATATAATATAAATGAGCCCAACCAATGTCCGCCGCTGTAATGATCACCAAAAATACCATCAATAGACGCATTGATATGTTGATCTGCTAGAGCCGCCATCTCACTTCCATCTCCAATTACATAATTTTTAAGTGGGTATAGACACCATGCTCGCGAAAAATTTAATCCTGATAAATGAACTAACTTACCATCAGATCGATCAAGGACAATACCAGGTTCTAAATCTAATGAGCCATCCAGTAACTCAGGTAAAAACCAAGCCAACCAAGATTTAAATTCTCGTTTGGGTAATATTTTTCTCATAATATCTACTTCTTGGAGGCAAGGCGATAGGAAATCATAGCCACTTGGCTCCCAATCTATCGGACATCCCTTATCCTCCATATAGAAGTTTCGCGCTCTTTCTTCAATTAATTGCGATAATGACTCGTCGCCAAAATGTTTCGCATAGTCATAAGCGAATGACATACCAAATGCTGTATTGCTGTGTTCCCCTACACGTATGGGATAAGCCAATTTAGGTAAGTAGGTGATATAACCTTCGGCGATAAATTCAGCAAGCGGTCTGATATTTTCTAATAACTCAGCTCCAATTGGATCCTCCCACTCGTCGAGTTCTTCTGCCAATTTTAATAGCCACGCCCAACCATAAGTACGCTCGAAGTTTTTTGTATACTCATTCAAAGAAAAGTAATCCAATTCGACTTGGATATTTTTCGCACTTAGATTTTCTATTAACATGCTTTTGAGTGTGTCGGCTTCATCCAAATCTGGAAAGGTAGAAAGGAGATAGACGACAGACCAGTGTCCATGCACTGCACTATGCCAATCAAAGCATCCGTAAAAGGCAGGGTGATGTTCGCGAGGCAATGCTAGATCATCAGGGCCACTGATCGTGAGACCAGCTTTATAAGGATATTCTTTTTGAATACAGTCTAATGGAAGTTGGATCAGTTTTGCTGCTTGTTCAGCGGTTAGAGTAACTTTGCGCTTTTCTGTTGTTTGCGTATCCACCATTTTATTTGGGGTAGTTGTCTCTGTATTACATGCAAATAATCCAATGCAAAATAAGATGATAAAGATTCGAATGACCATAGAACAGTTTCGGATTGAATTAGACATATTTATAAATGTAGAATAAAATTGGTTAACACAAAGATCGATGAGGCCTGCCATTTTATTATACTTCTAGATTTAACTTGCTATTAATGCAATTACCAAATGCTGATTGGTTTATTTCGCCATAGATTTTCCCACGAATGAAGCAATTCCTACCGCCATATATAATTGGCCTAACAGTGAGATGAGAACGGTTATTGATTTAGCTGCGGAACTTATGGGTATAAAGTCACCATACCCAACAGTTAGCAAACTCACAAAACTTAAATAAGTGAAATTAAATGGATTTTCAGAATCAATATTAAAAGATCCAGGATGATGAAATTCTATCATTTCAAATGTACTTGATCCAAGAAAACCTATCAACAGATATCCTGACATTGCTCCTATCACTATTTTTAAGTTAATAGATTTTGAAACCAAAAAATTTCTAGTCAAAACATAAATTAAGATTATATAAAAAAAGCAAGTAGCATAGTTACGCAGAAGATGGATTAAATATGGGTCGCCCATTAAGTACTCACCCCATACACCTAAAGTACTAACAACCCCAAAGACTATAATTAGTAGACGGGGAATTCTTCTCAGCGCGAGATTAAACGACGCCAACACTAAAATTGTAAAACTTAGAAATCTGACAAAATCAATTTGAACAAGGAAAAGCAAAGACAGAAAAGGATACAATACTTGTAGCAGTAAGGCTAAAAAGAATATTTCGTAACGATATGTTACTAATATATTATCCTTCATTTTAGGAGTTAAGGTTCAAAAATTTAAATTGGTTGATATTACATTGCTCTAAAATAGGCTAAGTTTATATTACCCTAACCATATATTTATTCTTCTTACCATTTTCAATCATGCAATACTTCTCTTTTAAAAGATGTTGCGCATTGATAGTATAATCGTGTGTTTGAATCTTCACTTTATTAATCGAAATTGCATTGTTTTTAACTGCGCGTCTGACGTCCCCTTTGGACTGCAATATTTCAGTTTCTGTAAGTAGTTCATCCAAAGGTATACCACTGTTAATTTTATCTTTTCTGACAGATACTGATGGCAATTCCTCAGCAATGAGGCTTAATTCATTTTCTGACATAACAGCTAAACTCTCTGGACTTGCTTTGTGGTTAAATACAATTTCTGAAACTTTCATCGCCGAATTATAATCCTCTTCAGAATGTACATGAGTAGTCAATTCTTCAGCTAGGATTTTCTTTAACGCATTTGGATTCGTGGCATGATCAGCTTCTAAGCCTTCGATTTCTTCTTTGGATTTGAAGGAGAAGTATCTGAAGTATTTAGGCAAATCGGCATCAGCTGCATTTATCCAGAATTGGTAAAATTTATATGGGCTAGTCATCTCAGCATCAAGCCAAATGTTACCGCCTTCGGACTTTCCAAATTTGCTGCCGTCTGCTTTTGTCAGTAAAGGTGTGGTCAAAGCAAAGGCTTTACCATTCTCCACATTACGACGGATAAATTCCGTACCTGAGGTGATGTTTCCCCATTGATCTGATCCACCCATTTGTATAATGCAATCATGATCTCTGTACAATTGTAAAAAATCATTTGCCTGTAAGAGTTGATAGCTAAATTCTGTAAACGACAAACCACTGTCCAATCTTTTCTTCACTGATTCTTTACCTAACATATAATTGACGGTTAGATTTTTACCAACATCTCTCAAGAAGTCAAGCACATTTAAATTCTTATAAAAATCATGATTGTTGAGAAATAGGGCAGAATTATCTCCGCAATCAAAGTCTAGAAATTTTGATGCTTGTTGTTGCTGAAACGCTAGATTCTTGTCAAGCTCATCATACGACTTTAGGTCCCTTTCTTTGTCTTTACCTGATGGGTCTCCAATCCTACCAGTAGCACCACCTAATAGGAAGATTGGTTTATGGCCATGTATTTGAAACAGTCGCAACAACATGATCTGTACATAATTGCCAATCGTTAGGGATGGGGCAGTGGGGTCAAACCCAATATAAGCTGTACTCATGCCTTGAGCCAATCGCTCTTCCAGCCCCGGAGTCATATCGTGCAACATTCCTCTCCATTTCAATTCTTCTATAAAGCTCATGCGTAATGTAAATTTTGCTTCAAATGTACATAGAAAATGGCGATTTGCTAGGAGAGTCAACAATCGGATACTTATGAAAAAGTCTATTGAGTACATTCTTATTTGATACAATTTTCATTGTTTCTAAATGTACCATAACTAATAAATCCACTGCACAGTATCGTTGTGTAGCATAAGTCTATTCAATTTCATTATTATATCTAGACAAAACTAGATTTTTAAACTAAAGAGAATGACGTTTAAATAAAAAAGCACGACCCAACGTGGATCATGCTTTCAAAGATTTTAAGAATATTATTTATTTTATGGACAGACATCAATATCCATCAGAAATAATGCCCCCAGCTTTACTTCAAATCCGGCAGTAGCCTCAACAAAGTTTCCCGCCCTTAAACTGACATCACTACCTTGAAGAACTAAGACATCAACAGGATTTCCATTTACAATAATACTGTTCTGAGCATAGTGATTTGTCATGTCTGGAATATTACCTGTGGTAATCAAAAGATCTATTGGGCAAACAAAAGGTGTGATTAATACAGTAACATCACTCGTATGTATTCTTCCTCCATTAGCTACTGGATCAGTAACTGACGCTGCATTGGTTATAGTTATAGGATTCTGGACAATTAATACATCATCTATGAACCAGCCATCGCCTCCACCAAAGCCAGTATCTTCTGTAAATACAAAACGTACTTGTGTCGTACCTGCTGGTAGTAATCCTGCAGATTCTATATAACTTACTTGAGTTCCTGTAAATGCTACTCCAGCATTAGCTGGATTAAATGTGGAATTTAGAGCACCGTTATATCCATTTTCTTGGAGAGGTAATCTTGTCCATGTAAGACCATCAGTCGTTGTTTCTAAGAACCCACCATCAAACCCTGCTTGAGCATCAAATTTGTGCCAGAAACGTATTTGTTGGTTTGTGAGAGTAGGATCTAGGTTAGGACTTGTGAGTGTCGTATTAGAACCACCTAATCCAAAATTAGTAGTGTAGAAATAAAAGTCACCACCATGTGCTTCCGCAGGATCATTGACCCTACTAAATGTATTAAAACCACCTGATGCCACAGACCATCCTTGTGCATTTGCTTCGTAGTCATACTCCTCTAAAATTGTACTCGTAACTGGATTATTGACTAGTGCTTCTACATTCAGTACTGTAAAAGCATTAGCTGCTATACTTGGAATAGTAAATGTCACAATATTATTAATTTCTGTGAAAGGAGCTCCAGAAGCATTTATGAAAGTCATGCCTGATGGTAAGGCATCGACAACTACCACATTCGTACCAGTACTGCCAGTTGGCGAAGTATTAGTAACAGTTAAAGTATAGCTAATATTCTCTAAATTTCCTACTGAAGATACAGAGCTGGTCTTTACAATATCATAGAATACCTGATCAGCATTACATGACATAGGTACTCCAAAGCCATCTACTTCATCTCCTATATCATTGGTAGGATCTTGAGCATTAGCTCCTAAGCCTCTTTTAGCAAATGCCTCCCATATCAAACAACTATGAGCTGCTCCATATAACAACGTATCTGCTTTAAGAATACCATCTCGCATATCTACAAAACGTGGCCTTGCTGACTGTAAAGAGATGCCTTCTTGTATGAGTTTCAGTGCTACGCTATTACCAGCATTATTATCCCTCAGCGTCTGTATATCATCAGATTGAGCACCGGTTAAAGGAGGGTTGTAGTACTTATCATCATTGAAGCCATATTCATCTACAAAACTCTGTGTTAATTCGCATAACATCGTACACCATACGAATCCAACACCATGCGGAATCGTAATTTCCGGTGCATTACCAATACCAAAGCCACCATTGGTACTGCCTGCAAATGTATACTCATTTACACCCATATCTACACTGTACCTACGTGGTCTGATACCTGGACCATCGGAATTAACATAAGTAACGTAAGTACCAATACCTCTATCTGGCAATATGCCATTTGGGTGAGCAGCTGTAGGTGCCTTTAAGTCACTCTGAGTTGTGGTAAGATATAAGGCATAATAATCAGACCATCCTTCACCTCCTTGCTCATCTCCTCCTAAGGATCCACCAGTGGCAGTTTGTGGGCTTGTTCGAGTAGATATACCATGCCCATACTCGTGAGCGATGATACCATTATCAAAGTCTCCATCTCTTTTAGGAATCGGTGGATTATCTTGTTGTAATGACCCCACAACAGTGGCTCCAGATGCCAGAGCTGCTTTTAACAATAAGCCTGTATTAAAACTGACCATGACAGACGGTATTGTGATGGTATTTAGTGTCGGGTCAGTACCCCCCATTGCTACGACAGCATCAGGGTTTCCCGTATCATTATTCATAATAATTACGCCTGCGGCACCACCTTTTTGAGCACCGTCAACCTTTTCCACGAAAGAGCAACTGCCTCTGTCAATTAAGACTATAGCATCAGTAACAGTATTACAAGGAATAGATCCAACACCTCCACCCATTCCACAACCTTCAGGACTTCCGCATCCATCATTCACTAGAACATAATTTTTATTTAGAACAGGATTAGCGTTGATGTCAATTGGGGCTGTAGGATTGTATAATGCGCCTTGTAGAGCTTCGAATTTATCACCACCCATAATGGTAGTAGGTATATCAACGCTTGTAATCTGGACAAGGCTATCTGGCGTAGATGATGTCCATAAGTACATCTGCATCTGACCGTTAGCTCCATCAGCAAGGGTAAGGAAATTAGCATTATTAGTTCCGCCGCCATCTTGGGCTTGCGCCAATACTTCGTCGTTGCCAGTGCCACCTTTCATGAAATTATCAAACTGAAAATTTCTTCCTGCTTCTGTAAAACCAAAATTGTAAAATATATCATGTACTAAATTATTCCAGTAGAATAAATTGACAATAGCCGCATTTCTATTCGGAAATTGATTGGTAGGATTCATAGTTGCAAACTCTGGTTCTTTCGTTAGATCCCAAGGGTAAATAAATTGACCAACACCTGTTGCTTGTGCAGAAGTAGCTGTATTAGGGACACCACCTAAAGGTCCTGGACTAGGATCATAGAACGCATATGCGTTATTTCCTTTCGTAAATGTATTCTCAGTGATACCATCAGTACTTGTCCACCCAAATGGAGATGCTGTAGGATCTCCAGCTGTTGTCACTATTGTCTGTGTACTTGTTGTAGACATATCGTTAGGTGCTTCAGCAGGCAAGTCCAAGACAAGATATGTGTTGGCTGGTGCCATTGCAGATGTTTGATTTGCTTTCGGACTGAGATTATCATGATTATGACTGCAAGAGGTGTGTGAATTTCTTGACTCAAACATTTCGTCCCATTTTCTAGCACTTTCCATATGCATTTTGTGGTGTTGCGCATCGATTAGAGCTTGTTCTTCAGGTGATGCATCGTAGACTAAGCCATCTCCGAAAGAACAATGTAATACCATGTCATTGGAATCTAATACTTTACCAGATTGAGCATCTACATATGTGATCCAATAATTTTGGCGATCTGCTGTATGTAATTGTGTCTCCCAGGTAAGAGTTAACTCATCATTCCTTTTGGTTTGTATATACATTAATCTGGCTTGGATGTCAGAGGCAGTAACATCATTTCTCTCAAATATAACATGTTGGTCAGCTGCCTTTTTATTCTCCTTGATGATAAGCGGTGATTTGTGGCTCATCTTATGAAATCGCATGGCATTCATTAAAGCTGTTTCTACATCTATGTCTGGATTAGATGATTTGGCTTTCTTATTTGTGAATTCATCAATGCTAAAGAGCCTTTTATCTCTTCCATAAGTAAGAGTGATTAGGCCTTCTCTGACGTAAATACCATTTAACTTTTGTAAGGCATGTACTTTTCTTATGCCAGATTGATCATCGTATTGATCGAGATTGACTTCGTATTCGATATTATTTATACTCTTTAATTTTGTGCTGCTGTGTATGTAGTTCTGCATAAGGTCATCAGCATTTCCTTTTTCTTGTCCTGACAATAGAAAAGGAATAATAAAAATGCCTAATACAAAGAAGTATTTAAGTTTCATGTCTTAGAATTAATAAATAAAAAAATGAATATTAAGTAGAATTGGTTAAATATGCTTAAATAGGGTCAACAATCAGATCCATAAATGACAAAATGAATATTGAGTAGAATGAGTAAAAGATTCTTTAAATGATCGTTAATTTAACCGACGTATAAACTTCATGTTTTGGATTTTATTTTAAAATATTTATTATAAATTTTTTACCAATGTAATTATATACATCTTTTTTATTGGGAAATTTTGGTATTAAATTGGAATAGTTAAGGACAAAGACATTTATAATCTTTTTTAAAATCTTTACTATGAAATTTCAATCTAAAATTCTATTAGATGAAAAATAATAATTCTACAATCCTATAAAAAGGAATAATTATTTGTAAAACATATACTGTGATTTCGGATGAGAGAAGGCATTGAAATAAAGTAATTTAGGACTGTATAGCTATAACAGAAAATTGGATAATTAATATAGAGGTATTATATAGTGGCGAGAAAAAAGATTGTCAATTCTTTTCACGCCTAAACATTTACAGAAAAGGATGATATCAATTGGTCTGGCATGATTTATACTTAAGAGTTGCTGCACAGAATCTCTGTATGTGCAATGATTGTCTGATTTGCTAGTCTCGCAATGTAATAAGTATTGACATCTAAAGCTGGCTGAGAAAACACTGTGATCCGTCTGACATGGTAGAATCCAAAACAACAGCTTCAATTATACATAGAAAATGGTGATTTGCTAAGAGTGACAGCAATAGGATCACAAACAATTACGTATCTTGTGGTAGTGAATATTGAACGTTTTATCGCGAATAAAATCGCATTCTCCCAAAGCAATTCGTTTACTCGTACGATCATGCATATTGCTATTGCGAGTGTGGCGCTATGTATTGCGGTTGTCATTCTAACAACTGCCGTTATCACTGGGTTTAAGAATGAAATAACACAAAAGATTTTTGGTTTTTGGGGACACATCGATATCACAAATCATGCTGTCCGCAGAAATTATGAAGCAATTCCATTGGATAATAATGCGGCGTACATAGATTCCATCAAGCGAATTCGTCAAGTATCGATGGAACAGATGGTGGAAAGTACGAATGGTAAACAACTTCGTACGATCAAATCAAAGGCTGGAGTTGATTATGTACAATCCATATGTCTTATCCCTGGCATCATAAAAACAGCAACCGAATTTGAGAGTATTATTATAAAAGGGATCGGTGAGGACTTTCAATGGGAGCATATGGATGATTTTATCGTCAAAGGAACAAAATTAGAATTGGATCAAGATGAAATGTCCAATGGCATACTGATTTCTGAACATACAGCAAAAGCACTGTCCCTAGAAGTGGGGCAAGATATTTTAGTAACATTTTTAAGGAATGCCGAGCGAAAACAAATTCCCCGAAAATTTAAAGTGCAAGGTTTGTACAAAACGGGATTGCAAGAATACGATGTAAGATTTGCACTTGCAGACATAAGGAAAATACAACAGGTCTTTGGCTGGGAAGACAATCAAGTGATGGGCATGGAGGTCTTTATCGAAAATATTGATGACCTCAATATTTTAAATGATTTCATATATCTTGATGTGCTTCCAGGACAAATGTATTCAGAAACTGTGCGAGCAAAATTTCCGGCGATATTTGGCTGGTTGGAATTACAAAACATTAACGAATATGTCATCCTATCTCTGATGACGATCGTGGCAGTCATCAATATGATCACAGCATTACTTATCCTGATGCTTGAGCGGAGTCGGATGATAGGGGTCTTAAAAGCATTAGGAAGTAACAATTGGAGTATCCGTAAAATATTCTTAATCAAGGCATTTCATATTATAAAATGGGGATTGATTATTGGCAATGTCGTTGGATTATTAATCTGCTACATTCAAAAGAAATTTGAAATTATCAAACTAAACGAAGAGAACTACTATTTGTCTTCAGCGCCAATTGAGTTGAACATCCCTTATATTATATTATTAAATGTAGGTGTTGTTTCGATAATTTTACTTTTTCTAATCATTCCTACATATTTAATTACACGGATGTCCCCAGTAAAAGTCCTTCGATTTAATTAATGTTTTTATTCAGAACATCTTTTTTTATTAAAAGCTTTCCGAGGAGAGTCCTTAGATTACTCAGGCACATATTATTAGATAATCTTGGTGTAGAACAAAGCTTCAAATTAAAATTAATTAAGTACTTACCTGGTATAGGCTTTTTGCTGATGGATGTGTTCGCAATTCCAGAACTTTACGATTATTTTACTAATGTGTTGAAGCAATCATCCAGATTTTTAACTGAAGAAGAAAAGAGTTGTGCTGAGCCAATATTTGGCTCGATTATACCTTTAGATGAAGTGCGCTTAGACAGTAGAGCGAGAATTGGTCCGTCGCAACTTAAGGTAGTCTACGTCAGCTTCTTTACGATTAATAGCCATGGTGCCTATGGTTTTTCCACATTCATTCATGAGCTAGTTCATGTGTGGCAATACATGACTTTTGGATCTATTTATATTCTTCATGCTCTGATAGCTCAACGTTCGTTATTGGGCTATAATTATGGAGGTTTAGCTGCTTTACACAAAGCTAAAGCACAAAACAAAGGACTATTATATTTTAATTTTGAACAACAAGCTGATATTGTGAGAGATTATTTTTTGATCATCAATGGTTATCGTCCGCAATGGAGTGATGCCTCTATTGAGGATGTTGCGCTTTATGAGTACTTTATTGAGGATTTGGAGCGCGGATTTTGGAGCACGGATTTTTAGAGGATGAAAGGATGAACACAGATTTCACCTAATTAAATATAATAGTATTCTCTTGTGAATGCTCTAAAATTACGACAAATACAATCTGTGAAATCCATGAATCAATATAAATCCTTGATTCAGACAGTAGGGAATATCACAACACCAAACGTTTAAATGTCAGCGACTTACTTCCGAAATTGATTAATAAGCCAACCTCTAATTTGTAGACTTTTAAATAATTTAGTGCTTGTGCAAGATGAGTGTCATCTAGTTCAACTTTTGCTTTTAGCTCTACTAGTATCTTGTCTTCCACCACAAAATCAGCTCTACGTGTCCCTATAGGTTCTGGTAAATCCTTGTAGAATATTTGTTGTTTGATCTCTCTTGCAAACGCTAAGTCTTTTTGTTGTAATTCCCAAGCTAAAGCTCGCTGATAAATAACTTCTTGAAATCCATTACCCAGAAAGGAATGCACCTCAAAAGACGCCCCAATAATCTTTTCTGTAATGTTCTTATATTTTAATTCTAGCATGACTTGTAAAGTTTTAGTTTAATGTTCTTTGTGTAAAATATATGTTCTCCTGAACTTTTCTTAATTACTGTCTATTGACCTAGTATTGACCCCCCAGTTGACGGAAGTATTGACCCCCCTAATGCTCGAAGCTGACCCCCCTGTTTTATTCAGCTAAGACTTCTAAAAGTATGTAGAATGGTGATG
>Ga0114957_1000954_pt1 | contig 34532 bp, 31 predicted proteins | sample BantaG_FD_87175 | JGI IMG/M metagenome (GOLD analysis project Ga0114957, IMG submission 87175) | Marine algal microbial communities from Bantry Bay, Ireland - BantryBay_4 metaG | ecosystem: Host-associated > Algae > Red algae > Unclassified | place: Bantry Bay, Ireland | collected 2014-11-21
ATGGACTATACCTGGAGCAACAAGAATAATAAATTTGAGAAATTTAAGAATGAACGGGCAGTGGCATCGATTAACAAATGTATTACGAAAAACTGCCTAAACGAAAAATAGAGATACACCCAAGGAATTGTCTTCACAGAATTCTTAGACTTGGTAGAAGAAAAATTTGGCCTTGAAATGGTTGATGATCTGATCACTTCTAGTGATTTGAAGTCTGAAGGTGCATATACAGCTATCGGCACATATGACTTTAGCGAAATGAGTCAGCTCATTACGCACCTGAGTAATAAGACAGAAATACCAATAGATGATCTCCTTCTTCTCTACGGTGAACACTTTTTTAGTGTCATAGAAAAAAATTATCCAGCGATGCTCGAACAATATTCTGATCCACTAGAAATGTTGTCATCTATTGAAAATCATATACATGTTGAAGTAAGGAAAATTTATAACGACGCGGAATTACCGACTTTTGAAATTTTAGAACGTACACCAGAGTAATCCAAATTTTAGTCCTCCGATACCTGATAAAATAGCAATGCTTTGATGAACCAACGGTGGATAACCCATAACAGAAAAACCAGTATACCATTTTGGATTCCACGGGTCAAACCAACTAGATGCGTAGTGCTCTGCAAAAAAGAGATGGATTAATGCATCATAGGTCTTTTCTAGCGTGAAAAACATAGACGTCCCATGAACAAGCAGGCCAATTAGTATCGCTACTAATAAGAAACGATTCACCCGATCACTTGCTATATTGCTATTATTCATCAAAGACTTACTTCTCCACTATTTAATACAAAGGTGGACAATTTCATTCCATTATAAGGACAATCACTTATAGAATACAATCAATCCTCGTTGAATGGTAAATAAACGCCGATGAGTGGTAATTATTTAGAACAAAATCTCTTTCATCCGTGCATTTTTAATGCTTACCGAACATAACTCACAGACTACCGAATAACTCAAAAATCAGGCTAAACTGCCCATAGTTTTGTAGTGATAATTAACAAATAATTCATTTCAAAATTAAACTATAAATTATGTCAACGACAACAACAGGAATTATAATCCCATGTTACAACGAAGAAAAAAGACTGAACAGCAACGCATTTATCAACTTCATCCAGTCACACCAAGATCACGTACTGTGCTTTGTCAACGATGGCAGCTCAGATGATACAATACAGGTTCTTAATGAGATAAAAGCATCACAACCAGATAGAGTCAAAGTAATAGATATGAATGAAAATGTTGGTAAGGCAGAAGCTGTTCGAGCAGGAGCCTTAGGCCTATACGCATCAACAGATGTTGATTTTATAGGTTTTATAGATGCAGATTTATCAACAGATTTTGAGGATTTCAAATCACTCGTACAAACGCTCAAAGGGGACGAAAAATTAGAGATGGTCTATGGCTCTAGAAACAAAGAAGAATCTCAAAATGTGGATAGAGATTTCTTTCGAAATATATTCTCTAATATTGTAAAGACGTTCATTTATTTGATTTTAAGATTACATATAGAAGACACACAATGTGGTGCCAAAGTGTTTAGAAGAGAATTGATCGGCGTATCTTTCACTCAAGCCTTTTTAACCAGGTGGCTTTTTGATATCGAAGTTTTTATCCGCTTAAAACGACACTACAGTCCAGAAAATGTGATGAATTATATTTATGAGCAGCCTTTAAAAAGATGGGTACATGTGGATGATTCAAAACTCGGATTGAAAGATGCTATTCAGATTCCATATAGTCTTATATCAATTTGGTACAGTTATAAAATTGCTGCATAAAGTGTGAAATTTCCTCAAGGTCTTTTTCAATTAGGTACGATAAATCGAGGGATTGAAAGACCATTTACATATCAATATGTTTTTGTTAAATTCGTGTTGCACAGAATAAATAAACTTTGACTAGTGCTTTATTATGTAGAGTGTTAGTGTAAATCAATATTACCTTATGAAATTTCAATCCGTGCATCTAATAATTGGTTTAGGACTTTTATTTATCTTTTGTCATAATCCATTAATTAGTCAAAAGAACTTTCAACGAGTAGACTCAATAGCTTTAGAATTTAAAGAGCCAATAAAGAGCGTTGTAGATTTGGTTCAACAGTTAACACTAAATATTGAAACTGATATTGAGAAAGCTAGAGTCTTTTATATGTGGATATCGAAAAACATAAGGTATGACTGTCGCAAGTTTCATAATAATAAACCTACAAAGGTAGACTTGCCTGTTTTAGATTTTAAAGAACAAACAAAAAGTGTGACTTGGAAAATAATCATGGCTAACATAAGAGATGATGCCATGCTTCCTATCGATCATAAGTCGCATCTCCCGCAGACGATAGCTCTCTTTATCAAAAGTAAATTACCTTTCAACTTTATTTGAGTCAACATATAATTAATTATGTGCATGAATTGACTCACGCGTTTTCTGAAGTTTATAACTTCAGATTAATATGATTGATTGTAACTTCAATCGTGTTGCTCTGAGCACACAGTCCTCAGAGAACATTATGAATCATAATATTTTGTCTACTATTTACAACCAGTGAATCATTTATGCCAAAAAAAAACCGAGATTCAAGAGAAGTAAAAACGCAGCTCCACCCAAGGAATAAGCACCGTCATGGTTATGATTTTGAACACTTAGTACAGGCTTATCCCAAGTTAAAGCGGTATCTACACATCAATGCTTATCAGAATACGTCTCTTGACTTTTTTGATCCATCAGCCGTCAAAGCATTAAACACCTCTTTACTTATTACACATTACAAACTTGACTACTGGGATATCCCGGATGGTTATTTATGTCCAGCAGTACCTGGTAGAGCTGATTACATTCATCACCTTGCAGACCTTCTTCATGAAGAAGGGGCTACCAAGAAAAAATCTAAATTTCATTATTTAGATATAGGAACCGGTGCAAATTGTATTTATCCAATTATCGGTGTTAGTGATTATAGATGGACAGTTGTTGGAACAGATATAGATATAGTTGCCGTCAAATCAGCAAGAAAGATTGTCTCTTCTAATGAAGCATTGGCTGGGCAAATTGAGCTTAGGTTACAAGATAATTCCGCTCATATTTTTTCTGGTGTGATCCATGATTCCGATTATTTTGATTTTTGCGTGTGTAATCCTCCCTTTCATGAGTCAGCCACAGCAGCGTCAACTGCCGCAAAACGAAAGCTAAAAAACCTAGGCCAGAAACCAGGAGACAATCCTGTACTCAACTTTGGAGGAAACAACAAAGAGCTCTGGTGTGAAGGAGGAGAATTAACATTCATATCAAAAATGATAGAAGAAAGTGTCTTGTTTTCAACGTCCTGCTTTTGGTTTACTACGCTTGTCTCAAAGCATGAACATCTTGATCCTCTTTTAAAAATTCTGGAATCCAAAAATCCAACAATGGCTAAAACAATTCCCATGGGTCAGGGCAATAAAAAAAGTCGAATCCTCGCCTGGACATTCTTATCAGAAAAACAACAGCAACTTTGGGCTGACACACGTTGGACCTGAGCTCGACGCAGATCAAACAGCTCCTATATCTGACATATTTTAAAACCTGTAGATCTCTTTGTTTGCAGTACAAGGCCAATTTCAATACATGATTTAGATATAGAGAAGGAATTATTGAATGTCAATATGTCTTACTTACAGTATCGCTAATTATATCTCAATCAAACCTTGGCAAGTCTATGAAGTGAGTCAACTGTCAATCTAATAAAGAATGATGATATTAAATCAATTCCCGAAATCATGCTCGAAATCATACAAATACAATTTTGAATGTTATATTAGATTCAGAAAGACTTTACAATTACACAAGAAAAACGTTAAAAACAATTTTACATGCTTGTTAAAACATACGCAGGTGCCATTCAAGGCATCGATGCACAACGAATTACCGTAGAAGTAAATGCTGGAGGTACTGTAACCAAGGGTAATTTTTATCACCTCGTCGGTTTGCCTGATAGTGCAATCAAAGAAGGCTTCGAACGAATAGAGGCAGCAATTAAAAATATTGGCTTTCATATGCCTCGACTGAAAATGGTCGTAAATCTAGCACCAGCAGACATCCGTAAAGAAGGCTCAGCTTACGACTTACCGATAGCATTAGGCGTATTGGCTGCCACTAAACAATTGAGTGCAACACTCTTGGATCAGTATATGATCATGGGCGAACTAGCATTGGATGGTACTGTCAGACCTGTACGTGGTGCACTCTCTTTAGCTGTAGAAGCGAGGGACAGGAAATGCAAAGGAATCATTCTACCAGAACAAAATGCAAATGAAGCCGCTATCGTAGAAAATTTTCCCGTCTATGGAATCTCTAATTTAACTGAAGCTATTGACTTTCTTTCAGGTGCAGCATCTTTGACTCCAAAAACAATTGACACCAAAGACATCTTTAATCAACAACTTCATCAATACAGCCTCGATTTTGCAGATGTGAAAGGACAAGAAAACATCAAACGTGCATTAGAAATAACTGCAGCTGGTGGGCACAATGCCATTCTTATAGGGCCACCTGGCGCCGGTAAAACAATGCTAGCAAAACGTATACCTAGCATACTGCCACCAATGTCATTAAATGAAGCTTTGGAAACGACCAAAATCCATTCTGTCTCGGGCTTGTTAACTAAAGGATCAGCCCTTGTCACCATGCGGCCGTTTCGTTCACCACACCACACCATTAGTAATGTAGCTCTTGTCGGCGGTGGTTCTAACCCTAATCCAGGAGAAATTTCTTTGGCAAACAATGGCGTTCTGTTTTTGGATGAGCTTCCAGAATTTCAACGAACTGTATTAGAAGTATTGAGGCAGCCGATGGAGGATCGAAAAGTCACTATTTCGAGAGCCAAATTAACTGTTGATTATCCTGCTAGTTTTATGTTGATCGCCTCTATGAATCCTTGCCCTTGTGGATTCTACAATCATCCAGATAAAGAATGTGTTTGTGGTCCTGGCATAGTCAAACGATATCTAAATAAAATCTCAGGACCATTGCTTGATCGCATCGACTTACATGTCGAAGTCACTCCTGTCTCTTATGATGAATTGGCGAAAGTAGAACGAGAAAGTGAGACCAGCGCTATGATCAGAAAACGAGTTATCACTGCAAGTCAAATTCAAACGGAACGATTCAAAAATATAACAGGTGTTTTTTGCAATGCACAAATGCCTAGTCGGATGGTTCGTGAAGTCTGCCAATTAGATAATACGTGTACAAGCCTCTTAAAAACAGCGATGGAAAGACTCCAACTTTCTGCGCGGGCCTATGATCGGATACTTAAAGTAGCGAGAACCAATGCGGATTTATCTGGATCAGAAAACATCCTTGCCGAGCATTTGGCAGAATCCATACAGTACAGAAGTTTGGATAAAGAGAATTGGGTGTCTTAGTGTAGATAGATTTAACAGTTTTTGAAAAACTGTCAAATCTCCATGCAAAACAAATGCAACCATTTTGGGAACATTTTATATATTTGAATCGTTATGAGAATAATTGCTACTAGTACTCTCAGAAATTATTGGTTAAAAAATAAATTATCTGAGCAAGCTTTGAAATCATGGATACAAGAGGTGGAATATGCAAATTGGAAAAATTTTGCTCAACTCAAATCGAAACATAGAATTGCTTCAATTATTAATTCAAAACGAGTTGTATTCAATATAAAAGGAAATGATTATAGATTAGTCGTTGATATAGAGTATAGACTTAAAATAATAATTATCGTATGGATTGGTAGTCACTCTCAATATGATAGAATTGATGTTAAAACAGTTAGTTATGATTAAACCCATTAAGAATAAAAAACAATACAAAGAATATCTAAAACAGGCATATGTTTTAATGCAATCAAATTTGAAGTCCAACTCAAATGAATCAGATAGGCTGGAGTTGTTAAGTATTCTCATTCAGCAATATGAAAAGGAAAAATATATAATTGAACCACCGCATCCTATTGAGGCAATTTTGTTTAGGCTTGACCAATTAAATATGAAGAGATCAGAATTGTCCAAAATACTTGGAACAAGAAGTCGAACTAGTGAAATTCTTAATGGCAAAAGGAAATTGAGCTTATCAATGATCAGAAAACTAAACACCGAACTCGATATTCCAGCAGAAGTATTGATTCGAGAGTATCAAATGAGCAGCACTTAGATTTAACAGTTTTTGAAAAACTGTCAAATCTCAAAATTTTACAAGGTGAATCTCTGAATACTCGTCTTTTCCTTTGTTGGAAAATCTGCTGGAACCGCTTGGGTCACTTTACCCGTACTCACCCACTCCGCTCCTCTCAAGAATGTGGTAATGAATCCAACACATTCCATTGAATAATCCATATGACCCATTGCAGTATGAAATATTCGGCCTTTACCATCTTCTATTGCCATCAACATTGGTTCATGTCTGCCAGACCCTTTTACCGATTTGTCCCATGGGGGAGCATTTCCTTCCACATCAGAATAGGCTGTTGCGAGTACTGTCATATTCTTTGCTGGTCCTCGAAGACGATCATACAACTCATCTTTGGCGTGCAGCCATTCAGATGGTAAACCTTTCATGATGGGATGATCGTTTGCTCTAGTCGTAAGAACAAATTCTTCTTCTGGCCCATGTGATCCACAAGCTCCTTCTCCAGAGTCATAATGTAGTTCGGCTTCATCATCATAATATACATAAGGACCTGTTTCCTGTGATCTGCCTCCCCAGCCACCTAAACCAATCATCTGATTATATGCATCCCAGCTACCCCAAGAATTATTTGCAGCATGGACCACAACTAAGCCACCACCATTTTTAATGTATTCCTCAAATGATTTCTTCAATTCTGGAGACCAATCTGAGGCCTTCCATCCCATATTTGTAATCACAACATCGTAATCTGCAAAGACCGGATGATAATCAGGATCTCTGACTGGTTCTTCTACCGCCTCAGTGGGACTCATTCCTTCAATAGGATAAAGTTTTAATAATTCGGTGATTGGATCTACACCGATACTTTTATTGTAATGTGGACCTTGCCAAGTATATACTGTCCGTTTGACATCAACGGTAAATAATCCAGAATCCTCCAAATAGGATTTCATCATCACTGTCGTTTTAGGCCACACACCATGATTGTTTTCACCATCAATGATCAATGCTTTTAATTGTTCTTTCTGCTTATTATCTGAAAGCACTTTCTTCGAATTACAAGAGATGAATAAATTAAATGTGAGTAGGAGAATTAAATATTTCATGTGATTGAAGATACAAAGTGAAATCTAAACTTGACCTTGAAATCAGATCATTTTTTTTTCTAGAAGCCGATTCTGATCCCGATAGTTATCGGGACGGTTACTTCACTTTAGATTGACGTTTAGTCAATCTAATTCCCCAGTTGGTCCGAAGACTCTCGCTGAGTCCTCGAGACTCTGCGGAGCGAACCGCTCTATCATTTTTTCTGTGCCATGTTAAAGTCTTCACATAAACTCGGGATATAATCAAAAGCTAGTTTATATCCAAGGGTAGCCGATTGCCTCATGTCTGCACATGCATTATCAGGCTGCTCCAACATATTGCGAGCATTAGCACGATTAAACCAAGCTATTGCATAGTCTTTATCTAGTTTAATTGCTTCTGAGAAATCTGCATCAGCTTGCTCATAGTGCTTAAGATTCATGTAAGCGATTCCTCTATTCAGATAGTGCTTTGAACTATTTGGTTTAGTCTCTAGGATTGCAGTATGATCTCTGACGGTCTCTTCATAATTCTTTAATTGTAAACTCGTGATTGCCTTATTGAGCAACGCTTTTTCGTGGCTCGGATTTAACTTTAACACCTGTTTAAAATCTTTATCCGCTTGCTCCACTTCTTTTAAAGCTAAGTGAGCATATCCACGATAGAAGAAGTGCTCTTCATTTTTTGGTTTTGATTTAATCAAGGCTGTAAGATCTTCAATGGCCTTTTCATACTGTTTTGTTTTCAATAATGCTTTTGATCTGTATTTATATACTTTCGCCTCACCTTCTTTCAACGATAATACTTCCGTGAAATCTGCTATAGCATCCTCATAATTTTCATCTTGATAATAACACATGCCTCGATTGAGAAACCATTTATACTGACCTTCTTTTAATGCAATCGCATTCGTGTAATCTTCAGCAGCTTTTGTGTATTTTTTTCTCTCCATTAGAATTGCAGCTCGATATACATAAGACAATTCGAATTCCGGAATATTTTTTATTGCCCTACTGTAATGCAATAAGGCTTCATTTTTATCTCCTGATAATTGGTAAGCATAGCCCAGATAGAATTCTGCCTTCTTTGCTTCTGGATCAAGTGTCAATGATTTTTTAAAATCTTTGATCGCAGCTTTGTACTTCTTTACATTTAATAATGCATTACCTCTATTATAATATGCTTTGGCATATGTCGGGTTATATTCAATTGCTTGACTGTATTCATTAATAGCTGCCAAGTAGTCCTTTTGATTAAAAGCTTCTATGGCTTTATTAAAATGTTTAATTGACATTTTCTTACTTTGCGTAAAACCAGAAATGCTTAAACTCAAACAAAACATTAATATTAGAAACTTCATATGTAAAATTAAGTTATTGGAAAATTGTACAACTAACTGATAAACAATTCATTATAAAACTATAACTCCAAAAACTAAATTAAATTACTTTTGTTTTTCTAAGAGATTGTTAAAATTTAAGAATGAAAAAAGATCCAACTGCTTCAACTCGTAAGCATGATCACATTGAGCTTGCTTTTGAATCGCGTATTCTTACGGAGAATTTAGATAGTCGATTCTACTATGAACCTCTTCTTTCTGCTCATCCAAATCAGATCTCTGGTTATCCAAAATCCTTTTTAAACAAGCAGATACAAGCACCGATATGGATAAGTAGTATGACAGGTGGTACAGAAAAGGCCCTCATGATCAATAAGAATTTAGCTACAGCTTGCAAAGAGTTTGGCCTTTCGATGGGATTAGGTTCTTGTCGATCAATTTTAGATTCAGATGACAGGCTTTCAGATTTTGCAATGAGACCTTTTATCGGAGATCAACCCTTGTATGCTAATCTTGGCACAGCACAGTTGGAAGAATTGATAAACGCTGGCAATCTTAAATCAGTTTATCAGTTGGTAGAAAAACTAGAAGCTGATGGTTTAATCATCCACGTCAATCCCTTACAAGAATGGCTTCAAGATGAAGGCGATCAGATTACAATGCCACCAATTGATGTGATAAGAACAGTTTTGCAAGAAGTAGATGTCCGCATTATTGTCAAAGAAGTGGGACAAGGATTTGGGCCTGAATCATTAAAAGAATTGATCCAATTACCTATAGAAGCAGTCGAATTTGCTGCGAGTGGTGGAACTAACTTTTCGCTGTTGGAATTACTGCGAAGCCGTGCGGAACGAAAAGATGCTTTTCAGAGCTTTGCTAATATTGGGCATTCTGCAGATCAAATGATCGACTTTCTCAATGAGTTAATTCCTAGCCTTGGGCCAAAAGTCAATTGCAGAAATTTCATCATCTCTGGAGGCATCACCAATTTTTTAGATGGCTATTATCACATCAATAGATTGAATCATAATGCTATCTACGGTCAAGCATCATCAATGCTAAAACACGCTCAGGTTAGCTATGAAGCGTTGCATCAATACATATCATTACAAATCGAAGGGTTAAAATTTGCGTCAGCATATTTACGCATCAAATCATAATCATGGCAAATTCGAAAAAATCGATAACCGGGTTTTCTAAACTTTCCAAACTAGGTAAAATCAAATGGATCGTAGAAAACTTTTTCAAAGATCCAGAAGTTGTGAGGAAAGAATTAAAAAGTTACTGGCACAGCAATGAAGACCAACAAAAGATCTTAGATGGGTTTAGTGAAAATACAATTACAAATTTTCCAATGCCTTATGGTGTCGCACCTAACTTTGTCATCAATGGTGAAACCTACTGCATTCCTATGGTTATTGAAGAAAGCTCCGTGGTTGCAGCTGCTTCAAGTGCCGCAAAATTCTGGATGTCGCGTGGAGGTTTTAAGACAACAGTCATAAATACAGAGAAGGTCGGACAACTTCACTTTTTGTGGAAAGGACCCAAGGCCTTGTTGACAAATAACTTTGAAGAAATAGAACTCCGACTATTAGATGCTGTACAACCACTCATAAAAAACATGAAGGCCAGAGGTGGTGGCATTAATAAAATAGACCTTATAGACAAAACGAATGACCTAGAGCACTTATATCAATTGCAGTGTTATTTTGAAACTTGTGATTCAATGGGTGCGAATTTCATCAATTCTATTCTTGAAAAGTTTGGTTCTGAACTAGGTAATTACATTCAGGTAACTCCACAATTAAAAGACTTTGCAAGCGAGTATGAAGTCATCATGGCAATCCTCTCCAACTATACGCCAAATTGTGTGGTCAGGGCTGAAGTCTCTTGTCACATAGATCAATTAGAAGGCGTCAGTAAACATTTCAACGGACAAGAATTTGCAACTAAATTTAAAACTGCTGTCGATATAGCTCGAATCGACCCTTATCGAGCCACTACGCATAATAAAGGTATATACAATGGTATTGATGCTGTTGTTTTAGCAACAGGTAATGACTTTAGGGCAATAGAAGCCTGTGGGCATAGTTACGCTTCTAAAGATGGACAATACAGAAGTTTAAGTTACTGTACAATTGACGATGACATATTTAGGTTTTGGCTAGAAGTCCCTCTTGCGATAGGTACAGTAGGAGGTCTAACATCTTTACATCCAATTGCAAAACGGTCTCTTGAACTATTGGGTAACCCTTCTGCGGCTAAATTGATGCAAATAATTGCAGCTACCGGATTGGCTCAAAATTTTGGTGCTGTTCGGTCATTAGTGACTACTGGTATTCAGCGTGGTCATATGCGGATGCACTTGATGAATATTTTACATCAGTTGGAAGCAACAGAGAAAGAAATCAAAGGAGCATTAACTCATTTTAACACCGAAATCGTATCCTTTGTCTCTGTCAGAAATTTTTTAGATTCAGGAAGACAGGATAAAGAAATAAAGATTGTAAATTAGCAACTTATTATAATCCCATTCTTTTTCGAAAATGTCAATCTAAACATTTGATTGATTTTTTCCTTAATAATTCCCATTACTTTATTAAACCGTGATTAGCTTTAAAGATTCATAAACACAACCAACTCGTATACCCATCAAAAAGACATTTTACGGAAACGGAAAACTTTTACTTACAGCAGAGTATTTAGTACTCGATGGAGCTAAAGCCATTGCTTTGCCTACTAAGTTGGGTCAAGAAATGACTGTAAAGCCTTCAAGAGGATCCGATTTGGTTTGGCATTCTAAAGATATGAATGGTGAAACTTGGTTCGAAGCTCAAATCTCACTGCTTGACTTCACTCCAGTCAAATCATCAGATGAAGAAAAAGCAGCGACAATTGGAAAATTACTAAAGAATGCTGTTAGACTAAATTCAGAATTTCTAGACAAGTGGAATGGCTTTAAAGTAGAAACTTCCTTGCAGTTTGATCAAAGCTGGGGACTTGGTTCAAGTTCTACCTTAATATATACTGTAGCACAATGGGCAGAAGTCAACCCTTATTTACTCCACTTCAGAGTGAGTAATGGTAGCGGTTATGATATCGCATGTGCAGGTGCAGAAGGTCCCATTGAGTATCGCTATAATGATGATCAATTGAGTATTGCAGAATCTGATTTTGATCCAAAATTTAAGGACAAGCTATTTTTTATATATCTAGGGAATAAACAAAACAGTGCAGAAGAAGTAAATAAATACTTTAAGGGAAGTAAAGCCTCAAAAAAGCAAATAGAAGAAATTTCCGAGCTTTCAGAAAAAATTGCATTATCTAAATCATTCACCAAGTTCGAAGAGCATCTCAATAATCATGAAGACATTATTGGTTCTATTCTAAAAAGAGATCCAATCAAGCAAACATCTTTTAAAGATTACTGGGGCAGCGTAAAATCACTAGGTGCTTGGGGTGGCGACTTTGTACTTGCCACATCTGACCAACCAGTAAAGCCAACTATGGAATACTTTAAATCTAAAGGTTATACGACCATCTTACCATATAGAGAACTCATACTAAGTTAATTCTAACTAGGAAAACATGTGTCTCTTTTACCACAAAAAGGCATGTGGATATTTGATAGGCTTCCTGTAGGTCTATATGTAGTAGATGTATCATACTTTAGGCCATACCTTTGTATCAACGAATAAAACACACACCCACCCTTATTCTAAACTTGACATGTAAATTAAGATTACAGGTTTTTTACAAACCTGTTCAAGGATAGATTATCATAGACCTTAATAATGAATACAAATTTGATAATCTCTTTGGTGCGTCATCTGTTTTCGACAAAAACAAGAATTCTGTGCATTATTAAAATGACGCCCACAGAAGGTTGAAGTTGGCTCAATGGAGTTGACTTCACCCTCATTTTTGAACAGTGAAGTAAAATTCTCAACGATATATAATCATATAGATTACCTATGTGTACTTACCCGTACGCGTGAGTTAAGAATTATTGACGCTCACAGATTTCTTAGAGGAGACCTTATAGAAGGTCCCTCTATTTTTTCTCTACACCTCAAAGGATGAATATCATTAAATTGATATTCATCCTTTTTTGTTAGAGATTTACAACAGCTGGTAACAGTTCAAAAGCATCTTTCTTATCTCTACATAGAACGGCAATAACTCGCATTTAAAAAATTAAACCTCAGTCTCTATACTTTGTCCTATCAAATGAAGTTCTAGATTATTAACTGTCAATTAGAAATAACTATTTTTGCATGATGATAAAGCAGGATTTATACATTCAAAATAGCCTTACCAGAGAAAAAGAGAAGTTTGAGCCTATCGAAGAAGGGTTTATTGGCATGTATGTCTGTGGACCTACCGTCTACAGCGATGTTCATTTAGGTAATTGCAGAACCTTTGTCAGCTTCGATGTCATGTATCGATATCTACTCCATCTAGGTTACAAAGTGAGATATGTCAGAAACATCACGGATGTAGGTCACCTGACTGACGATGCTGACCAAGGAGAAGACAAAGTTGCAAAACGCGCAAGGCTCGAGAAACTTGAACCAATGGAAGTCGTGCAAAAATATACGAATGGATTTCATGAGATGATGGAAGTGTTTAATACTAAAAAACCAAACATTGAACCCCGTGCAACAGGACATATCATGGAACAGATTAATATGGTCAAAGCCATTATTGATAACGGTTTGGCTTATGAGAAAAACGGCTCTGTCTATTTTAATACAATGAAATTTGCTTCTAAAAATGATGAGTATGGAAAGCTATCTGGTAGAGTAATAGATGAGTTAATGTCAGAAAGCAGAGACAACCTAAAAAATCAAAACGAAAAAAATCATCCATCTGATTTTGCAATATGGATGCGCGCTGAAGAAACCCATTTGATGAAATGGGAATCTCCGTGGTCGATTGGTTTTCCTGGTTGGCATTTAGAGTGTTCTGCAATGAGCACTAAATATCTAGGCGAACATTTTGATATTCATGGAGGTGGCAATGACTTGAAATTTCCACATCATGAAAACGAGATTGCTCAGAACATGGGAGCTTGTAATTGTACACCAGCCAATTATTGGTTACACACAAATATGCTGTTGATGAATGGTCGTAAAATGGCTAAAAGTGACAACAACAGTATAACCCCAATACAATTGTTTACAGGTGATAGCGAACATACCAGTAAGGCATATAGTCCAATGATTGTCAAGTTTTTTATGTTGCAAAGTCATTATGGCAGCACGCTTGATCTAACAGACGATGGCCTTCTTGCTGCTGAAAAAGGTTACAAACGGATAATGGAAGCAAACCGTTACTTGCAATCCATAGATAATGGTGGTACAGGAAATACTGACATAGAAGATAAAATAGAATCATTGATCAATCAGGCTGAAGCCGATATGAATGATGATTTCAATACACCTAAATCCTTATCGAGATTATTTGAATTGGTGCCAGTTATAAATAGTCACAAAGATGGCAAAGATGGCTTCAAAGACATCAGCCAACAATCGATTGATCAGTTGAAGCAAACATTTAATACTTATTTATTTGATATATTCGGTATGAAAGATGAGTTTGAAACTGAGGGAAATGCTATTTCGTCAAAATTCTCTGGTTTAATGGAGTTAATCATTGACATTAGAAAAGATGCGCGAGAAGAAAAAAACTGGTCCACATCAGATAAGATTAGAGATAAATTAAACGAACTAGAAATACAATTAAAAGATGGAAAAGAAGGAACACACTGGACTCTCAATTAATCACATTATGAGATACACTGCATTAGCCTTTATATGTTTTCTGGTTTTCTCTTGTAGACAAGATAGTCCAGCACTGGAAGTTATTGAGAAAAAAGAGCCTGTTACAATACCTTCTACAAATGCGGATAGCCTGTATTCTTTTGTTAATGAACAAGTGGGTTTTGGACACAGATACCCAAGTGCGTCAGGGCATGCTAAGATAAGGGAATGGATCAAATTAAAAATGACTGGATATGGTGCAACTGTCACTGAACAACCATTCAAAGTGAGTTTTTATGATGTGAAAGATGCAGATGCATTCAACATCATAGCAAGCATAAATCCAAAGCACAATAAGCGTATTCTTCTAGCAGCACATTATGATTCTCGAATAGTTGCTGAAAAAGACCCTGATAAATCAAAAGAAAATGATCCAATTTTAGGTGCAGACGATGGCGCAAGTGGCGTGTCTGTGCTCATAGAAATAGCAAGAGTTGTCCAGCAAAACCCAATTGATCTTGGGATTGATTTCATCTTTTTTGATGCTGAAGACAATGGCAAACCACAATCAAATAATACTTGGTGTTTGGGTTCTCAATATTGGTCGAAAAATCCACACAAAAGAGATTACAAAGCTACTTTTGGAATCTTGTTTGATATGGTTGGTGCCAAAGGTGCGTCTTTTCCCAAAGAAGGTGTTTCACAGCGCTATGCTAAAAAGTATCAGGATAAAATTTGGACTCTCGCACAGCGTATGGGATACGGTGATTATTTTATTGACCAACAAATAGATGGCCTCGTTGACGATCACCTTCATGTTAATCAAAAAGCTGGGATACCAATGTTGGATATCATCAACTATGATATCGCGAGTAATGGTTTTGCATCTTATCATCACACACATAACGACAATCTATCGATCATTGATAAACGTACACTAAGAGTTGTTACCCAAGTTGCTCTCGCCACATTATACAAAACATCAGATTTGACTTTGTAATAATTGAATTAATAGATTATGTCAACTATGGTTTATATACATCCATCTGCTAACATTGATGAAGGAGCTGTCATTGGTGAAGGATCAAAAATATGGCACGGCACCCATGTCATGGGTAAGGCAAGAATTGGAACTAATTGTGTGCTAGGTCAGAATGTATTTATTGGAAACAAAGTAACCATTGGCAATAACGTCAAAATTCAAAACACCATCAATGTATATGAAGGTGTCATAATAGAAGATGATGTTTTTCTAGGACCAGGTATGACCTTTACAAATGTCATTAATCCGAGAAGTACTGTAGATCGCAAAAGCGAATTCAAAGAAACCATTATTCACCAAGGTGCCTCAATAGGAGCAAATGCTTGTATTGTTTGTGGTATAAAAATTGGTATGTATTCCTTTATTGGTGCAGGTGCAGTGGTCACTAGAGACGTGTTGTCATTCGAATTAGTCGTAGGCAACCCCGCTAAACCGATTGGCTGGATGAGTAGAAGAGGCATTAGGCTTCATTTTGATAATCATGGAAAAGCAAGTTGTCCTGATTCAAGTGATGTTTACCTGTATAAGAATGGTTTGGTTGAAGTAGTTGAATGAAAAATCGCTTCTGTTATTGGTCTAAGTTACCTTGGCCTTCTATTCGTATTAAAGTATAGTAGATAGAATTCAAAATTTGATTACCATGTTAGTTCAGCTTGAATAAAATCTAGTCATAAACCATGACAAATACAGTACTCCTAGAAATAATGATATTATTTATTGGAGACTCAAAATAAAAGCAAATGACAAATACTAATAACCAACCTCAATCAGATTCTCACTTAAGAAGTATCCTTAAAGGGCTTACTTGGAGGGTCATTGCGACTACAACTATATTCATAATCACTTATTTTACAACAGGCGAAGTCAAAACTGCATTTACTATTGCAGGAATTGAGTTTCCAGTGAAACTATTGATTTATTATGCACATGAGCGTGCATGGTTATTGATACCAAGAGGTAGCGTCAGAAAATTAAATCCCCTCAAATAGAATACATCTTATGGCTGATCATATCCACCCAATATTTGACAGGCTTGTCACTAGGCAAGAGAAAGAATTATTCCTCAATCAAAAAGCAGCTGTTTTTTGGTTTACTGGTCTCTCTGGTTCTGGAAAAAGCACCATTGCCGAATCGGTAGAACGAGAATTATTTAACCAAGGACATTTGGTCCAAGTGCTTGATGGCGACAACATCAGAACTGGCATTTGCAGTAACCTTAGTTTTAGCTTAGAAGATCGAAAAGAAAACATTCGAAGAATTTCAGAAGTGAGTAAGTTGATGATTGGTGCAGGAGTGATCGCTTTAAATAGCTTTGTGAGTCCCACTAATGAAATTAGAGCTTTTGCAAAATCGATCATCGGAGAGTCAGATTTTCATCTGATTTATGTCAAAGCATCTATCGAAACTTGTGAATCAAGGGACGTCAAAGGTCTGTACGAAAAAGCGAGAGCTGGTATTATCAAAGGCTTTACTGGCATTGACAGCCCCTTTGATGAGCCTACAGATGTAGAGTTAATTTTGGACACAGAAGCAGAAACCAAAGAAGAATCTGTTAATAAGGCAATCACCTACATCAAAAGTCATATCTAATAAGTTTTTGACTAACATATCATTATTTGCATATTTTTTATGACTTTTGCACTTCATTTGAACAAAGCTGATGGATTACAATATTAATCACCTCAAAGAGCTCGAATCCGAGTCAATATATGTGTTGCGAGAGGTAGCCGCACAGTTTGAAAAGCCGGTTATTCTATTTTCTGGTGGAAAGGATAGTATTTTGATGGTATACCTTGCAGTAAAGGCTTTTGCTCCTGCAAGAGTTCCATTCCCATTATTGCATGTCGATACAGGCCACAATTTTCCAGAAACATTAAAGTTTCGTGATAAACTTGTGGCTGATTATGGCCTTAAACTAAATGTAGGTTTGGTACAAGATGCCATTGATAATGGTAATGTTGTAGAAGAGAAAGGATTCAATTCAAGTAGAAATGGTCTTCAGATATTTACATTGCTAGACGAACTCGAAAAAGGAAAGTTTGATGCTGCGATGGGTGGAGGAAGACGAGATGAAGAAAAAGCTAGAGCTAAAGAGCGTTTCTTTTCACATAGAGATGAATTTGGTCAATGGGATCCTAAAAATCAACGTCCAGAACTTTGGAACATCTTTAATGGGAAGAAAAAGTTTGGTGAACATTTCAGAGTCTTTCCAATCTCTAATTGGACTGAATTAGATGTATGGCAATATCTAGCTATGGAAGAAGTGCCATTACCAAACCTATACCTTGCACATGAAAGAATGGTCATTGAAAGAGATGGCGTTTTATTAGCTGATAATGAATATTTAGAGAAGAAGCCTGAGGAAGTGCCATTTATGGAAAAAGTCAGGTGCCGCACAATCGGTGACATGACATGTACTGGTGTATGGAGATCTGATGCATCTACTGTTGATGGGATCATAGAGGAAATCGCAACTACACGCATGACGGAAAGAGGAGGCAGAACAGATGATAAGCGTAGTGAAACAAGTATGGAAGACAGAAAAAAAGAAGGATACTTCTAGGGTTATCAAAATTTGACAAATATGAGTAAAGTACATAAATACGAAGATTCAGAATTACTGAGATTCACCACTGCAGGTTCTGTAGATGATGGCAAATCCACCTTGATCGGAAGACTGCTTTATGACAGTAAGTCTATCTACCAAGATCAGTATGAGCAATTGAAGGAGACGACAGAAAGAAGAGGAGAAGAAGGAGTAAACCTTGCGTTATTGACAGATGGATTAAAAGCAGAGCGGGAACAAGGAATTACAATTGACGTAGCCTATCGATATTTCTCTACACCAAAGAGAAAATTTATTATCGCAGACACACCTGGACATATTCAATACACCAGAAACATGGTGACAGGCGCATCTACAGCAAACGTTGCATTGATTCTTATTGATGCGCGACATGGTGTCGTAGAGCAAACCAGACGTCACGCTATCATAGCAAGCTTACTACAAATTCCACACGTTGTTGTGTGTATAAATAAAATGGATCTTGTCGATTTCGCGCAAGAAGCATATGATAAGATTCAAGATGATTTTGAAAAATTTGCTGCGAAATTAAATGTGAATGATATACATTTTGTTCCTATATCTGCATTACTTGGGGATAATGTTGTCAACAGATCTGAAAAAACACCGTGGTATGATGGTCCTACGTTAATGTACTTTTTGGAAAACGTGCATATCGCTAGTGATCACAACTTTATTGATGTCCGATTCCCCGTTCAGTTTGTTATCAGACCTAATACAGATGAGTATCATGATTACAGAGGATATGCTGGACGTGTTGCTGGAGGTGTATTGAAAAAAGGTGATGATGTCATGTTGTTGCCTACCGGTTTTGAAACGAAAATCGCCAAGATCATGGGCCCTGCTGGGGAGCAAAATGAAGCACATCCACCTGAGTCAGTAACAATATTAATTGAAGATGATATGGACTTAAGTCGTGGAGACATGATCGTCCGCAAAAACAATAAGCCAGAAATTTCTCAAGATCTTGAAGTGATGTTATGTTGGTTTGACAATACTAAACCCTTACAACAGAATGGCAAATATGCCATCAAACACACAACTCAAGATGCCAGATGTATTGTAAAAGAGATTAGATATAAATTAGACATCAACTCATTGCATCGGAATCTGGAGGATACTGAAATAAAGATGAATGATATGGCAAGAGTCGTATTAAGATCTACAAAACAGCTATTTACCGATTCATATAAAAACAATAGAATTACTGGCAGCATTATTTTAATTGATGAAGGTTCTAATAATACTGTAGCTGCAGGAATGGTTATATAATCAGCTGAAAAAAATTAGAAAGCGTGCTAGATTTATTTAATACGCTTTTTTTATGCTTGACAAAAAAATTGGAACACGATTTATAAGATGATCAGGATTTAAAATATTCTTCAAGTAAAATCTTGTCTATTCTATCTTCATCTTATAAATCCTGTTCAAGACAAAAAAGTTAGAACTTAGACACCTTTTATCCTCTCCCAAAGTTGCTTGAAGATATCTTTGCGTTTGTCATTCGGTGGGCCAGCTTGTTCTCCAACGAGAATATAATCTCCGCTGTCATCCTTCTTCAAATCAAATCTAAAAATATAGTCTTCGTTCCCATTGCCATCTTCAAATACTCCAAACCTCATATCGTTCAGTTGCATAATCTCGTTTGGTCTTTCAATAATAGTATAATAACCGTCACTAAACCAATCAAGCCTATTGATAGCTTCATCCGATTTCTTTGCGTTTAATAAGTCATAACTTTTAGGGATCGTTTCTAGTGTAACGCGATTTTTAGAATCAAAAACAGAATACAATCCATACACAAAATCATTTTCTCTTTCTGCAATACAAAACCAAAGGACATTGTTTAGTATTGTAGGCGAAGTCATGTACCGTTTGTAATCGATTTTATTTTCTATTAAACTTTGTTCAAAAACTGTGTTGATCTGGGATTTATTCCAAAAGGTGAACATGATATATAAAGAACTAATGCCCAGTCCAATCCAGACAATTTTTCGTCGGATCGCTTTTTCCTTGTCGTGTTTTGACATTAATACTAGAGCAACAATAAGTGGAATCGTATAGAATAGGTCCGCTACAGAAATATTGCAAAAACTAACTCTGTAATCTGAAAATGGTTGAAACAACTGTGTCCCATAAGTGGTAAATGTATCTAAAATCGGATGGGTCACAATTGCAAAAAAGAACATCAATGTCCAGTCTTTGACGGAAGCCTTCGGTAACTCTCTTTCTTTGCGAAAGTATCTTCTGTAAAATGATGTTATAATCACACCCAGTAATAACACGGATACTATTTTAATTGCAACGAGAGCTCCTGATAACAGGATTGCAACCACTCCAGCTCCAAATAATAAACTCCAACATGTAAATGCTATTTGTTTATGATATTTAGATTTATAGATAGAATGGACAAGTAGTCCTAATAACGGCGGCGCTACAACTGCAAATAAAAAGGAATGCGAAATACCTCGGTGAAAGGATAATGCCTCGAGTGGCTCCATCCACAAGTTAGAGATGACATCGAGGTCAGGTATGGTTCCAGCAACTCCGCCCCAAAATATGGACCTATTACCAATTTTTTTTCCAATACTAACTTCTGAAACAGCAGCTCCTAATGCAATTTGGGTGAGTGAATCCATTAAACACTTAAAGGTTTCAATTCTTTTAACGCAAGTTTTGATGCTGCTTGCTCGGCAGATTTCTTATTAAAATCATCCCCATATGCAACTTCATTTCCATTCAGCACAATTGCTACTTTAAATCTATCTCTTTTATCGTGCTTGTATTTTGTAATCAATCGAAAATCAACATTGTGGCCATGCTTCTGGCAATATTCTAAAAGTCGACTTTTAAAATTATCATCAAATGTCTCTAATCCATGAATATCTATGTATTCTCTTAGTATTTTTTTTATCACATATTTTTTGGTGAAGGCATATCCATATTCTAAATAGATTGCTCCGACAAGTGCTTCTAAAGCATTGCCCATCATTGCACTACTTAGCTTGCCTTGTGAATAACTAGACAGAATTAAATCCAAGCCCATCTTTTCAGCAAGTGTGTTGAGAGACTTTCTTTTTACAATCTTAGATCTCATCTTAGTGAGAAAGCCTTCATCGCTATTTGGGTATTTTTTGAATAAGTAATCCGCGACTATCGTACTCAGCAAAGCATCTCCTAGATATTCTAAGCGTTCATTATTGTAATGATTGATGCCATCTTCATTAGCTACATTCTTCATTGATTTATGATAGAATGCCAATTTGAATAATTTCAAGCGCGATGGCGTAAATCCTAAAATGGACTTTAGATTACGGGCAAGAGCCTTATCCGGAGAAAAATAATAATTATAAATTTTGATCACCAAGTCTTATTCACTGAATGACTTAAAAATAACGGATGAATTATGTCCGCCGAATCCAAATGTATTACTAAGTACTACATCAACGGGACGGCTTTGTGCTTGGTTGAATGTAAAGTTAAGCTTTTGATCTAATTCAGGGTCATCAGTGAAGTGATTTATTGTCGGAGGTATTGCATTTTCTTGAATCGCAAAGATTGCAGCCAAGGCTTCAATGGCACCGGCAGCACCCAAAAGGTGTCCAGTCATTGACTTTGTTGAGCTGATATTCAATTTATAGGCGTGGTCTCCAAATACTTTTTTGATTGCATTAGATTCAGCAATGTCTCCCAAAGGTGTTGATGTGCCATGTACATTGATGTAATCAATATCTTCTATATTCAACTGAGCCTCTTTGAGTGCTTTAATCATCACATTAGAAGCTCCCAATCCTTCTGGGTGAGGTGCTGTTATGTGATGAGCATCAGCTGTATTGGCTGTACCAACTATTTCAGCGTATATCTTAGCTCCTCTTGCTTTTGCATGTTCTAGGTTCTCCAAAATTAATGCGCCTGCTCCTTCTCCCAATACGAAGCCATCTCTGTCCTTGTCAAAAGGTCTGGATGCAGTTTTTGGATCATCGTTTCTTTTGGATAATGCTTTAATAGCTCCAAATCCTCCAATTCCTGTTTTTGTGCAAGATGCTTCAGATCCTCCACAGACAATCATAGATGCCTTATTAAGTCTGATTGTATCGAATGCTGAAGATATAGCATTGTTAGATGAAGCACAGGCTGAGACTGTTGCAAAGTTAGGTCCTCTAAATCCGTATTTTATAGAAATGTGTCCAGCTGCTATATCAACGATCAACTTAGGTATGAAAAATGGATTGTATCTGACAGGAACCGGGTTTACAGCATTATAACTTATTTCTTGCTCCATTGTACCCAAACCTCCAATTCCACTTGCCCAAATAACCCCGATATCATCCATATCTGCAGTCTCTAAATCTAAACCACAATCCTGAATGGCTTCTTCGCAAGCAACCATCGCATAATGCGTAAATGGATCCTGCCTTCGAGCTTCACGCCGATGCATGTGGTCCTCTACATTAAAGTTTTTTACTTCGCAAGCAAACTTAGTTGAGAACGTTTCTGGATCAAAATGGGTAATGGTATCAGCACCACTAACTCCTTCTAAAAGGGCTTTCTTGTAGTCAGGAATATTGTTCCCTATAGGAGTGACTGCGCCCAAACCGGTGACAACAACTCGATTCATAAAACAAAATTACCAAAAATAAAATATCCACAGAAGCATACTGCCGCTGTGGATACAATTTCTTTAAAGTAAAAAACTTATTTAGCCTCTAAAAAGCCAATTGCCTGGCCAACAGTCTGAATTGTTTCAGCTTGTTCGTCTGGAATGGAGATATCAAATTCTTTTTCAAACTCCATGATTAACTCAACGGTGTCTAGTGAATCTGCTCCCAAATCATCCGTAAAACTCGCTTCTGGAGTTACTTCTGACTCGTCAACACCTAATTTATCGACAATAATTTTTTTAACTTTTTCTGCAATTTCTGACATAGTGCAATGCTTTTGTTAGCGCGAAAATATATTTAAGTAATATCTACAACAAAGAAATTATTAAATATTTTAGTTCCATCGTTTTAAGACATTATACATAAAACTAACATAATTAATTGGCTTTCAATTACTTAAGCTGCAAATTATTTAAGTAAAATACTTGCTGTTTTTAAGCTTCTTATTTGGTTGATGTTCTATTTTTCTAATATTTTAGTGAATGTGCCTTGAATTTTAATGGTTCAGACAAAGAATTTGTAAGAATAGTGTAAGGATTGACCTCGCTTCTATGTACATTTGCTGGCTTAATTATTGTATAAATTACACTTACTAAATGAAAATAAGAGATAAGCAGAGTACTAAGATTGTTGCTACTCTAGGACCAGCTTCCCGTGACGAAGAGATGTTGTTGAAATTAATTGAGAATGGAACTGATATTTTCAGACTGAATTTTTCACACGGAGACCATGCAACTCATGGCGAAACGATAAAAAGAATCGTAAATATTAATAAACAACACAACTTACACATTGGTATACTCGCTGATTTACAAGGACCAAAACTTCGAGTTGGTGATATGACAGATGGTGGTGTAGAGCTCAATAAGGGTGACGAAATCATCTTTACTAATGAGGAATGTATGGGCACTAAGGAACGTGCTTACATGAGCTATGAGCGCTTTGCAAAGGATGTCAGCGTTGGCGAAAAAATACTCGTCGATGATGGTACCATGATGTTTGAAGTTGTCAATACAGACTCAGAGAAGAACGTGACTCTAAAGACCTTGTATGGTGGAATTTTAAAGTCTAATAAAGGGGTAAACTTGCCTGATACGAATATTTCTCTCCCAGCTATGACAGAGAAAGATTTGATAGATCTTAAATATATCTTGACACAACCTGTGCATTGGATTGCTCTCTCTTTTGTGCGAACTGCAGAAGAAATACGCGATCTCAAAGCAATGATCAAAGAAAGTGGACACATAGCCAAAGTCATTGCTAAAATAGAAAAGCCTGAAGCCGTCAAAAACATAAAAGAAATTATCAAAGCGACAGATGCTATTATGGTTGCTAGAGGGGATTTAGGAGTTGAAGTGCCGATTGAAAAAATTCCATTTATTCAGAAAAACATTATAAAACGCTGCATTCAAAAAGCAAAACCTGTAATTGTCGCTACTCAGATGATGGACAGTATGATAACAAATTTTAACCCGACACGTGCCGAAGTAACTGATGTTGCCAATGCTGTACATGATGGAGCTGATGCTGTAATGTTGAGCGGGGAAACATCTGTAGGTAATCATCCTGAGAGAGTTGTAGAAGCAATGAGCAACATTATTGAGGAGGCGGAAAAGAACTACATGATTCAAGGGAAAAGAGCAAAAACGGATAAGTCTTCGAAAACTTTCCATTCAGATGTGATTTGCATTACGGCAGCTAAAACTGCTGAAGAAGTAAATGCAAAAGCAATCTTATCCGTAACTGAATCAGGCTATACCGCATTCAAAATCTCCAGTTATAGACCTCCTTGTAGAATTTATGTATTCACGAGTCAACATGAAATGTCTTGCCTTATGAATCTTGTTTGGGGTGTAAAATCTTTACTATATAATAAGTTTACGACCACGGATGAAACTATTGAAGACCTTACGAACATTCTAAAGGAGAAAGAATTTCTCAAGAAAGGTGATGTGGTCATCAACACTGGTAGCATGCCAATAAAAAGAAAATTCAGAACGAATATGTTGAAATTAACCGTTATAGAATAAGTGGTTAAAACTATACCAATAGGAAAATGGTTTGGCAATAAGTTGACTAAGTGTTTTGTTTGATATGAAGGCGAAAAGCACAGTGAATACGTGAATTCGCAATCATTTTCAACGATGAGAGCGAGCAAAACACAAGGACAAAATATCCCAAAATGAATCCTATTTGGTATATCTCAAAATCCATTTAAAGCGTTACACAGGTATGTTATTTAGGTTCATTATAATTTTACTGCTTTTTCAGACAGTATTTTTGTCGGCACAACCAGGCATTTACACCGAAGAAGAGATCCAAAACCAAGATTTATTCTTACAGGCAACAACTCTATTTTTACTTGAAAAATATACTAAAGCGGAGGAATTATACAAACAAGCGTATAAGAAAGAACCGAACAATGCGGCGATATCATTCGAACTAAGCAGAGTATATGCTCAATTAAATGATGATGACAGTTCAGAAAAATACATCAAGAAAGCTGTTAACATCAATCCAACAAACGAATGGTACAGTCGAGCATACATAACTTTTTTAGAATCTAAAGAACGTTACAAAGATGCAGCTGATGTTTCTAGAAATTTAGTCAATATAAAACCTAGAGACCTTTCAGTACTGCAAAAACATGCAGAACTCACTTCTAAAGCGACAGAATATAAAGAGGCATTTACAACACTCAATACACTTGAAAATATAGTTGGTATTACTGAAGACATTAGCAGACAAAAATTTGAACTTCTCAGATTATCTGGCAAACCAAATGACGCTGTAAAAGAGCTTGTTAAGCTTTCAAATAGCGATGTAAATAACACTCGATATTTAAATAACCTTGCCAGCTTCTATGCTGAAATTGGTAAAAATAAAGACGCTAAGAAGACCTATCAACAAGTCTTGGCTATTGATCCAAATAATCCAACCGCTAACATGGCCTTATCACCAAAGTCATCAAGCAACAATCCTGATGCCATATATTTGGAGTCAATCAATCGATTAGTTTCAAGAGATGATATTTCCATTGATGAAAAGGTTCAAGAACTAATTCTATATGTTGTCAAAATTACCTCACTGGACGAGACCACCCAGCAGGCCTTAATGACTAATCTAAACACACTACGAAAAACACACCCAAATGATGCAAAATCTTATGCGATACTTGGAGATGCACATATGGGGCTAAATAATATAGAACCAGCAATAGACAATTATAAAAAGTCCATTAAACTCACAAAGAATGTATTTCCAGTATGGGAGCAATTAATGTATGGTATAGATAGATTAGGAAAATATGAAGAGCTAGCAACTGTAGCAGATGAAGCGCTCACCTATTATCCAAATCAACCCCTATGTTATTATTATTATGGCAAATCTTATGGTGTTCGCATAAAATCAGAAATGTCAAAAGAAGATAAATTCTTAAGGGGGTTAAATGATAACCAAGCGAAAACCATACGAACTGAATGGTACGATACAGCTATGGATAGTTTTGAAGAGGGACTATTAATGTCCTCTAAAAACAAATCGCTACAATATCAGATAAACATCACAGCTGCACAAACAGCTCTTAATTATGGTGACATCGAAAAAGCAAATCGGTTTGCTGATAATGCACTTAAAATTGCTAGTAATAAAAAAGACCCTTCTCTTGAAAAACTATTAAATCAGATTCAGAGTCGTTTAAACTAAAACTTTACTATGTTGCGGTTCTATATTTACATCTTTTTTAGTTTTTTATTATTTCTGTCCTGTAAATCAAAGAAAGCGGTATTTGATGCAGGTTTTAAAGAAAGAAGCGAAGCAGATTTGACTAGAGCTGTAACCAAACATAACGTCTCCTTCGACTGGTTTTCTTGTAAGGCTAAGATTAATTTTGAGAGCAGCTACGAATCAGGAAAGGTGACAGCAACAGTAAGAGTAAAACGAGACAGTTTGATCTGGATGAATTTTAAAAAATTCGGTTTATCAGTCGCAAGAATGCAAATTAAGCCAGACTCTATTTATGTCATTTATCCATTCGAAAATTATTACGAAAGAAAAACTGTAGAAAAATTTTCTGACCTATATGGCATAGACCTGGAATTTGAAAAAATTCAAACATTTTTAGTAGGTAATGCATTGGAACCCGATCTCAACTCTGTACACTCTAAAAGAATTGGTGATGATTATGAAATGCTGGGATCAGCTGGCAATTACACCGTTCGTTATTTGATTAATGCCGTTACACTAATTATGCGAGAACATTCAATCATAGATGAATATGGTAGAGAAGTAAAAATACTTTTTGAAGATTTTTTGCCGGTTGAAGGCGGTAGATACTATTCTCACAAACGTAAATATCTTGCTCCAATAGATGACAATGAAATCGGTTCTGCTGAAATTACCATTTCTGATGTTGAATTTAATGTTCCCAAAACTACTCCATTTAATATACCGTCACATTACGAAACCTTTGATAATTAGATTTTATTATACAGTTATTTGGTGCACACTTTTTGTAATTGCATTATCTGGTCAGACTTCATCAGATCTCCAGAAGGAACAATCCCGATTAAATAAAAAAATTGAGCTAACAAATAAATACCTGAAAGATACGAGATCTGATAAGGCCAAAACCATTAATCAATTTAAAGTCATTAAAGAACAAGTCAAAAACAGAGAACAATTAATTAATAACATTAATAGTCAATTAAAAGAAACAGAAGAAACTATTTCAAACTATACTTTACAATTAGAAGAAGTAGAAGAAGAATACAAATCAATAAAACAAAGTTGGAGTCAGTTATTACGCGCTAATTTCAAACAAAAATTAAGCTCCAACATATTTATCGAAATCATATCTGCGGCGACTCTAAAAGATTCTTTTCGAAAGCTTCAGTATTATAATCAATTAACAAGATATACGAATCAGAAAGGGGAAAGCCTTCAAATTCATGCAGACAGTATTAATTACTTATTAACTAATATTCAAGAATCCAAAGTAAAGCAAGAAGAATTATTAGAAGAAGGTGACAGGCAAAAAAAGAAATTAAGTAAAGAATTGAATAGTAAAAATTCAACACTTAAAAGTTTAGAAAAAGATGAGAACAAGTTATTAAATCAATTAAAAGAACAAAAGAGAGAAAAAGAAAAACTAGCACAATTAATCCGTGATGCCATCAGCCGTGAATTAAATCGTTCTGGCACTTCAACATCTGAGGACATTGCATTGTCTGGTTCTTTTGAAGACAATAAAGGTAGGTTGCCTTGGCCCGTCAAAAGCGGAATAATAAGTAATGGTTTTGGCACTCGAACACACCCCACCAACAGAAATGTAAAAATTGATAACGACGGTATAGACATACGGACATCTCCTGGTAGTCAAGTAAAGTCAATTTACTCAGGTAAGGTTACATCTATAAATCAGATACCTGGATTTGGAAATGTCGTAATTATAAATGTTGGTTCTTATTTCTTAGTTTACGGAAGATTAGCTGCTGTAAACGTACAGGCTGGTCAACAAGTCGATCGTGGACAGACAATAGGGTCACTGGCTATTAATGATGATATATCGGAACTACAACTCCAAATTTGGAAAGGACAGTCAAAGTTGAATCCCCAACAATGGCTAATTAAGAAATAATATATGAGTGATAATTGGCAGGTAGGTAAACAGAAAAAATCTAGTCTAAACAAAAAGCAAGAAAATGCTTTATTGATTGGTCTTATACAGAAAAATTATACGGAAGAACAGGTCAAAGAATATATGGATGAGCTTGAATTTCTAGCTATGACAGCAGGAGCAGTCACTGTAAAGAGATTTACACAAAAGTTACAGCATCCAAATAAACGAACATTCATCGGTTCAGGTAAATTAGAAGAAATCATAGAATATGTAGAAAGCCACGACATCGATCTGGTGATTTTCGATGATGACCTTACTGGTAAACAAACTAGTATTTTAGAAGAACACATAAAACGAAAAATCATAGATCGCAGTACATTGATCCTTGACATCTTCGCAAGCCGTGCACAATCAGCGCAAGCAAGGACTCAGGTAGAGTTAGCACAAATGCAATACTTACTTCCAAGGCTGAGAGGTCTATGGACTCACCTTGAACGACAACGTGGTGGTATAGGTATGCGTGGACCGGGAGAAATGGAGATAGAAACGGATAGACGTATCATACGAGATAAAATATCATTGCTTAAAAAGAAGCTAGAGAAAATCGATAAACAAAATGAAACGCAACGGAAGAATCGTGGAGAAATGATTCGTGTGTCATTAGTAGGGTATACAAATGTGGGCAAATCAACCCTGATGAACACATTGAGCAAATCAGATGTTTTTGCTGAAAATAAATTATTTGCCACATTAGACACGACAGTTCGAAAGGTTGTTTTTGGTCGCATGCCATTTCTATTGTCAGATACAGTTGGGTTTATACGGAAATTACCTCACCACCTAATTGAAAGTTTTAAATCAACCTTAGACGAAGTTAGAGAAAGTGATATTCTACTTCATGTGGTTGATATTGCTCATCCCAAATATGAGGACCATATAGCGACAGTAACTAAGACTTTGACAGATTTAAATGTCTTGGACAAACCCACGCTTTTAATTTTTAATAAAATAGATTTATACAAAGAAAGATACTTTGATAAATTATTAGAAACTGAAGAAAAAGAACAGATACTCTCAGAATTGAAAGAAAATATGCAACACACGTACCACCAACATAAAACTATTTTTATATCTGCTTTACACAAAGAAAACCTAGCCCAGTTAAGAGAGGTGCTTACAAAAATGATTGAAGACCAATATGGTGTAAGGTATCCGTATCAAGCTAAGCAGTGGTAAAAAAATAACAACATGGAAATCCTTAAAAAATACGCTGAATTATTAGTGGATTATTGTTTGGAAATAAATGCAGGTGAGAAATTACTCATACGCACTTCTATACTTGCAGAGCCTTTGGTCAAAGAAGTCTATCGCACAGCCATAAACCGAGGAGCGCATGTAGAGACAGAATTTTCATTCAGTGGCAAGAACAGTATATTCCTAAATGAAGCTTCAGATGATCAATTGGCATATGAACCTGTATTGTTTAAAAAGGCAATGGAAGAGTTTGATGCCTATTTGGCTATACGTGCCCCTTACAATCTACGTGAAGATCAAAATGTCAATACAAAGTCTAGGGCCAAACGATCGAAAGCCATGAAACCATTAATGGCGAGTTATTTCGAGCGGACAGCAACTAGAGATTTGAAGCGTTCGCTTTGCCAATATCCGACTCAAGCAAGCGCTCAAGAAGCGGGAATGTCTTTAGACGAATACAGTGAATTTGTCTTTAATGCCTGTCACCTATATGATGAAAAACCGGAAGACAGTTGGTTAGAAATAAAAAAGAATCAACAGCAAATTGTTGATTTCCTTAACACAAAAAGTCTGATTCGGTATGTCAATAAAAATACCGATATCAGCTTCAACGTCAAAGATAGAGTCTGGATCAATTCTGATGGACAAACCAATATGCCTTCCGGCGAAGTATTTACGGGACCAATAGAAGATACTGTAAACGGAGTCGTGCATTTTACCTATCCTAGTATTTACATGGGTAAAGAAGTATCTGGAATTACATTGTGGGTCGAAAACGGAGAAGTGGTAAAATGGGATGCGGTTACTGGTAAAGATATTCTTGATCAAGTATTTAAAATCGAGGGTGCTACATTCTTTGGTGAAGTGGCTATAGGAACAAATTATAACATCCAACAAGCGACAAAAAACATTTTGTTCGATGAAAAAATTGGTGGTACCATCCATATGGCAGTTGGTCAATCCTACAAACAAACTGGTGGCACCAATCAATCCGCTATCCACTGGGACATGATTACTGATATGTCAGATGGTGGGAGCATTTATGCAGATGAAGAAAAAATTTATGAAAATGGGAAATTTATCATTTTCTGATTATCCCCGTTCTCTGAAGTTTGCAACTTCAGAGTAATATGATTGTAATTTTAATCGTATTATTCTGAGGACACAGTCCTCAGAGAAAGAGGTTATAGTTTCAATCATATTATTTAAACTTATTTAACTATAAAGTTATTATACCACTGTCTGTTTGAAGACGAATGTTGATTTGTTGTTGCTCTCCTACTTTAATCGTTTCTTCTAAGTCCAAATCTTTGAACAAAGTCATCATCTTTTCTGCTTCTGCATGCGCAAATTCTATTGAAACAAGATGGCAGCTGCTTGGCAAACTATCTGTAGGGTGTGAATCAGAAGCTGTCCAATCAACCATAAATGGTGCTATATCGACAAGCGGAAATGCAAGAGGCTTTATCATCTGCCACTGAAGCGTGCTGCCGTCCGTTTTTTGACGACTGCCTTCGATAATGTTTCCGTAAGCTGGATTAATTTTTTGTAACGATTCTTGGTCTTTAATTAGGTTGTTTGATTTTAAAGCCCATCGGCAAATGACTGGTTGGTGAGATAAATCTGCGCCCATCCATCGAGGACCATCAAACGTGGTATTATTTTGATCTGGTGCAAGAACTTCTAAATAACAGCCGTTACCTAGATTTAGTAATGCATTATGCGTGCCGAATGACTCGTGCTTACCTCCATACACCAAGTCTAAATTGTACTTATCTTTAAACTCCTTTGTGGTTTCTTCTAGGTCTGGAACAGCTAGAACGATGTGATCAATTTGACGACTTCTCATTTTATCGCTATATTAATTATTGCTTTCTCAATTGCAAGCTTTAATATCAGCAATAAATATAACACCATTTTCAACTTCAAATTCTGGTCGTAAAAGAATCTTGTCACCAGCTTCATATACTACTTGGCTATCATTGGAAATTATCGCTGTTGACTCAATACTTTCAACCACTTTGAAAAGACCTGATTCCACTAATTCATCATCAATTGTCAATTGGTCAATGCAATCCAATAGATCGTGGTCGTTTTCACAGAATTCTTTAAACCTAATATGATCGACATATACTGTTTCAGGTGACCCACCAACCATTAATGTTAGACGCAGGTCATTATCTGCAACTGGGCTCTTAAATATGAAAGCCATATCTTTCGAATCTGATAAGACCTCTATGTCTTTCTCAAAGTATGTTAAGCCGTTTGCTCTATTTCTTAATTTAAGTGTCACAATCCGATTATCATCTGCACGCAAATCTGCTTGTAACACATATAATTTATTTGCTCCCATCGTCAAGTTATCTTGCCATAGTTGTAAATCATAATTATTGGTACCTGGAACAGAAATATTCAATACAGCCTTAGTCCAATTATTTATTGTTGAAGTCATTGATGCACCTCCTATCTGACTCGACACCCAACTTGGCACGTTTGGTGAATTAATTTGATTGAATTCTCCCTCAATGGTTTTCTCTGCGTTTTCGCATGATTCGACTGTAAACGCCTCTCCAAATACAACGCCTTGACCACTAGCAGTACCATAAACTCTTCCTGCAATGTTTCTATCTCCAGCTAACATTTTAATGTCACCCCAAATTTCTTTCTCCTGCGGATCATTTATTCTAACCCACGATAGCCCAGCATCATCTGATCGATATATAAATTTGGAATTGTTGCCTTGAACGGTGCCATAAATATATAGAGCAGGATAAGCAGCAGTAAGCCCTTTACCAAAAGATAGTGCATTCACATCATTCACATCATTCACATCATGTAGGCCTGTATAGTTAGACCAAGAATTCCCTCCATCGTCAGAATGCCATAATTCGTTATTGATGTTAATCCACAAATGACCAGGATGATTTGGAATACTGATCAAGCGTGTTTTAATCCATTTATTAGTAGTAGCTGGAAGTGTATTATTGTTTATGATGCACCAATCTTCACCTCCATTAGTGCTGATGTTGAATGACCCACCCCAGTCGTAATAATAAAATACACATCCCAAACTTTTATCTCCTGTCAGATTACGTAAAGCACCAAATACACTAACATTAATGTTTTCACCAGACAAGTTGGAAACACCTTTACAGTTTACATTAAATGGAAGACTACAACTATTTGTGAGATTACTAGTCCCGTTGGCGTCTTGAATCGTTTGACCACCATCTTTTGTAAACATCATGTGTGTATTGTTAAGAAAAATGATGTTGTCGGGATCATTGCTTGACATGGCAATTAAAGACTTTTGATAGCTTGGAAGATAATCCGGTAGTAATTGCCAGCTTAACCCTCCATCACTTGTTTTGAGAGCTCCTCCATCACTTGCCACCCATTCTTTTGTTAAACAAACAATCATGTTGTCAGGATTACTTTCGCAAAAATCCATACTGCTGGATTTCTTAAGACCGTCTAGTGGTGGTGATCGATCACTTGTGTCGAAAGTGGCAAAACTATCTCTTTCTTCTATGGCATCATCAAAAATAAATCCGGTGTGGTCTGCTGAGCCGACCATTAGAAAATTTCCAACTGTGTTTTCTGGTGTAGCTACAATTTCTGTAGGGACTATTTCTTCATGGCCTTTTGATTCAAAGTTATGCCATACATTTGATCCATTAACTGAAAAATTATTACACTGAAAGGTGCTAAACCAACTGGTAAAATGAAGCTCTTGTGGATCGGTTGGAGAAAAAGCAATTTGAGACACATGGGATGCAAATGCGTTTGACCTCCACGGGAAAACATTGTTTCCATTAGGAACACTGCCGCTTATTTGCGTCCAACTATCACCTGAATCCGTTGTTACTTGAAATTCATTATCGTGGTTCCAGTCTGCTACTACAGTTACAGCGACAGCATTGTCATGTGGACTGCAGTCAACAGTTAAGTATCCTTCATCATCAGGACTATTATAACCAGAAAGTACCTCCAATTGAGGATTTGCGGGGTTAATCAAATCAGCTTTTAAAATACCATCAGTCTTGCATGCCAACAACATGTAATCATCATCTTTGGATATCGAAATGTCTATGGCTTTTTTTAATTGTGGATATTGATTTCCTGGGTCAGCATTATAGAATGTATTCGTATTTAAATTTCCAACAAAAAGTCCATAATTGGTATACGCAATATAGACGTATGGTTGGGTTGGGTGAAATACAACTGAACGAATACTGTATTGCGTCGTATTATGAGGAATCTGATTATTAGGAACCGAAGAAAGGTTTAGATTATCTAATTCCAAGATGTACAAGCCTGTTTCTCTTGAACCTATAAATAATTCATTTGTATTGTGCGGATTAATTGCTAAAGGCGTACCCTGTCTGTCCTTGTCTTTGTCATTAGGTTCGTTTTTATCGTCTTCTGTGTTGCAATCTCGACCTCCATTTGCAGCAAAATGAAAAGGAATTCCTCCTGGTATACTTAATTCCTGTACAGTAATACCACCATCTGTAGAATATAAAATCGCTGAATTATTTGGATTACAGTTTCTGCCTACGGACATGTAAAATATAGAGGTATCCGTCGGATGTAAAGCAATACCTGCAACTGAATACTTGTCTCCATTTTCTAGATAAATGAGTTGTTCCATTCTACCAGACTGCTCATTCCATTTATAGGCTCCACCAACGTCTGTACGGTAATATCTCTTAGTGGCATCTAATGGATGAATTTTCATTCCAGTAATATAACCACCTCCACCAATGGGAACATTCTTCCACGTGTAATCCTCTTGTTGAGCATTTAGACTAAACGTAATGCCAGTAAATAATACAAAAAAAATCAGTTGATTCAAATGTTTCTTTTTCATGCTGTTGTAAGATACCATGCTTTTTCGGCTAATTCCTAAAGTCATGTGCTGGAGTATTTCCTTAAGAGAAGTGTTTACTGACTCTGAACAGAAAGAAGTCAGTATTTCTAGCCCCATAATTTGTATTAATAAATCGTTGAAGGTTTCGA